>ERZ791859.1130-NODE-1130-length-12917-cov-2.743664_pt1 | contig 12917 bp, 17 predicted proteins | sample MGYA00509943_ERZ791859 | MGnify/ENA primary metagenome ERZ791859 (study PRJEB30046, sample SAMN00792065) | human gut metagenome | study: EMG produced TPA metagenomics assembly of the A metagenome-wide association study of gut microbiota in type 2... | reverse complement strand
AATATTATTTAATCTGACAGGCAGTGTCTGATTGTCCTGTCTATTTTTGAAAGATAATACATGATTATCCACCTATTTGTAGCAACTACCATTCTCTCTTTAAACTATATTTGCCTACTAAATCATCAACTTACATAAGAAAATTTTTATGTAAATTAGATTTTCATAATTTTTTAATATGCAAATAAAAGCTCACAATACACTAACATAATAACTCTCTTTGCCTGCATATATTAACTAGTCTCAAATGGGGATTACCGCTGGAGAATTCCAACATATCTGAATTATGTGATATTTGTACTAGCTATCGCTTATAACTCATACTCCCATTCATCAAATTACTTTTTCTGTTAATAGATTACTCTCTTTGTCATTTCTTGTCAATTATTTTGTTGGAAATCTTTTTCAAAGGACTGCATTTCCCGGAACATTTCCTTATCGACATAGCAGCCGGCTTTCTCATGCTCGGTCAGATTGATGGCACAGTCAAACTGGTCAATGATTCCTTCTATCGGCTGTACCATTCCTTTCCAGCCATCTCCCATAGCATCCTGCAGCCGCTTCCAGTCCGTATACATTCTGACCGCTGCATTATTGTGCTTTCCTTCTATGGTCGGAAGTGAAATCTGCATATCCTTTTTCAGTACTGTCTTGCCATTTTCATCCGGCTCTGGAAAATCTTCTGACGTTTTGGTTGGAATAATAAACCTGGCTTTTGTCATTTCTATGGACAGAAATCTAAAATATAATTTGTAAATAAGTTTCTGCTCGTCTGTTGCCGGCTGCCCAAGCTGAGCAATCAGAAGCATCCATCTTACCAGGTCAGGGTTGGTAACCGGAATGCTAATTTCCGGTATATTGCTGTAGTCCGGCTCCGGAACAAATTCCGGTGCTGCTATTGCCGTATTTTCATTTACCACTTTGACTCCACAGGCACCATTCATATAAAAACAGTATCCCAGGAAATTGTAAATTGCCTTATGGGAATCATCGTTTTTAATCTCTCTGATTTCATACCGTTCTTCCGGAAATCTGACTTTAAATATATCCTTATATGCCTTAGTCAGAATCCAGATGTCAGGTGGTGTACACATATATGTGCCATCCTGTCGGTCTACTGTCTGGGAAAAAAGTGCCGGCTCTCCTGTGATTTTACTGTATACGCAATAAATAGCAGGTGCTTCCAATACCTTTTGAACAAGGGATTTTGCAATTACACCAATCCGCTTTCGGACTTCTTCTTTCTCAGCATCATCCTTTGCCGGAATTACTTTCGTTTTATACCACGCATACAAACGCCAGATTTCTGAGCAATCTGTAATGCTTAATTCATCAAGTTCTTTCTGTGAAAGTACCAGTTGTTTTGACGATACATAAGTATCTCCCAAACCGGAAATATAGGCATCATGTACTTCTGCAACTGTTGTGGTTCTTGAATATACCATTGTTCCGCATTTTATCGGATACGTTCCTGCCTGCTCCAGTTTCAATCCTACCCGGCAGTTTTCTGCTTCACGCACAGCTTTTCCCTGACCAACTTCTATTCCGAGCACTACTGTCACCAGTATTTCTCCATCATCATCCGAAAAATTACTCATGTAGACAGCATCACCCACCTGTATTTTTCCCTTCAGTTCACCTACAACCACGATATCATCTGTATTTCTAAGGCGGAACTTATCCTGTACTTTTAATACACACTTTCTTGCTGCTTCTTTGGAACTATTTTCCACTGCATTATCTTTATTCTTAAAAAGATGTAACTTTTCCCTGATTCCCATTGCAACCGGCTCCTTTTCGTTGTTCTAATTGTTCTGCTGTCTATCTATGATATATTCCAGCATTTTTCTCGCATTAGCTTTTTTCATTTGAAGTTCAAACAGTCTTTCCTTTTTTTCATTAAAAAACAGATATGCCACATTTCCCGGCATTGCACTAACCCCGGTGATTTGCCCGATTGGGATATTTTTTAGTTTTCTTTCTGCATAGTAAAATACTTCATTTTTCTTTATAAATACTGCCGAATATGTAAAATGCTGACACAAAAATGTTGCAAAACCAAGCTGAACCATACAGCAGCAAAAAAGAAATAGAAATAGTGACGCTATTTCTAATGAAAATAACAGAATCACCCATTCCAAAACGCTAATTATATAAAACAGAATTCCAAATATCCATATTATTTTTTTATCCCCTACATAGATAAATGCTTCTGCTTTATTATTTTTCTGCTCTTTCTTATATTTAAGCATAAACTTTAAATCAAAAATTCCTATCACAAATGCTATAATTATTAATATAATTAAAATATATTTCATGCTATCACCTCATCTAAAATAATTCTATAAAATCCGCCAGTATTAAATATAATGCATACCATATCCCAAAAGCTAAAACTGAAAAACAACTAAAATACAGTAGAATTTTTTCTCTTTTCTCTTCTGCATTTTTTGCCATATCAAATATTCCAATTCCAGCAGCCCAAAACAGAACTCCCAAAAGAAACTTTAACCAATAAATGCATATTATTTCTCTATTTAATGGCATCAATAAATAAAAAACGACTCCAATAATATCAACTACCTGTACACCTATCGCATACATCAACCCCATAATCGAAATTTCTCCATAAGAATGCCACAACCAGGTAAATACATATAAGAATCGATTATCTATCCAAATTTTTCTTCTGCCTGACGGTTTTTCTGAAAACCTAACTATAAACCACATCCAGACAGAAAACATAATACATTTTATGAATAAGTGCATTTTCTTTATCACCTCGTCTGTAAAAACTCTACTACCTTATTCCTTTTTTCTAAAAAGAATCGATATTCTGTTCCATTTCTTTTAACTATGTTTATCTGATTTGTAAAAATACCAAACAACTTTTCCTCTTCTAATTCTCTCCTCCCATATCCGGAATAATATATATCACCTTTGCTCCAAATAATTTCTTCATTTCTTCCTCAAAATTTAAATATGTGGTTTTAGCTATATATACCTCTCCGGTAAAATTCATTAAAAACTTGTCCATATTATTTTTATAAATGAAACCATATTTAGAACAATTCTTGTATAATTAATGTTCAACCTTCAGTGTATTTAGTTCTTTTCTATCTTTAACCAACAATCCCGCATCAATTTCTTCAAAAAAGAGTGTTATCCACGGACAATAAACGAATTTGCCATTTATATATATATTTACTCTTAAATTTCGTCGATAAAGATAGGTATTGGATATTATAACTGACTTCACTTCAGATAAATCTTTCTTTCGTCTTTTAAAATTATGATAATAAACTATTTTCTCATCCTGAATGTAATATCCATCTATGAAGAACCCGATTCCATAAACTAATAAGAACGCAATCCCTACATATTCAAGCAGGACAAGAATTGACACAATTCCATATCTGTCACCAGTAAGTTTTAATATAACAATTATTCCTAAAATTAGACCACAATATATTGCCAGCCCTCTCATTACATTGTGATATACTACTGAAATATAATATTTTTGTTTATTCATCATCTGCTTTTCGCCAGCTCTAATCCAATTCCAATATCTCTTTCACATTTTTACATCTTGCCATTATTTCCTGTGTTATATCATCATTCATTGCATATGAAAATAAATACTCCTTCTTTCGGTCAAAAACATCTGTAAATGCACCATAATCTCTGCGTAACTTTTCAGGTGTCTTTCCAAAAATAGTCTTATGAGGGCACTTATTGCCAGTCATTATGTATCCTATCTTTGAATATTCTATTTTTTCACTAACAAATGCTGTCCCTTTATATCCCGTTACCAGCATATAATCCCTGTTAAAAATGATATAAAAGGATTTATCATATGTTCTTTTTATCACCAGAAGTGCCGGATAATATAATAATGCCAAAAGCCACATCACAATCATTACAACTTTACTTGCAAAAAAAACATAAAATAAAACTCCAAGTAAAACAAGTGCTGCTCCTACTGAAATTGCGATTGTTCTGCATGTCCGTTCATTTCTCTTAGTACTTTTCATATAATGAATTTTCTTTCCAGTCACTTTTGCATCTGATTTCACTTCCTCATCATTCTTTTTTCCATAGTTTTTCAGTAACTGATCAATATTAAAAAATGCCGTCTCTAATACTTCTTCACCATCTACATATAATCTTGCTTTATTCGCTTTCTTATAGTCTTTTTCAAAATACAATTTATTGCCGTATCCCCGTTTTAATAATGTAGAATATGTTACCGTTCCATTCTGGTATATACAAATTTTCTCACTGTAAAACAATTTTTCAAATGCAATCAATATTACCTTCCCTACAATTCCGGCTTTCCATGCATTTAAGACAGCCGGATGTATATTTCCTGTCATAACACACAATATTGCCTGTAGTAAATATATATCAAAGACCGTGCTTATCATTAAAGTTAATACTACACCACGACCATTTGTTAATATACTTTGGGCAAATTTATTTTTTATTACTTCTGTTTTCAGATGTATCAAAATTCTTTTTATATTGCACCCTACATTAATTATTAAAATACCAATAATGACTATTCTGCACAGACATTTGCCCCACACCAATTTTTCCGAATTATCAAATAGTTTCCAAAGATTAAATATATCATCTTTCCATGCCCACAAACCTATCATGATACTAAACAAAGCGCATATACTTAGCAGTCTTGCATATATTAATGCCCAACCAACTACTACTCCCCCGCCTTGGTTAAAATTTGTTCTAACCCCAAATAAATTTGTAAAACACTCTCTAAATAATATTCGGATTCCATATATAAATAGCAAAATAAAAAATAATGTGTATATGTATATCATCTTTTCCATTCCTTAACTTTAAAATGAACTATACTCCTGTTCCGCATGCAACTTTATATACTCTGTCATTTTCATCAAAATAGAATGATGTTGAATAAAGACCATTTTGAACCGCATATTCATTTTCTTCCTCATTACTTAAAGTTTCCTTTAATCCATATGCCAGCATAACTTCTTTTTTTGATGAGCCTACCCCAATTTGCAGTATTCCAAATCGAATATCAGGATCCGTAATTCTAACACTTTCCGGATAATTTCCAATAAAGGTATATTCTATATCTTCAAATTTAATATCCTCGCAACTTCCATATAATTTTTCTCTGCTAACAGGGTCACCTTCTTTTTCTAAAATTTCCTGTTTGCTTTGACGAAAAAAACAATTAAAATCGTGTAATCCATATGTACCGTATTTCATTTTAAGAAATATAACTAATACTATAAAAATAAGAATAATAATACCTATAACTACCTTTGCTCTTCTTTTACTCTTTACCATCTTTTTTCCCCCATTCTATAGAAGTAATGTTTTAATTACTATTTTCATTTCTGGATTTATAAAAGTCTGGTCTTACAATTATATCTACTCTTACAAATGCACTCATAAATGCAAAAAGCATCGTTGCAACCATAATACAACACCAAAAAAATACTGAACTTTTTTGTTTTCCTAATGCATTAAATAATACTGCTCCTCTGCGTCCAAAAAATCGTCTTCCTGACACACACAAACACGTTAATAAAAATAAACTCATTGTTTCTATAATTTTTAACGTACTTCTTACATTTTTATTTTTTATTACTATTTTTCCAGTTGTTAATAATGCCCCCAAAATTCCCAATATTATAGAAATCACATAACTTATAATACAAATTGCTGTGCTTTTTTCAGGTGGCAAATTTCCCTGCACCATTATTTGTATCGTAAGTCCCAGTGAAACAAATAAGCATATATGTGCATTGTATTTTCTATAATCATATTCTTTTCTTATAAATGAAACTACTGCCCCCAAAATAATAAAAGCTATTACACACGCTGCTATACATGCTGTAAAGCCCATATCGGCTCCACGATAATAGCTATCAAATGCTCCCAGTAACCCCAACACACTATATACAAAAATTCCTGCTCCTGTTTGTTTTAAAATTGCTTTACCCTTTTTCACCATAGCCTCATCTCCATATTGAAGTCTGCAACTGACCAAGTCACCTTTTAACATCAGCGAGTATATAATCTTATATGTCTCTTCTGTTTTTCTGATAAACTATGTTCCTCATCCGTTACATATATCCCCATATATTTCAAATCCCCCTGTATATAAAACATAATATATACCTGATAATCCCCATCATGACTTTCTTCTATTGAAGAAAAATAATATGTTGTATCAGATGGATTCTGTATACTTCCTGTTTCTACATCTCCCCACAGAAACCCTATTCCATACTGGATTCCTTCTAATATCTGATTGAATGAGTTTGCTGACTTTAACTTTTTTAAAGTCTCTTCATCTAGCAGACTGCTTTCATCGGCATTGGACAATTCAATTCCATAAATCATATAAGTGTTTTCCTTTGATTTTATCAGAAATTCATTATCCGTTTTGTAACGTTCCGACTCCTCACTATTCATATATTCCTTCGGTATACTTGCAGCAATCTGTGACAATTGTATCTGATAATACTGCACATAATGTTTACTTATTAAAGTATATATTAAAATAATTGTCCATAAAATTGCTATTTCTATTGAAAAATAACGAAGTCCCTTTAAGATTTGTTCTTTCTTATATTTCACTCTAAACATCCTTGTTCTTCTCCTTTGACTTCATTCTGCACTATACTTTTCTTCCACATGCAATTTTATATACTCTGTTTTTTTATCAAAATAGAATATTTCTACTTTTTATTAGCCTGTTCATATTTTCTGAAATAATAATACATCATACCAGCATCAACCCACAAAGATGAAAAAATTGCAATTGAAAAAAGTAACACAGCCACAATCGCACATGTCTCATTATGACCTATACCTTCCATTTTTGAGCCGATTTGTTTTCCACATATTCTCAATGTAGCAATGGTTAGCATTGCTACCGATGCTGCAATTTCTCTACTATATGACACTTTTTTCTTTTCTTTTTCATACCATCCATTGCGTATTCTTTTTTTCACTAACCAAAAGCGTCCGAAATAGCACAATGCAATCAGTATTGTTCCCATTATTCCTATTATCAAATAATTATTGGGTTTCCTCATCATTCCAATAAAGCCCCATCCATCTACAAAAAAAATCATTCCCCAAATTTCTCCATGAACAAAGCTACAAAATACACTTCCATATTTTTTTCTCTCCATCCTTGAACATAGAATCAGCAGGCAAATTTCTATTATTACGCAAATAGCAAATACCTTCCGTGAATTCAATATTTGTATGCCTAAAAAGATTACTGTTAATAAGAAAAATCCAATCTGATCATCCCATAATGTTGCCTCGTATTTCTTTTTTGTTTCTAAAAAGTCCTGTATTTTTTCCATTGTATTCTGCCCCTCTTGGCGATGCCTCTATCTCCTTTTGAATATTTTATATTACTCTTTATTCGCTTCCATATATTCAATTATGTATGTTCCAATTTTTTCCGAATACCATGGTATATCTATCCCTTCTTCAGGTTTTCTTTTCCCTTTTTGATTCAAATATCCCATATATGTCAAGTTATTTGCTGCCCTATGATTTCTAAACCCAACTCTCATCGTAGCATCTATATCTGTTAATATCTTAAACGTTATTTTGGGATTCTGCACCATTGAGGCTATCTCTTTTCCGTTATAATTCCAATCAGTTTCTGATGCTATACACAAAACCGGATTTTTTATTTCCAACATATTTGAAATCCAAAATTCTGCTCTCTTATTAAATAATTCTTTATCTGCTACAACCACATTTCCTTCTTCTAATAACTTTTCTACTTTTTCATATTCTCCTTCTATATCTCTTTCCTTAACTTTTCTACTTCTACCCCACTTATCCATTTTTCTTCTAGCTATAATCCGTTGTTTTCCCGTCTCTCCACCACCAAATAACAAAATTAGCCCCTGTGGCTTTATCTTTTTTTGTAGCAATAATAAAATATTACATGTAATACTATGACCGATAAAATAAATTGGATGTTCTCCTGTTTCACTTTGAATTTCATTAATCACATCTACTATTTTATTTATCTTATTTCAATAGTCAATCCTTCATTCCAGTATCTATTTCACATTTTTACCCCTTATCATCGACCTGTATATAACCACATATGTTTCTTCTGTTTTTCTGATAAAACATGCTCCTCATCCATTACACATATCTCCATATATTTTAAATCTTCCTGTATATAGAATATAATATATACTTGGTAATCCCCATCATGTCCTTCTTCTATTGAAGAAAAATAATAACATGTATAAGATGATTTTTTTGTATTTCCTGTAACCACATCTCCCCACAGGAATCCTACTCCATCCTGGATGCCCTCTAATATCTGACTGAATGAATTTGCTGACTTTAACTTTTTTAAATCCTCTTCATCCAGGAAAGTTATCAAGCTGCTTTCATCGACATTGGACAATTCAATTCCATAAATCATATAAGCATTTTCCTTTGATTGTATCAGAAATTCATTATCCGTTTTGTAATGTTCAGACTCTTCACTATTCATATATTCCTTCGGTATACTTGCAACAACCTGTGACAAATGTATACCAGAATACTTCCCATAATATGTGCTTATTAAAGTATCTATTAAAATAATTGTCCATAAAATTGCTATTTCTATTGAAAAGCAACGAAGTCCCTTCAAGATTTGTTCTTTCTTATATTTCACTCTAAACACCCTTCTTCTTCTCCTTCCCATAAATTATTCCACCATTCAAATATATTACCTGAACAGATTGTCCATGTATTAGACATTGTCACATGACCTGATGCTAATGTCCCTTCTTCGCCAAATCCTATACTTCCATACCCCCCAATATGTTTTAAATCTCCATTATCATCGCATGTCTGCCACGCACCTCCACCAAAGATTAAACCTTCACCTACTGTTACTCCTTCTTCTGTTCCAAAATCTTCCAAACTATATATCGACTGTGCCTTGTACGCCCCCAAAAAAATACTTCCATTTCCGGATTGACCGATTTCTGCTCCAGTTCCACCAGAAACCTGTAATGCAATATTACCATTTAAATCCCACACAACTTGCACACTTCCACTCATATATGCTCCAGCCCCAATACTTCCTGATAATCCCAGCACACCAATCGGGATATCTTTGTCACTATCATCATTTTTATCCGTATTATTACTCTCATTATCATTATTACTTGCTTTTTCCTGCTCATTGATTTCATTCATCGGGATTTCTAATATTTTCTTAATATCATACTCCTCTGGAATTGAATTCTCCTCTTTGTTCATTCCACCCAAAAATTCGTCAGGAAAATCTATCAAGCTTTTTTCTTCCGACTTACTTTTTCCTATATTATTAAATTCGTCTACTATATTTATTACTGGTTCCATACCATTCAAATCAACCAAATCCAACGGTCTATTCCAGCAATAGTTGTAATGGTTCATTGTATATGGCGCAGCAATATGCCCCTTTATAAAGTCTTCGCTGATAAATCTGCCAACTCCGGCATCATATCGTCTTGCCTGTGCAAAGTATAGTGCACCAACGCTGTCCATCTGATAACCGGTAAATCCGAAGCTTTGTAAAGAATCTTTAAAGATATCTTTTGCAGTCCGAATATCATTACCAAATTCGTCAAATCCGTAGACTTCCTCGCTTCTTCTGCCTTTCCATCTTTAATTAAATTTCTTACAACACTCTGCTGCATTTGGTCTAATCGTTCCCTGTCAGCCTCCAGTGTTGTTCTTAATTTTTCTATATCAAGATTTCCACCATTCGGATTAATATTATCTGCTAAGTCTGTAAAATATGTAATTATTGCATTTCCTGCCGTTACCAGTCCGGCAACTGTTCCGATATGTCTGGTATCAACTTGCTGTACATCTGAAAAAATTTGCTCAATCTCTTCTTTTGTTGTAGAATGCTTGCTTATAATATTCTGATAATATCCTTCCATATTATCCAAATAGTCTGAAATACCAAGTTTGCTCAACCAGTCCTGTCCCGCCTGATTAAACTCTCCTTTTCCATTCCCAATTGTTTCCCATACACCGGAAGCAATAACATCATCAACATATTGCATTAACAGTTCTTTTGCCCCAGGTGAAAAATCTCTCATCATATTTTCTCTCCCGTTCAATTTCATTTTTTATAGGTTGTCCCAGGTTTCTTCTGTTATAGAAAACACCTCTTTCGGATAATCAATGTTTACCAACTCTCCTCCTGTAGATAAATCCTTTGCAACAACATGAATTGACCACTCTGCATTCCCATTTAATATCTGATACATTTCTGAATTAAAAAATATAATCATTAGTTTTGCCGTAAATGTAAGTCCGTTTGCCTTCTGAGCTACCTGACAATTAACTTCGGTATAATCATCCGAAACCGATATTTTATACAATTCATCTTCATCTGTTTTTTCTAATTCATTACTAATATTTTTTTCGGCTTTCTTTATCCATTTTTCCTTTTGTTTTTCATTCAACTCTATAATAATGTTCTTTTTTTCATCCAAATATATATATTGGCAATACTCAGTTGCTCCACGTATTTCTTTTATAAAATCAGTTGCATTCGTATATATAGCTGTAATTTCAAATTTCTATAATCCTGTGTTATCGTAATTTTTGTAATAATTCTTCGTCAAATCATAATTTTCATTTATTTTTTTTATTTCCATTCCAAACGGATTTTCATCTGCACTTAATATAATTGTATCCTCTTCTTCTCCTGTTTCTGTTTTCTCCGGTATTGCCTGCTCCTTTTTATATATTACAAGCGCTGCCACAATTCCTATCACTAATATTGCTATCACTATAATTCCCATTATGTTTTTCTTCTTCATTCTTATTTCCTCCATTTTCTTATGGTAATACAGCAGCAGTTGCAATTGATGCTCCACCTATTTTTACAGGTTGTCCCAGGTTTCAATTGATAAGTTATAATCCTCATCTGGGAATTTTATATTTTCCAATTCCTTTCCTGTTTCCATATCAGTTACGATAATCTGTAATGACCAGTCTTTGTTTCCATTCAATACATGATATATTTCTGAATCATATGTCAAAGTCATAAGTGAGCTCATCTTTTCCGTAAAGGTACTTTGACTGTTTAATATTTCTTTTGATACATCCAGATAAAGTATTTTGTAATCATCACTAATTCTAAAATGATATAATTCTTCATCCTTATTTTGTTCTATTACTCTTTTTATATCCTTTTCTGTTAACTCCAGCCAATTTTTTCGCTGCTGCTCTGTTATCTCTGCAACCAGTCCCTCTTCTTTACTTTCATATCCATATTGGCAATATCCGGACTCTCTCATCTCGGCAATATACGTCCTTTTATCTGTAAAAATAACTGGAATGATATACTTTTGTAGTCCTGTATTGTCATAATCTTTATAATAATTTCTTGTCAAATCATAGTCTTCATTTATCTTTTTTATCTCTATTCCGAACGGATTCTCATCTGCACTTAATACTACTGTCTCCGGTTCTTCCCCGACCTGTGATTTTTCCGGCACCATCTGCATCTTTTTATATACTATCAGTGCAGCCACTATTCCAATTGCAAACAATGCTATAATGATTATCCCCACTACATTTTTCTTTTTCATTATTATGTATCTTCACTTTCCTATCTTTTGTATAAAAGAATTACCGGCCTACATATTGTCCCAATTTTCAATAGATATATGATATCCCTCTTCCGGGAAATTTATATTCATTAATTCACCACCTGTTTCTAAATCTTTTCCAACAATGTGTATTGCCCAATCTGTTTTTCCATTCAGTACCTGATATATTTCCGAATCATATATCAATGACATAACGAGTGCTGTATGTGTTGTTGTTTTTCCATTTAGTATTTCTTTTGAAATTTCCAATTGAAGTTCTTCATAGTTACGAGTAAATTTAAAACTATAAAACCCTTCTTCACCTTGTCCTATAATTCTATTGATATCATTTACTGTATAATTAAGCCAATCTTCTTTCTGCTGCTCTGTCATTTCTGCTATTATATTATCTTCCTCATCTATATAACCATATTGACAATATCCTGATTCCCTTAACTCGGCAATATATGTCCTTTCATCTATTGCAATATTAGGTATAACAAATTTCTCCAATCCATTATTATCATAATTTTTATAATAATTTTTTGTCAGGTCATAATTTTCATTTATCTTTTTTATTTCTACTCCGAACGGATTCTCGTCCGCACTTAATACTACTGTCTCCGGTTCTTCCCCGACCTCTGGCTGTTCCAATGCTGTCTGTTCTCTTTTATACTGCATCAGCGCTGCAGCTATTCCGATTACAAATAATGCTATAATGATTATTCCTACTATTTTTTTCTTTTTCATTTTTCTTTTCCTTCTAAAGTATATAATTGTTATATTTCAATTCTTTCGCCTATCTTTAATGAACTAAGATTATTCTGTTACTGCATTTTATTCATCCCACATTTCTGCTGACAAATTCCATTCTTCCTTCGGAAAATTGATATTAGAAAGTTCTCGCCCCGTTTCAAAATCTTTTGTCACTATATTAACTGACCAATTATCGTTTCCATTAAGTATCTGATATATTTCAATCTCCTCCAGCAAACGCATTATATTATCCATAACTTTCGTAGCATGTGCATTAATCGATACATCAGCTTCAATCATCGTATAATTCTCTGATACAGCAAATTTATACCAATCTTCTCCATCAGCCGATAATACTGTTTTATGAATAACCGACTCTGTATTGCCAATCCAATCTTCTTTCTGCTTTTCCGTCATTTCTGCTATTATATTATCTTCCTCATCTATATAACCATATTTACAATATCCCGATTCCCTTAATGCTATAATGTATGACCTTTCATCTGTAGTGATATTAGGTAT
>ERZ791859.1126-NODE-1126-length-12962-cov-2.696676_pt1 | contig 12962 bp, 7 predicted proteins | sample MGYA00509943_ERZ791859 | MGnify/ENA primary metagenome ERZ791859 (study PRJEB30046, sample SAMN00792065) | human gut metagenome | study: EMG produced TPA metagenomics assembly of the A metagenome-wide association study of gut microbiota in type 2... | reverse complement strand
AGGCGGTATCAAGCCATTCGGGCGTTATATTGCTTATGAATCCTACTCGTTCAGCCATCGTATGCTCCAATTCTCACAAACGGTACAATGGCTTCTTCCAGGGTCATACCGCCGTGCGTGATGTATTCCCGGCCAGTATCCCCATAGCAGGCGTCCTGGCCGAATAGGTATGTGTTGATTCCATCCGGTAGATATGTGTTATCATACCGCATGGTGGTAAATTTCGCAAGCTCTATGGCGTCGGCGTAGTCTTTATAAATTACGGCGCGGCGGCTGGCGGGCTCCGCTAATAGGCCCGGCTTCGTAAATCTGCCTTGGGCGATGGCGGAGGTATTGCCGTGGTCGCTTGTCATGTATACCGCGAAATTCCGCACCAATAGGTCGCGGATCAGGTTGGGTAAAATCCCGCTGGCCATCCATTCCGTAATCCCCTGGGCCATTCCGCGCAGGCCTTGCAATTCGGCGTGCATGAGATCGTCGCAGATGTTGATTACAATTCCGGCAATCTTGGCCTGCGGCGGTACGTCGGGCGTTTCGGTCTTGCCGAAATAGATCTCGGCGGGCTTATATCCGGATGCCTGCCAATACGCCCGCCATTGCTTTTCTTCATTATCGAGGGAAAAGGGCTTGTCATGCTCTCGCGGCAATTTGCCGGAGAAAATGCTCTGGCGGGCAACGGATGTTACGGTCGGAAAGAAGGAAAATGAGGATTGAATATCCAACGTCAATCTGGCGGCGGCCAGGCTCTGCTGGATGGTATAGAGGTTCTCGAAGGACATACCATCCATGACGATCAGGGCTATCTTGCTATTTCCCTTCCGGATGAAATCTGCTGCCTTGCTCAATAGAATGGGCCTGGCGCGGTCAATGGTGCCGGATAGCATTCTATAATGGGTGCTGATCCATTGGACGAAGGCGGTTTCAATCGCCGTCCGTTTCTGCTCGTAATCATCCAATGCGCCGATGGTATGCTGGATCATGGCGGCCCGGCCAAATCGCTGGGCAATCTCATTCCAATCCCTGTGGCTTTCCGCATTCGCCGCCATTGCGACGGCATCGCTTAAAAGGCCCTGGCCATAGGGCCGGGCATATTCGGCGGATAGCATTCCCTGCCTGCATAGGCGCTCCGTGGCCTCCTTGGTCATGGGACGCAGGGCAGCGATGTCGGCGCAGCTACTGAGAAGACCATAGTCGATATTCGGCAAGGCCCGCAAGGCATCCGCATCCAATGTCGGGAAAATGCTTTGGAAGGAAAGGCGGCAGATATAGTACTGGCGGGCAATGTCCTGGGGTATATACATATCCGGAGCATCAATGATCCATAGGGCCTTTGTGCCCGGATCGGCATACTCATAGCACCGGCGCAATTCCATGTCGTCGGTGAAATGCTGTATTTCATATCCTGCCCGGCTCGCGGCATCATCGCCAACGAAACGCACCCATAGGTGGTCGGCGTCAAATAGTATGGTGCGTGGGCGGGCCAGGATGCCGGTCTTTTCGATAATCCTGTTTTTCATGCCTACTGCGTTTTGACGGCGATGATGGGCGTGAATCTCGGGCAAATTTCCTGGTGCCGCTCATATGCCGCCGTTGCCTCCTGCAATTCAGATTCCAGGCGGGCAATGCGCGCCTTCCGGATGTTGTCTATTCCAATACGCCCGGCAGCCTCGATCCTCAAGGTCAATGCGCGCTGGCGTTTCCGGAATTCCGTTTCGTGCCGCTGTTCATAGCTGGCCCGCATTTGCATGAATGCGTCCGTGGCCAATTCCTGAGCGCGCTGCTCCAATGCCTCATACTCGCTATTTCCCATCGGCCATGTCGATCCGGTTTCAATCACGCATTCGGGCTTGAGCAATTCCTCCCATATGCGCTTAGAGGCGGCGGGCCGATAGATTCCCTCCGCGTTTAGGAATATGGGAATGATCTGCCGGTCTGCGGGTTCCTCGCCCAGGGCGATTTCCCAAAGGCTGAATATGCCTTCCTCGGTGCGCAGGTTCGGGAAATGGATTGCCTGCATCCCCTGGCTGGGGTGCCAGAATTGCCGGATGTCCAATATATTCCGGATGGTCGGGTCGGATACGGACAATTCCAAATCAAAGCGCCAATCGGGATGATAGCCCTTCCAGGTTTGATATTGGAATAGCATTTCCTTCAATAGCATATGGAAGGAATGCTGCTGGCGCTCGGCATCTATATCCGTTTGGAGGGCCTTATCCTCGTGGATAACGTCCTGGATGGCGGTAAAGCGATCCACCTGGCGCTGCATTTCCTTGGATAGCTCGTTGACGTTCGAGCTTTGATATTTGGGCTGGACAATCGTGGAAATGTAGACCTTTGTGAAATCCATATCCGCGCTGCCTTCGTCCAAAACGTCCTGTAGCTTATCAATGCCCAATTCCTGGAGGATTACGGCCAGTTTTTCTTCCAATACGCTGCGGACGCGGTTTTCGATGGTATCCGCCAGGATGAAATTATAGACCTGCACATCCTCGGCCTGGCCGATACGATCCGCACGGCCAATGCGCTGCTCGATCTTCATGGGGTTCCAGGGCAAATCGTAGTTGATTACGATATGCGCGCATTGGAGGTTCAAGCCCTCGCCGCCCGCATCGGTGGAAATCAGCATTTGTTTCTCGCGGCGGAATGCGGCCAGGGAGGCGTTGCGCCGCTCCAAATCCATGCTGCCGTTGATTAGCGTGGTGGAAATGCCGTTATACTCGGCCAAATTCTGGATAGCCTCCTGGGTGGCTACAAATTCCGTGAATAGAATGATCTTGGCATCGGGATCACGGCGGCGCAATTTATCCAATAGATCAATAAGGGCTTCTTCCTTGGCGTCCATCCCCTGGATGTGGGCCTGCCGGGCCAATGCCAAAAGGCGCTCCAAATCGCTGATCTCCCGCTTGATATTCGTGGATAGCATGGTGATAGCCTCACCCAGGGATTCCTCGGCGTCGGCCTCTATCAATTCGGCGAAATTGCCGGAATGTAATTGATCCGCCTGGTGCTGCAGGGCATGGAGGCGGCGATCCATCGCGTCGATGATGGCGGTGGTCGAGGACGAAACGAGGCGCTGGAAAAGGATCATCAGGAATCCGATATAATTCTTCCGCTCGCTCATGGCGCGGTTATAGCCATTGCGGACGTATTCGGTGACTTCCTCGTACAATTCCCGCTGCAATTCGTGCCGGGCCTGCCATTCAATCTCCAATACCTGGGTGTGCCGCTGCTTGAATAGCAAATTGCCATCGTTATCCACGGCCTGCCGCTTTTCGGTGCGGATCAAATACGGGGCGACCTGCTCGCGGACGATGGCCTTGGTATTCGGGAAGGCGGATTCATCCAAAAGGCGCATAAGGCGAAGGAAAGGCTCCGTCTTGCCGGAATGAGGCGTGGCGGTCAATAGCAATATGTGCGGACTGGCCTTGCTTAGCATTTCGCCCAATTTGTGCCGGGCGACCTCGCTGGATTGGCCTGCGACGCGGTGGGCTTCATCGATGATGATTAAATCCCACGCGCCCGCTATGACGGATTCAATGCGATCCTGATTATATTGATCGATTTTCTCCTGGCTCCATCCGACCCTTTCTTCCAGGGGCTTAATGGCATCCATCGGGCTGATTACATGGGTCAGGCTGGAAAATGGGTTCTGATCCGGGGCCACCTTCTTGAGGGTGGCGTATTCCTCGGGTAGGACGATGGCAAAGCGCTCCCCGAATTTTTCCTGCATTTCCGCCTCCCATTGGGTCATGAGGCCTTTGGGGCATACCACGAGGACGCGCTCGATCAGGCCGCGCGTCTCCAATTCTTTGATGATTAGGCCCGCCTCGATGGTTTTACCGAGGCCGACCTCATCGGCGAGCATATAGCGTACCTCATTGGTGGCCATGGCGCGTTCCAGGGTATAGCGCTGGTGCGGCAATGGGATTACGGATTCAGAAACATCGAATACGATACCGCTGGCCAATTCATTCCGCACCCGGCTAAATGCGGCGGCGAAGCGCACAAGGGCCTCGGAGGGCTGGGACAATGCGCTGTCGGCATTCAGGGCCTTTTCCGATGCACTATAAATGTTCCCGGTATCCGGCTCATAGCAGCGATAGGTGGTGACGCCGAATACCTGCTGCACGCCGACAATCTGGATCGTTTTGCCGGTATGAATATCGGTGGCGTATGTGCCTATGGAATACATTCAAACACCTCTATGCTTTAGACGCCTGTACTTTGTCCTCTTTTCGCGCATCAATCAAAACGATGCTCTTGTTTCCGGTAAGGCCGAGGTCGTTTAGGATTTTGAGAACCTTACTATGTTCATCATCGGAGAAGAACATAATGACCTTGATTGCCTTGGGATTGTCGTTTGCCTTGGTATATACGTCAACCTGCTTTTCCAGATTGCGCTTGAGCGTTTTCGCTAATTTGAATTCGACCAATGTCTGGTCTTTCCTGCCTCGGGATAGCTTGAAATCCACGGGGCCGCGCCCATTATTGACCTCCGCGTTTGCATCGGAAATGGTATTAAAGCAGGCCAGGCGGTACATGATGTGAAGATCGGATTCCCGATGTATGGGCTTATCCCCATCGTAGAAATATCGGTATCCATCGCAATCCTCCACGACATGCTTTAGATATAGCACCCGCTCCATAGCCTCATCATAGGAATTGGCTGGGGCTTTGGTATTATAGAAATCAGTGTCTCGCAGGAGGCCAACCAATTCCAAAAGCTGTTCAATAAACACCTGCCGGACGCCGGTAACCTCTGCGAAACTCCGCGCCAAGGCCTCTTTATCCCGATCCTCCTGGTAACGGATATAATAGTCAATCAATTCGGGGAATTGCTGTATCGTACTGTTGGCCGCGCGTTCTTTGTCGCCCCTCTTGGGGTTCTTTTGCAGCATGGAATAGAAATAGGCATTTACCCTGTCGCGCAGCATATCGTCCGAAATCGATGTGGCGAATTTCTCAAAATTCCGGATCATATCATTACGGTTGATCCAGTTATCATCGCGGACAAGTAAGGATGTAGGGGTCAGTAAAACATAATCTTTAACGCCATGGTCGTCGATGGTTTGCGGGAGGTAATAATGGCGGGGACGCCAAATACCAAGGGTATAATCAAATTCGCAATTATCAACGGCAAAGACGGCACATTGATCGGGCTTTAGGTACCCTTTGGCAAATTCCTCCGTATAGGCGCATAGATACGGCTTGATTAGATTGGTGATGAAATCGCTGATATTATCCCGGCCCACGCCATCCTTCAATAGGCATACCTTTTCCAAATGGCGGCCCTTGGTAATTGTTTCCCTGCCGAAGTCGCTAAAGCACGTCCGTAATCCGCTATGGAGCGCGCGGGCAAAATCGAGGCCCAGGCCGCTGCCACGGTTTCCGCGCTGGCAGAAGCCGAGGTAGGTTTGACGCACTTCGGGAAAGCAATAATAGTACTTTAGATATTTCCTCTCCGGGGATTCGTTATCGAGGGCGAAATCCCGCAGATACACGATGTATTTGACAATCTCATCGTGCATCCGCTGGCATTCCGGATCTTCGCTGCAGAAGATCAAAAAGGGATCGATAAATAGAGGCAGGTCATTGAGCAGAGATATATCCATAGCGCCATAACTATCCAATATCTCCGGATCGATTTGAAAGAAGTCGCTAAAATAGATATGATTCGCCAATGCCTTGCCTCCTTCTATCCTTACACCCTGCTGCAGGCGTTATCGTAGTACATCAAAAGCGTTTGATCCTCTTGCAATGCGGCCTCAGGCAGGCGCTCGCCTACGGATACGATGGTGGCGAAATCGCGCTGTTTCCAGCATTCATCGAATCCGGCGCGGATGGCCTCCATACGGAAGACCTTCAATTTGCCCTTGCCGGGGACGCAGGAATCATAGAATTCCTTCAATAGGGTCTTGCGGCGCACCTTTGCCAAATCCGCCGCGTTATTCAAATCCGGGATATACCAGGCTCCCTTTTCGTCCTGGACGAAATTCTCTTTGAGCATATCCAGCAATTCGGGCATCTTCTCCTGCTTGGATTGATGCAATTCCTGCAAATACAGCGGCTGGATTTCCTGATAGGTTTTCGGGCCTTGGGCCAGGATATAATTCAGCCAAGTGATGGCGTTCTTCTCGTCCGTGACCAGGAAAGACATTTGCTGGACATCCAATTCCATGTGGGCGCGCTTATCATCGTACTCCGTTACCTGATCCGGCAGGAAGAACATGCCGTCGCGCTCGAGGAATCGCTGGCGCAGTCCATCGTAGAAGGTATGTGCATCCATAGGAATGGGCACACCATTCATAATATGCCATGCCACCATTCTATCAAACAGCAAATAATTCTGTCTTTCAGATATTATATCCAGTTTGCCATCCTTATTAGCATCCGCAATAACCGGGACGTTTCTCAAGTGCTGCCTAACAAACTCCCAAGCCATCTCCGGAGCACCTGGATTTTGCTCAAACCTTCTAATAAAGCTCTCCTTTGGTTTATAGGCTGATATTACAAGATCATTCTTTACAGCTCCTTTTGATGTTATTTGGGTGAAACTCATTTTCCCTTTGTCCATCACTCGAATATCCGCAACAATGAAACCAGCAACCAGTAAGGCTTCTTGTATCGCATTCCATACCGCATTAGAGCTGTTATGGAACACAACCGTTATCCAGTGGTCTGGTTTAAGAATACGATTCATCTCGCGGAAGCATTTTGTGATCAGTTCCTGATATTCATATAGGCCCTTTTTCTGCGTATTATTTATTATGGCCTCATCTCTGGGATTCGTTAAAACGCCAAGCCAAGACTCCCAGATGTAGTTTAGCTCCGAATAGCATAGGTTGCCCCCGAATGGCGGGTCAACAAAAATGTAGTCTACACACTTATCTCCGATATTCGATAAATCACTTGTCGATTGTGTACTAACAAATACACTTCCCTTCCAACTATTAAGAACGACTTTTTTGGTATTTTCGACAGCATCCTTAAGCTGTTTCAGCATTGATAGTTCTTTTACCAAAGAAGGAATGTACAGGGTTCCATTAGTTGGGCCGCCACCCGCTCCCCAAGAACCACTTTGGTATGTCAGACTATATCTTTTCGTAATTCTAAAGGCAACCTTCGTAATAATATACCTATCATAATAGCTTTCCAAATAATGGCATAGTGTAGCAAGGGTATATAGATTGCGCTTTGAATAGAATAAATCCACATAAGCATATCCCATGTTTATCGGTTCAGTGGTTTTATCGCCTGCAGGCAGCGGATTGTCTGGATACCAATAGGGAAAATCAAGAGAGTTGACCTTATTTAACAATTCGAGATCAGCATCATCGGGTTCTTTCTCATATCTTTTCCCACAAAACGTATAGTTTATAAGAACTGGAATCTGTCGGCTAACCTCAATGACGGAGCCATTATGGACAATTGATTCCATGACATGATTGCATTCACGTTTTGTAAGGGTTGCATGGCAGTGAGGGCAAGAAAACTTTGCCGGTATCTTGCCACTTTCTATATCAACAGCATCTTTCCAAAACACAATTTCCCTTGCGCACGAAGGACACACTAAGACATCCGACCATACAACAAAGTTTATGGTACCCTTTGGCGATTCCGACAATAGTGAAGGGCCATGGTGCGTGGTTTCAAACATCCACGAAACTTCTTGTTCTGTTAACTCGAGTGCATGGTTTATTCTTTGAATACTGGCTTCCTTAGCATCAGGTAATTCTGAAATCACATCTGAAATAAACGCAGAAAACGGTGAAATGTCAGCCAATATTGCATTTCGGGCGACACCGTTTTCATCATGGGTCTGTATAGCAGCAATTCCTGTCATACCACTACCAGAAAAGCCATCAAAGACAATATCCCCGGGGTTAGTAAAATGCCGTATGTATTGCATGATGACACCATAGGGAACCTTGGTATGATATGGATGGAAATGATAAACTTTATCATACTTATCGTCTTTGGTGTCTGCGGCAAACGGCTCTCGATGATAGTCGTCCGTCGCTTCATCGTAAGACGTGCCGTTTTCCCGAATGAATTCCTCAATGAAGGGATTCGGACAGGCAGTATAGTACGGCGGACGCGAAAGGGCAATAATATCCTCATCGCGGGCAATGGGAAAGCCTTCAATGTGGCGCACCTTATCTATGTCGGCTTTAGTGAGCTTCATGGTATTATCCTCCATTCGCGTGTTCGTATTACTTGATTACAATACGCACCTTGCTCTTATCCTTGCCCTTGGATAGCTGGTCGATATACTGGGCCAGGCGGGCTTTGAAATCATCCGGCGCGCACGGCCCCCAGGATGTCATGGCGCGCTGCAATTCGGGCAAATGTAACTCTACGGATTCCAGGCCGCTCAGCATCGTATTGACGGAATCAATGAATTGCTGATCCAGTGGCGAGGGCAGCTTTCGGGTTGCCGTGAAGCTGTCAATCGTATTGCGCTGGGCATCGGTGAGCAGGGCTCGCTGATCGTCCAGCATGGGATCATCCAGGGCGGAAAGCAGGTGTTTTGTCCATTCGCCCAGCATGGCGTCGAAGCGATCCTCGAAATACTCCAGGCGTCCGGCCACGGCGGGCTGGTCGTTCTCCGCAGGATTGAAATGGCAATGCGGGCAATCCGGGTGCTGATCCAATTCCGGCGTGGTGCATTCAAAGCAAACCTTGATCTGCGCCATCTTGTTCATAGCGTCGTTGAATTGGCCTACCGGCAAAATGCCATTGATGCCGCGCAGGGTCTGCAGGGCCTTGATGGTGGAGGATTGCAGAATCTTCGCCCGCTTCTTATCGCCGTTGATGTCCAGGCGGAAGGTCTTATGCTGCTCCATGTACCAGGCGGCATAGGCGGCCTTCAAATCTACCAGGGCGGCACTCAAATCGTCGGTCTCGTCGATGTCGTAGTCCTCGTCCAGAATCCGGGTACGAATATCCATGTACACGGCCTTTTTCTGCGCGAAGGCATCCCGAAGGGCAATGTCCTCGGGCAGCTTGGTTTCGGCCTGCGCAATGTAGTCGATGATGTCCTTGGTATCATTGCGGAAGGTCACGGCGGCCTCCGCCTGCTTCATGGCGGCAATACCGGTTTCCAGGGCGGCCATCCAGGCATCATCATAGTCGATGTTCTTCAATTTGGCCGTGGTGGTAAAGCGGCTGCGAATATCGTCGCCCGCCTTATGCACGGCGGTAATCTTCTCCTGCAGGCCATCGGCGATGTTCATCGGGATAATGAATTCTCCCCAAAGGCTATAATTCTTCTGCAGGTAGTTTTTCAGCTGCAGTGCCCGGTCGCCCAATTCCTTCGCGCGCTTTTGCAGCTGCTCCAAGGCCTGGGGATAGGTGCTCTCGCTGGCCAATAGCCCGGTGGATACATCATAGGCCTCGAATAGGCGCATGAGCATCTGGACGTTCATGGTCTTGGGCTTTTCCAGGCGCTTGAAATAATAGATGTCGTTGGGGCTGATCCGGCATAGCGCCTCCATGTTACCGGCATCATAGTGCTTTCCGTCCGCGCCGATCAGGACGGCATATCCGCCATAGACCAGGGCCGTGAGGATTACGGACATCCATACCTGATCCAAATGGAAATGCTTATCCAAATAATCTTCGCCGTTCTCGGTTTCCATGATGTCGTCGAAATTCAAAACGTTCCCCTCGGGCAGCGCCTTCAATTTCTGGATATAATAGCTGGCATAGCGGCTGTTCTCCGGGCGGATTTTGCCATTGAGCAAAAGGCCGAAGGATTCCAGGATGGAATTGCCGAGCTGGGTAGGACGGCCAACGAGGGCATTCAGGGCCTCCATGCGGTTCGCGGCCAAATTATCCTGCGTGATCCGGCTGGCGAATCGCGGATGATCCGGATACTTGGCCTCGAAATACGGGCTCAATGCGCGGGATGCAGCGATGTCTACGGAGGTCTTGATCGTCAATTCGCTGGATCGGACGCCTTTCAGGTATTCCAAAATGGGCTGGGATTGCCCGTTGTAGGTAATGGTGAATAGCGTCATTTTATGCTCATCCAGCCATTGGCGAATCTGCTTTAGATACTGATTTCCGCGCTGAACATATGTGGTCTTGGTTTCGCCTGCGGCGCTCAAGGCCTCCATTTCCTTCGCGCCGCAATACTGGCGCAGTTTGGCCGTCAGGGTTGCATCCGGCTTGAGGGTGAAATATACCTCATCCCGCTGCGTGGGCGTCAGGGGCTTTTCATCCCCATACGGCGGCATGATGTAGACATAGAAATCCTCGGCAGGCTGTGCGGTGGGCCTGTCGGCGGAATTGCCGAAGAACAAATATCCGCGCCGGAAGATGTTCTTGGCGTGCCAATTCAAATGATACTGGTAAATCCTATGTCCGGTTACATAGGAATCCACGTCCTGATATTCGAGGGCGGATACCAGAATCTGGAAGAAATAGCGATTGAGGGCCTCGTTGCCAAGGAAATCCGCCTTTTCCTGGATTTTCTTGTCGTAGTCGATGTCCTTCTTCAAATCCAAATAATACTGGCCGTTTTCCTTGTTGTATTCGATGAATTGTCCGGATACCGTGTTCATGGTATCGCGCAGGATGTTCTGGACGGTATTCAAAAGGAAGGATTCTTCCTCGCCCGGCAGCGTAGGCATACCGGTAATGTGGAGGCATAGATCATCCTTCAAGTTTTGCGCGGTGAGGCCCAATTTGGCATCCAGGGTGCCGGTGGTCAGGCGATGGACGCTCAGGGCATAGATGATCTGCAGGGCCAGAGGCTTATAGGCCGCCTTCGGGAAGGATCGGGTGATAATGTCCTCCAATACCGTGGATTTCTGCAATACCTCATGAACGGCGGGATCGGTGCGCAGGCTCGGGTTCTCCTTAATCCGTTTCCAATAGGTATCATAGGAGATCACGCCGGGCCGGTTCGGGTCTACGTCGTTATTGATGATGGCAGCGATGGTCTCGGAGATCGTCTTCAATACCTCGCGCTTTTCGACGGTAATGATGTGCTGGAAGGTATCGATGTAGGCGGGATGGATCGGGAACATGTCTACATAGTCTTCCAGGCGATCTGCCATGTTTTGATAGTATGGGCAGAATTTCTGCAAATGGTCACGGATCATGGCGCGCTGGGCCGGGGTCTTGCGCAATACGCGGTTCTGCGCGACATAGGCAATATCCTCCGAGCGGATCAATACCTGCTCGAAGCGATCCTTCATCTTCAATAGCGAGCTGGATACCTGCCGGAAGGCGGAATTATCGAATAGAGCCTCCTGGACGCCGCTGATGAAGCGGAAGCGGGAGGATTTGATGATTTCGCCCAATTCGCGCATGAAATTCAGGTCTGCCATGAGCTCGTTATCCTTGCGGGTGCGCAAATAGTCGAGTAGCTCATCGACAACGACCAGATAGCCGCGCTCATCGCCATACTTCTCGGCGAATGCGGCCATCATATCAAGCAGCGAGTCCTTATTATTGGTGATCGTCTTAACGTCCGGGAATTTATAGGAAATGCCTCGGCGGGCCAGGTCTTGCTCTAAGTTGGATGTAATGATACCGCGCAGGGACATGGCTGTTGAGCCGATTTCAATACGCAATACTTCAAAGCGTCCTGCAATACAGGCCGCATCTTCACGAAATTGCGTATTCTGAGCAAGAGGCAACAATTCGGCGGAGCCTGCAATGGCGGAAATGACGCTCATCAAATGGGATTTACCGGTGCCATAGTTGCCGACCAAAAGGACGCCTTTGTTGTCGATAACGTTCTCGAGCCGAAGCTGGGAAATGATCTTTGCGTGGATCAATTCCGCCATACTATCGCTCATGACATAGCTGCGGACGAGCTCTTCGGCCTTGCTTTTATCATCTGCGCTGCGGAGAACGATGACTGACTCAATCGGATCAAATTGAATCAAATCGCGGTATTTCATGGTGCTGCACTCCTTATTCTGTAATGACATAGGTGTCTACGAACTTTGTGTAGTCTGCCTCATAGTATTCGGGGCTGCCGGGTTCGGCATAGGTTAATGTATTGCCGCTGATATCCCCTGGCCAGCAAATACATACCTTCCGATTCCTGCATAACGCCAGCAGCGCACCGATGGTATCCTGCTTGAGGGACGGCGTAAACAGAACCTCGATATGCGTTAGCGTAACAGTCCTGTACTCGTCTACAATAGTGCGCAGGCAGGTCTCCGTTTCAAAGCAGCGTCGTTCTGCAGGCACGTTGAGCAAACGCATACTCAATTCGTAGCCCAGGTTAATTGTGGGCTGGTCCTTGGGAATGCGTTTGGCGACATAAAACACAAAAAGGCCTTGATACACAGCGGGATATTGCCGCCGGAAATCAGACCTGCTTAATCTCGTCCCCATGTTCTGAATTCGCCTCCATCTCCGAATGAAATGCAAATGCGATGCCTTTGCTATCGAAGAAGCTTTGTATTGCATTCAGAACGATAGGGGTTGGGAAGTGTTTTTCATTTTCATAGCGGTTTATCGTGGAGAAGCTGATGCCGAGTGCTTTACTTAGCTCCATTTGTGTCATACCCAACGACTCACGCGCATGTTTAAGCGCTTTTGCGAAAGTCATAATTTATCACTCCCGCTTATATTATAGCACTTGCCATATTGCTTGTATAGGGGGCACGCGACGAAATAACGTAGATTTATTCACATTTTTGACGATAATAGGCACAAATAGACACAAAAAAGCTGTCAGAAACACTGAGCAGCTTTTATATCTATTCCACCAAACGATACCCTATCTCCGTCTGCGCAGCTTTCAGCACATCCGTGGCCTCATACCGCACGTTCAGCCAATCGCCTACGACCTCGGCGGGCAGAATAACCGGCATCCGGTTGTGAATAAAGGCGATGCTCTCCGCCGGTTCGCGGGTCAGGATGGTGCAGGAAGCGTGGTTGCCTTCCTTGCGGTAGATGCCCGCAAGATAGATCATGCTGCTATTCTGCGGCGC
>ERZ791859.1082-NODE-1082-length-13335-cov-5.479367_pt1 | contig 13335 bp, 14 predicted proteins | sample MGYA00509943_ERZ791859 | MGnify/ENA primary metagenome ERZ791859 (study PRJEB30046, sample SAMN00792065) | human gut metagenome | study: EMG produced TPA metagenomics assembly of the A metagenome-wide association study of gut microbiota in type 2... | reverse complement strand
TGGGCGTTTTTGCAGAATGCGCATGACAATTATACGCGGCAGGGTTGGTGTACTGCGGCGGAGAAAGAGCAGGTGCTGAATATGCACAAAAGTTACGCGGCAAAAGGACGCAATCACCTGTCCGCAAGCTATGAGCAGGACATTCTTGCTCTGCCGGAAACGCCGCCAGAGGGGAGGCGAAGCAAGTGACGAAGCAGAAAGCATACGTCCAGTTCAGCAAACAAATTGTTCTTTTGGTCACTATCGCAGTGACAGTGATTTCGCTGCTGGCGATGGTGCTGTGCTTCTTCCGCAGCGACACGGACGCGCTGATTAGTACGGTTCGGACGTACATCAACTACGCGACGATTGTTTTTGCAGCGTACAGCGGCAACTCGGTGTTCGAGAAGTGGCTGACGCAGGGGAAGAGCGCTGATGCGGCTGAGAATACGGCTGAAGCGTAAGGCAATATTCCTTGCAGCAATTCTTGTAAAATATCAAAAGTGCCCATCAGCAGTCGTGCTATTCGCCGCCTGCTGACGGGCATTTTTGCTTATTCCTTTTGAGCAGCAACACGTTTGGTATCCATTGCCAAAGTTGCCATCAGCAGTTTCCGCGATTCTTCTTGGAAGCCAATCAGTTCATTCCAATTGCTGCTTTTTACGGCGGTAATCAATTCCTGCCTGATTTCTTCATTAGGAATGAATGCAGTTTCGGAATCCTCGTTATATCCCAAATATCCAAGGTGAATCAGGTAAGTAATCACATCATCTTTGCTTGCGATTTTTGCCGGGTCATTCTTAAAGGTTGCCGTGTTGACTGCTACTTCTGCGCCAGAAAGCATTTCAATGATGGCAGTCTTTAAGCCATCATAATTCATGCTAATCAGCGGAACGACCACCTCATAAGAGCCGGTTTCAGACCAGTAGCTCCTGAATTTTCCTTTGGTCATCACACTGACGACTGCCCGCGGATTATAAATCTGGTATCCGTCAAGGAAGTACCCATCATACCATTTCTTTACTTTCTCGTAATCTCTGCCGTACTTATCGCAAAGGATTTTACTTCATTCTCCGTAAAACCGACATAAGGTGCAAGCCCGTATGCCTGAAGCATGGTAAACTCATCAAAGTTATTCAGCGCCGACTGCGTTTTTTCTTTCCTGATAGGAAGAATGCCTGTCAGATAAGCCAGCTGAATATACTTCGTCGGCTCCGTTCCCTTGAACATGCCTCGAAGAAAATTGATGTAATCTTCCTGAACCTTCGCATTGGCAGCCTCGTCGCGAATCAGGACATCCCATTCGTCAATAATAATGATGAACTTTTTTCCCACTGCTGTATTGATTTGCGACAATGCATCTGGTAAGGAAATTGTTTTTTCCGCCAGTATATTGGGATAGTATGTGTCCAGCTCCGAAATGGTTTTCTCCGAAATAAAAGAAACAACATTTTCCACGCCACCTGCGGGCTCGATGCACCATTGAATATCAATATGAATCACATCGTATTTGTTCAGATGTTTCTTGAAGTCGGCAGACTTGCTGATTTCCAATCCGGCGAACATTGCTTCCGAGTCGCAGCCTCGACTGTAATAAGCTGTGAGCATATTCGCTGCATATGATTTTCCGAACCGCCGCGGACGGCTGTTACAAATATACCCTTGCATTGTAGCAAGAACATTATTGGTGTATGCAATCAGTCCGGTTTTGTCAACATAAATTTGCGAGTTCAGCGCGACCTGAAAAGCGCTGTTGTTCGGATTCACAAAGCGTCCCATTGCCTCTGCTCCTTTCCGAAGGATGTTTGCTGAGGTTTTGATTTCTGCGACTGCCCAAATGCAATCATCCCTTAGCCTGCTCTTATTTTACCATTGATTTCGGGAAATAGCAAGGAAATCGGAGGACGGGTGGCACCTTAATTTTTCGTTCTTCACAGAGGAAAAGGAGGTATGCGTCTCAGTACACGGCACTGCCTTGTCGCAGAAAGCATGAAAATTGCGTTTGGGAAGTGCAAACTTTTTCTATTTTGTTCTCCGACATTCTGTCAATTGCAATGCAAAATAGACAGAAAAACATTTGTAATGCAGAAAGTTTTTCTGAAATTTCAGCAAAAACTATTGACTATAAAGTCGGCGATGCTTATCCTATAGCACTTCTCACAAAAGCGGTCACCCCTTTACAGCAGGTGTATAGTAGGCATAGGAGATGATAGAAATGCTGCACAATGAAGCACGGAAACTGTTGGTAGAGGGTTACGAAGCGACGCACAACGCGGAAGCAATCGCGAAGATTTTCCACGTCAACAAGTACACCGTTTACCATTTGGAAGAGCGGAAGCGGAAAACAGGAAGCGTTGACCTGCAAACGTGGCGGCGAGGTCGGAAAGCTCTGCTGAGCAGCGCAGACAAGGCACGGATAGCTGAGCGCATTACAAAAAATTCCACGATCAGCTTGGGAGAACTCCGCACGCAGTTAGGGCTGAAAGTCAGCATTTCAACAATGAGCCGAGTGGTTCGAGCATTGGGTTTTCGCGTGAAAAAAGTCGGGCTTTCGGCGACAGAACGGGAGCGTCCCCGATGTGCAGGCAAAACGTATCAAGTGGAAAGAGTTAAGGCACCACCGCACAATTCGGCGGCGCGTCTGGCGATGCCTTTTCCGCCATCTGCGGCATGCAAATTCCTCGATTTACCTCCAGTAAACCTTCGAAATTTGCATTTGCATCTGACGAAAAATCCATTCGCCAGCCGACCACCTCATTTGTGCGGTGTTACCTTAAAATTGGCGATTGAACATTGGATACTTGTGTTTCTGGGCAAAAGTGGCGAGAACATCGGGATGACACGCAGGTACGGACGAGCCATCGGGAAAGCGCGGGTGCATGGCAGCGCACCGCTGAATGTGCCGACAAGTCAAACTGTTCTGGCCTCTGTCCGCTTTAACGGTCAAATCACCTACACCATGTATTCCGGCGGAACAAGCGGCAAACGTTTTCTGGACTATCTGAAAAACGTGCTCATTCCGACGCTTCACAAAGGCGACATCGTCGTCATGGACAACATGCGTTCACACCATGTCAAGGGCGTGGAAGAAGTGTTGCGCGCAGCGGGCATGATTCCACTCTATCTACCGCCATACAGCCCAGATTTGAATCCGATTGAAATGCTGTGGTCGAAGATGAAGGCTATTTTACGGAAGCTGGGCTGCAACATTCCTGCTCTTTTGCCCCAGATGGTCGCCCATGCACTTGCTCTCGTTTCACCGGAGGATTGTTTCGGCTGGTTTACTGCTGATGGTTATTGACTGGATTTTTGAGAATTGCTATAATAATGCAGGCTCATTTTGGTTAAGCTCTGGTCAGATTGGAGATAAATAAATGAGAAAGATTGCAAATTTTATATTAGGAACTATTGTGTGCCTGACAGTCTTGGGCATAATCATGTTCTTTACGCTGTATATATCGTTAATAATTGCTAACGAAAATCCTCCATCGGATGACGCAATGTTTCGTATGATCCCAAAGACGTACGGAGTTGATGTTACACAATATTCTCCGGATGTATTATATAAATCATATGATACAAATATCCGCGAGGATTATTGGGCTATGCTTTTAAACATTAATACTTCAAACAACGATGAGCTTTCGCTCGACTACACGCATACAGAACAAAAATCCTCCATAGAATTGCAAAAATATATTTCTCGGTTTTGGTTCGATGATATTATTGTGCCAGAAAATCTACATTGGAATATTTTCGAACATACAGAACATAATAATGGGACAATTGGATGCTTGGCGGTTTCAGATAACTTCAAATATATTCTTGTTATTTATGACCCATAAGTCTGTATACCATTTATATGAGACTTCACAACCGAGGCGAACTTATGTAGCTCGCTTCGGTTGTGTACGTTTACCTTATAATACGGCAAATTTCTTGACAGCGCTTATTATACGCGCTATACTGTTATCAACCCCGACGGGAGGAGGCGAAAGAATGCTTCACTCTACCCCCAAAAAATAGCGCTTAGCGGATGGCTGCAAAAGAATGGTGAGCAAGAATGTCGTTCGGCATTGAAATTGCAGAAATTCCTATTTTTCTACGAAACAATTTGCAAAGCTCATTCTGAAAGCTGTGACTTTAGCGGGCTAAAGAGAATGAAAACGGTTCTGTTTTGGATTTGCAGGGCGATGTGATTGCGATTTTCGATGCGGAAGGCAATGCCGTTGTCAGTTATGCGTATTATGCCCATTGGCAAGAGTGGGACTCTGGCGGAGACGCTGGGGACTGTGCAGCCGTTCCGGTATAGAGGGTATGTGTTTGATGAGGAGACGGGGCTGTACTATCTGCGGAGTCGGTATTATAATGCGGAACGGTGCAGGTTTGTTAATGCGGACAGCGTTGTGAGTGGTAATTTGTTTTGCTACTGCTACAATTCTCCTATTGATTTGCTAGACTTGTCTGGAAAAAGCCCGTTTTTAGACTGACTTAAAAAACTTCGTGATATATACACGGATACTCTTATTGAAAATGCGCGAATTAATTACAAAATGAATATTAGCTTATATTCAAATGTGGGGCTCTCTGTAAAAGAATATCCGTTGGCAAATGAACTTTTCCATCACTTCTTATGGGAAGAGGGGAAACCATTAAGCGACGATGTAATCCAGCAACTAAGCGAACAAATTTCTGCATCGAAAGCTTTTCAGGAAAAAATCATTGCCGATTATAAAACTTACGGAAACTCGTTTGCCTCAAGTTTTGAGTTTATGGAAGGCGACTTGCATTATGCAATAGGTCATGCTAAATATAGTGCAAATGTTCATGAACAGAATGGAACTTTGATTGTGTCAGGGACGCTGTCTGATACATACGATTTTACAGAACTTCGCAAGCATGATGGAACGCATACATGGCTAAGTGTAGAAGCTAATAACCTTGGGTATCGCTTGCAAAAAGAAGGATATGGAACAGAATATGCATATGCTGTGCCTTTTGAGTTTGAAGTTCCTTAATAACAAGGAGGAAAGTATGGAAAAGAGAAAAGGTGTTTCCAAACTTATCGTATCCATTCTGCTACTGATGATTCTGATGATTTATATTGTCACTTCCATAGAATTGTATAAAGCAGGTGAACCTGAGCGAGCAAGGCAGTACTATAATCAGCTTATTAATGAACGTTGTCAAGCAACTTTTGATGTGGCATCTATCGAGTTTGGAAAGGACTGCTCTTGGGTTTTTCAGGACATCGGATATGAAATAAAGTGCGAATTGAATAACCCGGTAAATGAGCTTGAAGCCAGTCTTGCACAAAAAGGTTGGAATTGCTCACTATTTCCAGAAGAAATGACGAGGGAAATTTTGTCAAACACGGATTTCAGAAGAGAAATGTATCAATTAAATAGCAGTAAGAAGTCTTACTGGCTTTATCTCGATGTTGATGCGTTACAGCATGGCAAAAAAGACGACCGAATAAGCGCTTTTCAATATAGCACGCCACATTATCTCGTTGCGCTTTATATTCCAGAGGACAATGTACTGTATTATTTAGAATATAGCATATAATAAACTTTGACCGATGCGAAGCCCGCCAGCTTCGCATCGGTCAAAGACATTCGTTTGCTTTGAAATATACCGCAATTCCGCGAAAATATTAAAAGCGCCCGTCAGCAGCCGTGATATGCCCCCTATTCCGCTTGCAGTTTTTCACTGTTCGCTTTATAGGGAGCATATCAGTGACGCTGAATGAACTGGCTGATGGAAACATCAACGGAGTTAAGATAGTGCATCTGGCGGATTTTCTGCTGAGCAAGGAATACTGAGCAGCTAACCGCACAAGGCGGAGAGGATGGTCAAAGCAAATTTCTTGGCATTACTAAAAAATTATATTTATGACACTACAATTGATGCTTTACTTCCACTTTGTTATGATTATATACGCATTTTCGTCTAACAAATTCCGACGTTGGCGAAGGGGACTACCGCCTTTGTTAACGTATCTAACACTTGTCTAACAGCACGGTTGGCAATTGCGGTTTTTTACGTTCCTTTGCCCACCATCGAAAACGTAGAAATCTGCTGGAAACGCAGGAAAATCGGGCATTACAGGGCAGTGCAGTTCTCTGAAAGGGAAGCGGTGAGCATCTCTCCTAAGAAAGCGCTCAACGCTTCCCTTTGCGTCGCTGACTTGATAGGAATGGGGTTCAAAACCTACCGAGTGGCGGACAAACCGCTTCCCAAGCCTTCTGTGGAAGGGAAATCGTCGCCTCGCTACGATAAGGAAAACAAATATGATTTCATAATTGTTTTTCTTATCAAAGCAGAACTAAAATAAAGCCATAAGAATCGCACTGAAACCGTGCGAAAACCTTGAAATCACCGGGTTTCAGGCACATGAGCCCATAGCTCAGTTGGATAGAGTAACTGCCTCCTAAGCAGTCGGTCGTGGGTTCGACTCCCACTGGACTCAATCCCCAAACAAGCAATTCTTTCTGGCTGATGTTCTCGCGTGCGTCTTGCCAAACGCGCGAAGAGCATCGGCTGGAAAGATTTTTTTTTTGCCCGGAAATTTGCTTTTTGCGCCGCTGCTGGCGCTGTTGGCAGCTTCCCAACATTTCGCCTTTTTGCCAACAACGCTGTTATGGCAAACGGGCGATTTGCCTAACATTCGCGTGCGCAGCGTGTCAGCAATTTTCTGCGCTCCGTATTTTCTGGCATTATCTGTATGACTTTGTGGATTTTCAATAGATAAAATAACAATATTTTTTAGTAATCGTCTTGATTTCCTGTGCATCGAATTATCAATTCTTCTCATGCCCTGTTTCGCTATTATAATCCGCGGTGGGGACGGTTTGTGAATGCGGATATTTTGATTTGCAATAATATATACAGATATTTGCTTGCGCGACGTTGTTCGCCGCCTTTTTTGCGCAGGTTCGGTGTGACGCGGACGTTTTGCGAGAAATAATGAAAGAATGTCGCAACTGGTGAAGCAAAGAAAAGAAAAAAACAAAAATGCCCTTTGCGCGAATATGTTATTTTGTGTTCATTTGTGCTATTGTGTCAAAGATATTCTATTGTTTCTGGTGAAAACTTGTGCTATACTATTATCAATAGAACCGATAGGAATTCGGTTCAACAATTGCAAAGGAGGCTTCCCTATGAAGAAATTCCTCTCCGTCGTATCTCTGCTGATGGCGCTCATGATGCTCTGCACCAGCGCGCTGGCGAACGAACAGAAATATGATGAACCCGTGACGGTGCATTTCGTTCGTTCCACGGACGACACGCTCGACGCGAACTACTTCTCGCAGCATCCTGACAAGACCATGACCGACAACCTCTGGTGCGATCTGTTCCGCGACGAGCTGAACATCAACGTGGAATACGACTGGATCGTGAAGAGCGGCGACGAATACGACCAGAAGCTGGCTGCGGAGCTGGCCGTCGGCGCCATTCCGGAGTTCGTGAACGTGACCGCTCTGCAAGCCAAGCAGCTGTATGAGGCGGGTCTGATTATGCCGCTGGACGAAATCTACAACGAGTACGCAACCGAGCAGACCAAGCGCGTCATGCTGGAAACCGGCACTTCTCCCTTTGACGCGGTCACCTTCGACGGTCAGCTTTACGCGCTGCCCGTGGTTGGCGAAACGCTGATGATTGCCGACCTGATGTGGATTCGCACGGACTGGCTGGAAAAGCTGAACCTGCCCGTTCCCACCACCATGGACGAGCTGATTGCTACGGCGAAGGCCTTCGCTGAGGCTGACTTCGACGGCAACGGCGTGAATGACACCATCGGCATGGCCGTGTCCAAGACGCCTTGGGATCAGCTGTTCACGCTGAAGGGCTTCTTCAATGCGTTCGATTCCTATCCCGAAATCTGGGTGGACGACGGCACGGGCAAGCTGGTGTATGGCTCTACGCTGCCCGGTACCAAGGACGCGCTGGCGACGCTGCATCAGATGTATGTGGACGGTCTGCTGGATCCTGAATTTGCCGTTAAGGACGACGGCAAGGTGGCGGAAGCGACCACTTCCGGCAAGTGCGGCATCATGTTTGGCGCACAGTGGAACTCTATTTACCCCCTGCAGAACAGCAAGAACCTTGAGCCCGAAGGACAGTGGCAGGCGTTCCCCATCGTAACGGCTACCGACCACAAGGCGAAGGCGCAGACGGACGTCGGCACTACCGCTTGGACCGTGGTTCGCAAGGACTGCGAGCATCCCGAAGCCGTTGTGAAGATGTACAACCTCTTCATCGACAAGTGCTGGGGCCCCAACAACGAGAACGGCGTGTACTATGCGCCCCTGGATTCCGAATCCATCTGGAAGCTGTCTCCTGTGACCCCCACCAAGCCTGACAAGAACCTGAACGCTTTCCTCGATCTGGAAGCGGCGCGTCAGTCCGGCGATTTCTCTCAGGTCACCGGTGAAGGCTACTCCATCCTTCAGAAGCTTCAGGCGTTTGAATCCGGCTCCGAGGAAGGCTTCGCCCTGTGGGGCTGGGAGCGCATCTACGGTGCGGAAGGCGCTTACGGCGTGCTGAACTACTACAAGGAAAACAATCTGACGCAGGACATGATGTTCGTTGGCGCACCCACCGAAAGCATGACCCTGTACATGAGCTACCTCAAGGACCTGCAGAACGAAACTTTCGTGAAGATCATCACCGGCGAGGAAACCATTGACGCTTTCGACCAGTTTGTGGAAAATTTCTACGCCAACGGCGGCGACGCGATTACTGAAGAAGTCAACGCATGGTATGCTTCCTTGAAGTAATCCGACCGGTTGACTAACGGGGGCTGGTGACAACATCAGCCCCCGCTTTCAAATCAATTCCAGCAGGGGGTGACGACTGTGGAAAAAAGCATTGTAAGCAAAAATTACGTCAACCTGAAGCGCGTTCGGAGAAGAAAACGCTTGTGGCGCGAGATGCCCTTTCATCTAATGCTGCTGCCCGGCGTTATTCTTGTCTTCATCTATATGTACCTTCCCATGATTGGGCTGAAGATCGCATTTGAGAACTTTATTCCGGCGAAGGGACTGTTTGGTCCTCAGAAATTTGTCGGCATGAGGAACTTCCAAATGCTGCTGCGAAATCCCCAGACGATGCCTGCGCTCCGCAACACGATCATCATCTCGGCGTGGAAAATGGCGCTGCATCTGCTCGTGCCTGTCATCGTGTCCATTTTGCTCAATGAGATTCAAAGCAATGCCTTCCGGCGCATCTCGCAAACCTTGATTTATCTGCCCCACTTCCTGAGCTGGATTATTCTGGCGGGTATTATGATTGACCTACTGTCGCCCAATGGCGGTCTTGTCAATCGCTTCCTGGGGCTATTCGGCGCTGAACCGATTTTCTTCCTTGGCAGCAACAAATGGTTCCGATTTACGCTGGTGTTTACCGACGTATGGAAGGAATTTGGCTTTGGTACGATTGTGTATCTGGCTGCTATTACCAACATTGATCCCACCCAGTATGAAGCCGCGACCATTGACGGCGCCAACCGCTTTCAGCGGATCATGCATGTCACCTTACCAAATATGCGCATGATTATCGTGCTGATGATGGTGCTGAGCCTTGGCAACGTGCTCAATGCCGGTTTTGATCAGGTTTATAACATGTACAGCGAGGCTGTTTATTCCACCGGCGATATTCTGGATACGTTCATTTATCGCCTGAGCTTTAAGAACGGTCTGTGGGGACAGTCCGCCGCTGTGAGCATGTTCAAATCCGTTGTATCGACACTCTTTATCTCTGTAAGCTATCTGTGCGCCTACAAGTTCGCAGATTACAGAGTTTTCTGATGAGGAGGCGCGTGGTATGGTTAAGTCAAAGAGCTTCGGAGCCCGGGTATTCGTTGTGGTCAACGCCCTGGTAATCGGTTTGCTGGCCGCGTCTTGCCTGATTCCGCTGATTCACGTATTCGCCATCTCCCTGTCAGATAAGTCCTCTGCCTCCGGCGGACTGGTTACGCTGTGGCCGGTGAATTTCACGCTGGAAAGCTATAAGTATGTCATCAACCGCGCTCCCTTCTGGACGGCGATGCTTGTTTCGCTCAAGCGTGTGCTGGTCGGCGTGAGCCTGAACATGTTTTTCTGCATCATTTGCGCCTATCCGCTGAGCAAGGAAACAAACCAGTTCCGCGCCCGCACGGCGTATGCATGGTATTTCTTCATTACCATGCTGATTTCCGGCGGCATGATTCCGCTGTACATGGTCATTAACCTTACTGGACTCAAGGGAACCTTCTGGTCGCTGGTGATTCCCGGCGCTGTCCCTGTGTACAACATTATTCTGCTGCTGAATTTCTTCCGTCAGACGCCCCGAGAGCTGGAGGAGGCCGCCATCATGGACGGCGCCAGCCAGTGGCGCATTCTGTGGCAGATCTTTGTGCCCACCTCCAAGGCGGCGCTCGCCACCGTCGCCCTGTACTCCACTGTGTATCACTGGAACGAATGGTTCAACGGCATCATCTACAGCAGAGGTCCGGAGCAATATCCTTTGCAGAGCTACATGAGAACCATCGTTATTGACCAGAAGCTCACGCAGATGGGCGCCGGCGACTGGGAAGCACTTGCCTTGGTATCCGACAAAACCGTGAAATGCGCCATGATTTTTGTAGCGTGCTTCCCGATGCTGGTGCTGTATCCTTTCTTGCAGCGCTACTTCGTCAAGGGCATGGTGCTGGGGTCTGTGAAGGGATAATTGCGCATGCATAAACAGCCGCTGGGTCTAAATCGCCGTGGGTTCATCCGCCTGCTGGCCATCACGGTCGCCGTGGTGCTGGTGTTCTATGCCATCGGGCTTTACCTGAACCATATGGGATTGCAGACCCTTCATGGGAACATGGAGGCGCTTAGCGAACGGGAATGCAGCTATATTGCGTCGCAAATCAATCTGGAGGTCGGAAATCTGATTACCCAGTGTCAGGAGCTTGCGGCGGATAAGGAGCTGCTGCGGTATGTCATCGCCTATCCGCGGCTCAGCGCCTATCAGCGCATCGCCAGCATTAGCGGTCTGTCTGATAAGCTGCTCCGCATGAAGCGCTCGTGTGATTTGCTGGAAAACGCAAAGATCCTGCTGCCGCAGATCGACCGCGTTATCTCGACGGAAAAATCCATCTATGATACGATGGATCGGAGCGAATACGCGACTTTCCGGCAATTGGTGGACGGAAAGCTGCTGCGCATCGCAGAGCATGGGGACAAGCTGTACATGCTTTGCAGCCCTGTAACGCGGGGCGAGCCGATGTTCCTCATTTCTGTCTGCATATCGCCGGAACGTCTCGAACGGCGAATGCGCCTGTTGGCCAGCGAAAACGCGCTGGACATGACGCTGTATACGCCGGAAGGCACGGTGTTTTTCAGTGCCGGAACGAAAAATGGGTTGCTGTCCGCCGGAAAGGAGGGCAGCAGCCTTTTGGGCGTGCAGGGGGAAAGCACTTTTTCCGCAGAGGCGGAAATACCGCTGCTGCATCTTACGCTTCGCTGTGTCGGCACGATAGCGGATGAATTGCAGCCGCTGATGCGCCATCGTATGTGGGTCTGCCTGCTGACTGCGCTGGCGCTGGTGCTGCTGGTTATTTATCTTACCTATTTCCGGCGATATATCCTTCAGCCGCTGGACACCATTGCTGATTCCCTGCGTCAGGCGGGCGAAACGGGACATTTCCATATCGAACGATCGGATGCGGGCTTTGACGACCTCTACGCCCAGTTTAACTCCATGATGGAGAATCTGGAAAGCCTCAAGGCGCAGGTTTATGAGGAACGGCTGCGCGCACAGCAGGCGGAGATTCGGCAGCTGCAAATGCAAATCAATCCGCATTTCTTTTACAACACGCTCTTTATGGTCTACCGCATGGCGCAGCAGGACGGCAACGAAGACATTGCGCGGCTGAGCCTGAATCTGAGCCGCTATTACCGCTACATCACGACCATTCCGGAGCATGAAGTTCCCCTGCGCGACGAGGTGAACCATATCAGACAGTACCTGGAAATTCAAGGGATGCGTTTTTCTCCGCGGGTGCGCGTGCATATGAACGAGCTGCCGGAGGAAATCGCGCAGGAAAACATACCGCCGCTGATTCTTCAGCCGGTGGTGGAGAATGCCTTTGTGCATGGCGTGAAGAACAAGCAAAGCGGCGGCGTGGTGGAGGTCAGCTTTATCATGGAGCAGGATCGCTTCGGCGTAACGGTATATGATAACGGCGGGACGATGGATGCGGAGAACGTGCGCCGCCTGGACGAGCGAATGCGCGCCGGAGAACTGGCGGAGGGCAGCGCGCTGTATAACCTGTATCGCCGCATGGAGCTGCTCTACGGTGATCATTATGAGCTGAAACTGGAAAGCTTTGCGGACGGATTGTCTGTGACAATCCTATTCCCGAGGACAGGGAGGTGAGGCGGCGTGGAATCGCTTCTTATTGTCGATGACGAGGTTATCATTGCCGACGGATTGTACCATATGCTTCAGGAGGTGTTTCAGGACAGGCTGGAGGTTCGCCGCTGCTACAGCTGCGACGAGGCGTGCGCCGTGATGAACCGCAACCGCGTGGATATTCTGCTGACCGATATTGAAATGCCCGGAGCGTCGGGGCTGGAGCTTCACCGCATGGTGCGCGAACGCTGGCCGATGACCCGCGTTATCTACCTGACCGGCTATTCCGATTTTGATTATGCGCGCCGAGCGCTGAAGCAGCGTGCGTTTGCGTATGTACTCAAAAGCGAGGGTGACCAAGTGCTTATCAGCACGGTGGAAAGAGCGGTAGAGAACCTGCAGGAGGAAAGCGCGAGGCTGATGCGGCAGGCGGCGGTGGCGAGCGAATATGCAAGGCAGCTGCGGCAGCTGGTGTTCCATGCCATGCACGGCGGACAGCTGCAAGAGGAATCGCTGCTTGCCGCCATCAAGGACAGCGGTTTTCCCTTTGACGCACATCGACCGGTGCGTATGGGATATGGCATGTTCGGCGCAGCCATGCGCCCTGAGCTTCTGCATCAGTCGATGAACCTGATCGAGGAGCTGATGCGCCCCCATTTGCCGATGCTGCTGACCGACATGAATGCCCGCTGCTTCTCCATTGTGTTTCAGCCCTCGGAGGAGGACAGCGCGCTGCTGGAGGGACACCTGGAGAATGCGCAGCGGATGATCGAGCAGCAGGGACAGCAGCTGACGGTCTGTCTGATGGACTGCGAAACAGAATGGAAGGCATTGGGGAAGGGAGCGGCGCAGATGCTGGAGCTGATCAATCAGGTCAGCCCCGCGTCCGGCGAACTGGTCACGCTGCACGCGACGCAGGCGCAGCCAACGTCCTCGATGCCGCTGGTATCCGTCAGCGACGGACAGGCA
>ERZ791859.1076-NODE-1076-length-13410-cov-4.763759_pt1 | contig 13410 bp, 8 predicted proteins | sample MGYA00509943_ERZ791859 | MGnify/ENA primary metagenome ERZ791859 (study PRJEB30046, sample SAMN00792065) | human gut metagenome | study: EMG produced TPA metagenomics assembly of the A metagenome-wide association study of gut microbiota in type 2... | reverse complement strand
TATAATCACGGGTCTTTTCAATACGAAAAACAGCCATCTTCGCACCTCCTTCCTGCGAAAATAAAAAGTGTTGGTTTTGAGCGGTTTACTCGTCTGTATGCCTCTATAGCCTCCTGCATGGGAAAACATCCACGCCCCGCTCAGAACGTAAGCCACAGAGGAAGAAACAGAAGATATCCCACTGATTTTAATACATTTTGGGGGCGGCTACCTCTCACGGTCTTTATGGTCATAGTGGAGGTCGCCGGAAAGCACCTTCGCATGGTTGCGGATTTTGATATGCCCCTTTTCCTGATTTTCCAAAGCCTTGCTGTATCCGGTGTCGGTCAGGAACAGGCGCATTTTCTCACCCTTCCAGCCAACAGGCGAGTCATGGGTAAGAACATCAAAGACGATCATGTGTCTGGTTGCCGGGTCGAAACGCTCCAAAGCCATAATGTCATGGCCGGATAACTTCCGCGCCCCGGATTGCTGTCTGGCCTCTGCCAGCATTTCCCCGATGGTGCGGGCTTTCTCCGGCAGACGGTATTCGGCCTGCACCTTGCAGATCAAATCCATGCACTCCTGATCCGACAGGGAGTGGAGCTTGTCCAAAAGGCTTTCCGCCGTTTCTTTCGTTACCGGGTTCGGCGCATAGCGCCATGTCATGTAAATCTCATTCAGAGCAGCGTTCTGATTGGTACTTTCAATCTGAAACACCATCCTCATTTCTGCTTCTGTCAGTTTCATCTCCAGCCTCCTTCAAAAATGGGTATAAAAAAACGCCATAGGTTTTTGAGCCTACGGCGTTTCTTGCAATATTCACAATTCCAAACTTTCCAGCCACTCGTCAAAAGATTTCTTGGAAACGCGGATCGCATTTCCTATGCGGACGATCCTGAACTCCTCCTGCTTGACGAGCTGATATGCGGTTGTGCGGCCAATGTTGAGCATGGCCGCAATCTGTTCCACGGTATATGTGCGCGGTTCCGGCAGTGACTTTTTCTCTTTCTTGTCCATAGTAACCTCCATGTATTTGCCTTGTCATTTTGACTAAGGGAGTGAAGAATGGCAGTAGCAATCGGCTTTGGCTGGGCATCCTCTTGCTAAGAATTTGCTAATAGGACCACCCAACGGACACATAAAACTGCGTCAGAATAGGTGTTTTGCACCATAAAGTTCGTTTACTACAAGTCATTCTGCGTAAGGGATGATATTGGAAGTTACATCCGAACCGTGTATCACATGGTAAGCCATACTCCTAAGGGGCAGTTGAGGGTTCGATTCCCCCAGGGGGTGCCATGAAAAATGAAGCGCGCCTGCGGTGCATGAAAAATGAAGTATGGCTTCGCCATATGAAGTTTGACGGCATTACGCCGAAAGTCTGTCATGCGCGTTGCTTCATACGAGCGTTAGCGAGTGCTTCATGGCAGCGAAGCGGCTGTTTCATGTTTGCGATGCAAACGCTTAATTCAAATCAATTTACAGTCAATTTGCAAAATCCCCCGCACGGCAAATTTCCGCGCGGGGGACATTTTTTATTTTCCGCTTTCGCCGTAGTTTGAGAGCACGCGGGCGGACGGGTCGTTGACATCGCAGCCCTCCCATGACTTGTTGGGCATCCAGAAATCGACTATCATCTCGGACTGGCCGGGATAGTACTTTTCAAATATCTCGCGATAGAGCAGGGATTCTTTCGTGAACGGCTTTGCGTGGGTGTATTTTTCGCACTTCTCTTTGAATTCCTCTTCGGTGTAGAGCCCCTCGGCGTATTCCTTGAGGTAGTCGACCATCGAGTGGCCGACTGCGTCGGAGAACGCCGCCTTTTCGCGGAAGAGTATATCGTGGGGCAGATAATCGCCCTCGAAAGCGTGGCGGAGCAGATATTTGCCCTTGCCGTAGGTGTTCATTTTTTTAGCGGGGTCGACGGACATGACATATTTTACAAAGTCGAGATCGCCGAACGGCACGCGCGCTTCAAGCGAGTTTACGGAGATGCAGCGATCGGCGCGCAGAACGTCGTACATGTGCAGCTCTCTTATTCTCTTCTGCGACTCCTTCTGGAACTCCTCCGCGCTCGGCGCAAAGTCGGTGTATTTGTAGCCGAACAGCTCGTCGGAGATTTCGCCCGTCAGAAGAACTCTGATATCCGTGTTCTCGTGTATCCATTTGCACAGCAGGTACATACCCATGCTCGCGCGGATAGTTGTGATATCAAATGTGCCGAGCATACGGATGACACCCTCGAGCGAGTCTATGACCTGCTCTTTTGTCATGATGACTTCGGTGTGGTCGCTGCCGATATAGTCGGCGACTTCCTTTGCGTATTTGAGGTCGATAGCGTCCTCGCTCATGCCTATTGCAAAGGTGCGTATCGGCTTTTTGCTCTGTCTTGCCGCTATGGCGCAGACGAGGGAGGAGTCGAGTCCGCCGGAGAGCAGGAAGCCGACCTTTGCGTCCGCAACGAGTCTCTTGTCAACGCCGGCGATGAGCTTTTCGCGGATGTTTTTGCAAACTGTCTCAAGGTCGTCATGGCAGATTTCGTCAACCGCCGCTATGTCGCAGTACTGGACAAACTCGCCGTCTTTATAGTAGTGTCCGGGCGGGAAGGGCATAACATGCCCGCACATTCCGACTAGGTTCTTCGCCTCGCTCGCGAACATGATAACACCTTTTTTATCATAGCCGTAGTAGAGCGGGCGGATGCCTATCGGGTCTCTTGCGGCGATATATTTTTTCTCTTCGCCGTCGTAGATAATCAGCGCAAACTCGGCATCGAGCATCTTGAACATATCCACGCCGTATTCGCGGTAGAGCGGGAGAAGTATCTCGCAGTCGGAGCCGCTTTTGAATGTGTATTTCTTCGAGAGCTCCTCTTTTATCTTCTCGTAGCCGTATATCTCGCCGTTGCAGACGACATAGCTGCCGTCCAATTCAAACGGCTGCATCCCGTCGGGGGTCAGCCCCATTATCGCAAGGCGGTGAAAGCCGAGCAGTCCTTTGCCGGTGTCTATTATCCGGCTGTCGTCCGGTCCTCTTGAAACGGTCTTTTTGAATCCTTCCTCAAAATCAGAAAAAGCGGCACAGCAGTCGCAGTAACCCATTATCGAACACATAGTAATCTTTCCTTTCGGTTAGTTTAAGCATTCGATAGGGCAAGTGCCAACTCGCTGTGCCACCTATCTTTGTTCTCTTTTCGGCTTCGAAGAAAGCCTCGCCGCTGTAACGGTCGGCGTGTCCGGCGCACCTACTCGGTAGTCCTTTCGGCTTGCAGCTTGTCGGGTGTTATTTGCGCGGCTCCTGTGCTGCATGGCTCTCACTGTCCCATGCTCGCTTTGAGCGGTATTCCGCGTTACTTCTCCCGACTCGGGCGCTTTTGTTATTTTAAAAAGGGTTGTGGATTTTTATTTTACGCTGAAGAGCAGGTCGCTGTAGGTCGGGAACGGCCAGAACTCCTTGGCGGTTATCGTCTCAGCCTCGTCGCAGACGGCGCGCAGGGCGTCCATCTTGCCGAGAATAACGTCTCTGATATCATTCGCCGCTTCGGTGACATCCTCGATGGTCTGGAACTTCGCTATCTCGCCGTCAAGGTCTGCGGTCGCGTCGGCGATTTCATCGGACAGCTCGGAGAGCTTCGCGATGGTCGCGGTTTCGTATTTGCAGGGGAGGCCTGCGACTGCCGCTTTCTTCGCGGCGAGGGTCTCTGCGAGCGACTTTGTGTAGCCCTCGACTGCGGGGAGAATCTCTTTTCTCGCCATGTCGACCATGGTCAGAGCTTCGATATTGACGGTCTTTGAGTAGTTCTCAAGAAGTATCTCATAGCGGCTGTGAAGCTCTGCGGGTGAGAATATCTTGTGAGCGGTGAGCATCTTCACGTTCTTGTCGGCAATCATCGCGGGCATAGCGTCCGGAGTGGTGCAGAGATTCAGCAGTCCGCGCTTCTCGGTAGCTTCCTTTATCCATGCGTCGTCATAGCCGTTGCCGTTGAAGATGATTCTCTTGTGGTCTTTTATGGTCTTCTTTATCATGTCGTGCAGAGCGGTCTCGAAGTCATCGACATTTTCGAGGCGATCCGCATATATCTTGAGCGACTCCGCAACGGCGGCGTTGAGCATGATGTTCGCGCAGGCGATGCTGTTCGACGAGCCGAGCATACGGAACTCAAACTTGTTGCCGGTGAACGCAAAGGGCGATGTGCGGTTGCGGTCGGTGGTGTCGCGGGTGAACTTCGGCAGAACATGAACGCCGAGCTTCATCGTTGTCTTTTCGCTGCCGCTGTAGGGCGCGTCGTTCTCTATAGCGTCGAGAACTGCGGTCAGCTCGTCGCCGAGGAACATAGAGACAACTGCGGGCGGAGCTTCGTTTGCGCCGAGTCTGTGGTCGTTGCCTGCGGTCGCGACGGAGACGCGGAGCAGATCCTGATAGTCGTCAACGGCTTTGATGACCGCGCAGAGGAACAGCAGGAACTGTGCGTTCTCATATGGGGTCTCGCCGGGGGTGAGGAGGTTGACTCCGGTATCCGTAGCCATGGACCAGTTGTTGTGCTTGCCCGAACCGTTGACTCCGGCGAACGGCTTCTCGTGGAGCAGGCAGACAAGTCCGTGCTTCGCGGCGACTTTCTGCATGATTTCCATAGTCAGCTGGTTGTGGTCGGTGGCGATGTTCGTTGTGGTGTATATGGGTGCGAGCTCATGCTGAGACGGTGCGACTTCGTTGTGTTCGGTCTTTGCAAGAACGCCGAGCTTCCAGAGCTCTTCGTTGAGGTCTGCCATGTAAGCGGCGACTCTCGGCTTGATAACTCCGAAATAGTGGTCGTCCATCTCCTGTCCCTTGGGCGCCTTTGCGCCGAAAAGAGTGCGTCCGCAGAAGACGAGGTCTTTGCGCTGCTCATAGAGTGCCTTGTCAACGAGGAAGTATTCCTGCTCGGGGCCGACGGAGGTGCGCACGCACTTTACATCGGTGTTGCCGAAGAGTCTGAGAATACGAAGAGCCTGCTTGTTGAGAGCCTGCATGGAACGGAGCAGAGGCGTTTTCTTGTCGAGTGCCTCGCCGCCGTAAGAGCAGAACGCCGTGGGGATGCAGAGGGTCTTGTCTTTTATAAATGCGTAGGAAGTGGGATCCCACGCGGTGTAGCCGCGGGCTTCAAATGTTGCTCTGAGTCCGCCGGACGGGAAGGATGATGCGTCCGGCTCGCCTTTTATCAGTTCCTTGCCCGAGAACTCCATGATAACGCGCCCGTCGGATGCGGGGGTTATGAAGCTGTCGTGCTTCTCGGCGGTGATGCCGGTCAGGGGCTGGAACCAGTGGGTGAAATGGGTCGCGCCATGCTCAACGGCCCAGTCTTTCATAGCGGCGGCAACTGCGTTGGCGACGTCATTATTGAGACTTGCTCCTTCGTCAATAGTCTTCTTGAGAGACTGGTAAACATCGGCGGAAAGCATTGCTTTCATCACTCTGTCGTCAAAAACGAGACTTCCGAAATAATCAGATACTGTGCTCATAAGTTAGCGCTCCTTTTTCATATTTTAAGGCGAAAAATAAAAAATGGCGTCAATGAACCCGTTCGGTTCAAAGACGCCATTGCCTTTATGCGCTGAATTATACGCGCAGCAAAATCGTTTGTCAAGGCATTTTCAGACAATTCTTTATTTTTGTGCAAATAGCCGCAATCGGGGCTTTTTGAAAAGCAATTTTATGAGCAAGATGTAACCGCTTTTCTGAGAAAATGCGGGGGCTTTGAACTCTCGCCAAAAAAATTTTCGGCGGCGCGGTTCTCCCGGACGGCTTTAAAAATAAAGTGCGATACATATATAAAATGCAATTGACACGGGTCTTTTAATATGATAAAATACGCCTCAAATGAGCAAAGGCGTTCATTCTCCCGGGGACAGTACCCCCATCGGCAGACGCCTTTGCTTTTTGCTTTTTCGGAACCGAGCGTCCCGCATCTCATCGGATTTTGCGGGCAGTTGACCGCATTGTCATATTTTTCGGTTCCAAAGCACTCGCTTTTAGTACAGAATACCGTAGAAGTCGGCAGGAAAGGTGTGTTATAATATGATATAATGAAAGTACGTGTGAAACCTTAACCGGAGAAGTATATAAAAAAGAAAAAGATAAAATACGGAGGGATATTAATGACAAAGTACATCTTTGTGACCGGAGGCGTCGTATCCGGCCTCGGAAAGGGGATAACTGCGGCGTCACTCGGACGAATACTCAAAGCGCGCGGACTCAAGGTAGCGGCGCAGAAGCTCGATCCTTATATCAACGTTGACCCGGGCACCATGAGCCCCTATCAGCACGGCGAAGTTTACGTCACGGAAGACGGCGCGGAGACCGATCTCGACCTCGGCCACTACGAGCGCTTCATCGACGAGGATCTTAACAAATACTCGAATCTCACCACCGGTAAAGTATACTGGAATGTGCTCAACAAAGAGCGCCGCGGCGAGTATCTCGGTTCGACCGTTCAGGTCATACCCCATATAACAAATGAAATAAAGGATTTCGTATACCGTGTCGGCAAGAAAACCGATGCTGACGTGGTCATCACTGAGATCGGCGGCACTATAGGTGACATTGAATCCCAGCCTTTCCTCGAAGCTGTAAGACAGATATCTCTTGAGGTGGGGCGTGAGAACAGCCTCTTCATCCATGTCACTCTGGTGCCGTTTTTGCGTGGATCGGACGAGCATAAGTCCAAGCCCACCCAGCACTCGGTCAAGGAGCTGCAGGGCATGGGCATCAACCCGAACATAATCGTCCTGCGCTGTGACGAGCCGCTTGAGGAGGCTATCTTCAAGAAGATATCGCTCTTCTGCAACGTCAAGCCCGACTGCGTTATCGAGAACATCACCCTGCCTTATCTCTACGAAGCTCCGCTGATGCTCGAGAAGTCGAACTTCTCGTCCGTCGTCTGCCGCGAGCTGAATATAGACGCTCCCGAGCCGGATCTCGACGAGTGGACGGAGCTTGTCCACCGCATCAAGAACCGCGAAAAGGAAGTCAAGATAGGTCTTGTCGGCAAATATGTCCAGCTCCATGACGCGTATCTGTCCGTCGCCGAGGCGCTTCGCCACGCGGGCTACACTCTCAACACCCACATCCGCATCGACTGGATCGATTCCGAGAATCTGACCGAGGCGAACTACGAGCAGGAGCTCTCGCACCTCGACGGAATAATCGTCCCCGGCGGCTTCGGCGGCAGAGGAATCGAGGGCATGATCCTCGCGGCGAAATACGCCAGAGAGAACAACGTTCCCTATTTCGGAATCTGCCTCGGAATGCAGATTGCGGTTATTGAATACGCGCGCGATGTCGCGGGTATCAAAGACGCCCACTCCGGCGAGTTCGATGAGCTCTGCAAGAACAAGGTCATCGACTTCATGCCCGGTCAGAGCGACAATATCGACAAGGGCGGCACACTGCGTCTTGGCGCATATCCCTGCGTTATCAAGCCCGGCACAACAATGGAGCGCTGCTACGGAAAGTCCGAAATTTCCGAGCGCCACCGCCACCGCTACGAGTTCAACAACGATTATCGCGATATACTTACTCAGAACGGACTCACCCTCTCGGGTCTTTCGCCCGACGGCAGACTCGTTGAAACGGTCGAGCTTTCCGATCGCCCGTTCTATGTCGGAGTGCAGTATCACCCCGAGTTCAAATCCCGTCCCAACAAGGCTCACCCGCTGTTCAAAGGCTTTATAGCCGCAGCGCTTGAAAAATCTGAGATCGGAGAATAAATACCTATGGCAAACTTGCATGAAGAGTGCGGCGTTTTCGGAGTCTATTCACCCAAGCCCGGCCCCGTGGCGGATCTCGCCTACTACGGTCTCTATGCCCTGCAGCACAGAGGACAGGAGAGCTGCGGCATAGTCGTTAACGACGACGGAGTGTTCGCTTCGCACAAGGATATCGGACTTGTCAACGAAGTCTTCTCGCGCGACGACCTGATGAAGTTCCCGCAGGGCAGGATGGCTGTCGCCCATGCGCGCTACGGCACGACCGGAGGCAACAGCAGAGCGAACTGCCAGCCCATCGAGGTCAACCATCAGAAGGGCAAGATGGCTCTTGCCCACAACGGAAACCTCAGCAACGCTTATGAACTGCGCAGCGAGCTTGAGCTCGGCGGCGCTATCTTCCACACGACGAGCGACACCGAGATAATCGCCTATATCGTCACGCAGGCGCGCCTCAACAGTCCTTCAATAGAAAATGCGCTGAGCAGCGCGATGAACAGGCTCGAGGGCGCGTATTCCCTCGTGCTCATGTCAGCCGCAAAGCTGCTCGCGGCGCGCGACCCCTACGGGTTCCGCCCGCTGTGCTACGGCAAAACGCTCGACGGCACATATGTCGTCGCGTCCGAGAGCTGTGCGCTTTCCGCCGTCGGCGCAAAATTCGAGCGCGATATACTCCCCGGCGAGATACTCGTCTTTGACGAAAACGGCGTGCGCTCGAACAGGGATCACTGCGGCGAAAAGCCGAGGCGCTCATGCATTTTTGAGTATATCTATTTTGCAAGACCCGATTCCGTCATTGACGGCGTGTCGGTTCACGCGGCGCGCAGAAATGCCGGCGCGATACTTTCAAAGACCCATCCGGTCGAAGCCGATGTCGTCATGGGCGTCCCGGATTCGGGAATCGACGCCGCTTTGGGCTATGCCGAGGCGTCGGGAATACCCTACGGAATGGGCTTCATAAAAAACAAATATATCGGCAGAACTTTCATCTCGCCCGGTCAGGACAAGAGAATCGACCAGGTGAGAATAAAGCTCAGCGCGATAAGCGAATCCGTAAAGGATAAGAGGATAGTGCTCATCGACGACTCCATAGTGCGCGGCACGACGAGCCGCCAGATAGTCAATCTCCTGCGCGAAGCGGGGGCAAAAGAGGTACATATGCGCATCTCCTCGCCGCCGTTCATGCATCCGTGCTACTACGGCACTGACGTTGACTCGCGCGAAAATCTTATCGCCTGCCATCACTCGGTGGAGGAGATTGCCGACATAATCGGCGCGGATTCCCTCGGATATCTGCCGGAGTCGGAGCTTAAAAATCTGATAGGCAGCGAGAACTTCTGCAGCGCGTGCTTCAACGGAGTCTATCCGACCCCTATCCCGGATGTTATCACCAAAGACCGCTTTGAGGGGAAACTCTCCGGGCGGAGCAAATAAATAAAAATACGAAAAGCGAAAGGAAACTGCGGTATGGAAAAGTTGTATGAAGGCAAGAGCAAGGTCGTTTACAGTTCGGAGGAGCCCGGTACCTGCATCATCAAGTACAAGGACACCGCCACTGCCGGCAACGGCGTCAAGAAAGAAGATCTGCCCGGAAAAGGAAAACTCAACGCGGCAATCTCCAACATCATCTTTGATTACCTCATGAAGAACGGAGTCAAGACCCATCTTCTCAAGGTCATCGACGAAACCACCGTCCTCGCGAAGAAGGCTGAGATCGTTATGGTCGAGGTCATAGTCAGAAATATCGCAGCAGGAAGCTTTTCAAAGAAATACGGCGTGCCGGAGGGTTCGCCCCTGAAGAACACGGTCGTTGAGTTCAGCTACAAGAGCGACGAGCTCGGCGATCCCATGATAAACGACAGCCAGATAACCGCCATCGGTCTCGCTACGCAGGATGAGCTCGATGAGCTCAGAGCCATGTCCAAGCGCATAAACGAGCTTATGACCGAGCTGTTCGCAAAGGGCGGCGTGCGCCTTGTCGACTTCAAGCTCGAGTTCGGCCGCACCGACGAGGGACTTGTCCTGTGCGACGAGATATCCCCCGATTCCTGCCGCCTCTGGGATATGGAGACAAACAAAAAGCTCGATAAGGACAGATTCCGCCGTGACCTCGGCGATGTTCTCGGCGGCTACAGAGATGTTCTCGCGAGACTTAAAAGCTCTATCTGATAAATTCAAGGAGTGTATTTTTAAATGAGACTCATAGACCGCAAGATCGTCCTTGAGGACGGCAGCGAGTACTACGGATACGGCTTCGGCAGCTATGCCGACAGGGTGTGCGAGATAGTTTTCAACACCTCGATGGTCGGCTATCAGGAAATAGTCTCCGACCCGTCGTATACCGATCAGATGGTCGTTATGACATATCCGCTCATAGGCAACTACGGCATAACCGACGACGATTTCGAGTGCAAAAACCCGAGCATCGGCGGCCTTATCGTGTATGACTACAACGATATGCCCTCGAACTTCAGATACACAAAGACGCTCTCGGAGCTGCTCGAAGAGAACGGTATCCCCGGCATCTCCGGCGTTGACACGAGAAAGCTCACCCGCAGCATACGCGACTTGGGCTCACGCCGCGTGCTCATAACCTCGCCCGATATCCCGGCTGAGGTCGCGGTGAAGATAATCAAAAATACCCCCGTCGCCCACGATGCGGTCAGCCGCGTCAGCTGCAAAAAGCGCTGGTATTCGCGCACGTCGAACCCGCAGTTCAATGTCGTTGCGATAGACTGCGGCATGAAACTCAATATCGTGCGCAGCCTCAACAAGTTCGGCTGCAACGTCGTTGTCGTGCCCTATGACACGCCGGCGGATGAAATTGAGTTCATGAAGCCCGACGGAGTGTTTCTTTCAAACGGCCCCGGCGACCCCGAGGATGTGACCCCTGTCATAAACACGGTCAGGGCGCTTCGCGGCAAATATCCGATTTTCGGCATCTGCCTCGGACATCAGATGATATCCCTCGCCTACGGCGCAAAGACATATAAGCTCAAGTTCGGCCACCGCGGCGGAAACCACCCGGTCATGAACCTCGACACCAACAGGATAGAGATAACCTCGCAGAACCACAGCTACGCCGTTGACCCGAAAACGGTCGAGGGCACCGACCTCGAAGTGACGCACATAAATCTTCTCGACAACACCGTCGAGGGAGTAAGATGCAGGAAAGACCTTGTGTTCAGTGTGCAGTATCACCCCGAGAGTGCGCCCGGTCCGCAGGACAGCAGCTATCTGTTCGGTCAGTTTATCGACTATATGAAGGAGGCGAAGGAGCGTGCCTAAGAGAACTGATATAAAAAAGGTGCTCGTTATCGGCTCGGGTCCTATAGTCATCGGTCAGGCTGCCGAGTTCGACTATGCGGGAACTCAGGCGTGCCTCGCCTTGCGTGAGGAGGGCTACGAGGTCGTCCTCGCGAACTCGAACCCCGCAACGATAATGACCGACACAACTATAGCCGATAAAGTCTATATGGAGCCGCTGACGCTCGAATACCTCGCGCGTATCTGCCGCTATGAGCGCCCGGACGCGATAGTCCCCGGCATCGGCGGTCAGACGGGACTCAACCTTGCGATGCAGCTCGCGAAGAAGGGCGTTCTCAAGGAGTGCGAGATAGAGCTGCTCGGCACTGATGCCGAGAGCATTGAGCGCGCCGAGGACAGAGAGCTGTTCAAAGAGCTCTGCGAGAGCATCGGCGAACCGATAGTCCCCTCGCAGATAACCTACAGCATCGAAGAGGGTCTTGAGGCGGCGGAGAAGATAGGCTACCCCGTTATCCTGCGCCCCGCGTTCACGCTCGGCGGAACGGGCGGCGGCTTCGCCTACGACCCCGACGAGATGCGCGACATGATGAAGAACGCGCTTGCGCTCTCGCCCGTGCATCAGGTGCTCGTCGAAAAGAGCATAAAGGGCTACAAAGAGATAGAATACGAAGTGATACGCGATGCGAACGACACCGCTATCACCGTCTGTAATATGGAAAACCTCGACCCCGTCGGCATTCATACCGGCGACTCGATAGTCGTCGCGCCCAGCCAGACGCTGACGAATAAAGAATATCAGATGCTCAGGGATTCCGCGCTCAAAATTATCCGCGCCCTGGGAGTAAAGGGCGGCTGCAACGTTCAGTTTGCGCTCGACCCCCATTCGTTCCGCTACTATGTTATTGAGGTCAACCCCAGAGTTTCGCGCTCGTCCGCCCTCGCTTCAAAGGCGAGCGGATATCCGATAGCGCGCGTCTCGGCGAAGATAGCGGTCGGCATGGATCTGCATGAAATACAGCTTGCAAACACCCCTGCCTGCTTCGAGCCCTCGCTCGACTATGTCGTGACCAAGATGCCGCGCTTTCCGTTCGACAAGTTCCCCGCCGCGCACAACACGCTTTCGACCCAGATGAAGGCGACCGGTGAGGTCATGAGCGTCGGACGCACATTTGAGGAGAGCCTGCTCAAGGCGATACGCTCGCTCGAGGAGAGCAAGAACCACCTGCATATGGAGAAGTTCGACTCGGCGCATATGAGCGTTGACGAGCTGCTCGAATATATCAAAGAGGGCACGGACGACCGTCTCTATGCAATATCCCAGCTGATGTGGATGGGCGTTGACCCGTCGCTTATCTGCGATATAACGCATATAGATATGTTCTTCCTCGACAAGATAAAGAAGATAGTCGATTTCGAGAAGGAGATGGAGGCGAATCCCGGCTCCGACATTCTTCTGCGCGAGGCAAAGCGCCTCGGCTTCTCCGATTCGTATATCGCCGAGCTCTGGAAAGAGAGCGAGGACAGCATATATGAGCGCAGATGCAAAGAGGATATCTTCCCGACATACAAGATGATTGATACCTGCGCGAGTGAGTTCGACAGCTATGTGCCCTATTTCTACTCGACCTACGCGAGCGAGAACGAGTCCGTTGTGTCGGACAAAAAGAAGATAATAGTCTTAGGCTCAGGTCCTATCCGTATAGGACAGGGCGTTGAGTTTGACTATTCGACCGTCCACGCCGTCCATGCCATTCAGCAGCTCGGCTATGAGGCGATAGTAATCAACAACAACCCCGAGACCGTTTCGACCGACTACACCACTGCCGACAAGCTCTATTTCGAGCCCCTGACGACAGAGGATGTCATGAATATAGTACATCTTGAAAAGCCGGAGGGCGTTATAGTCACCCTCGGCGGCCAGACTGCCGTCAACCTCGCGGCTCCGCTTGCAAGGCGCGGCGTGAAGATAATCGGCACCGACTGCGACGCCATTGAGCGCGCCGAGAACAGAGACGCGTTTGACGCCGTTATAAAATCCCTCGGCATCCCGAACCCGAAAGGCGAGGCCGTTACGGATATCGAGACCGGTGCGGCTGTTGCCGCGCGCATAGGCTACCCCGTGCTTGTGCGCCCGAGCTTCGTGCTCGGCGGCAGAGCGATGGAGATAGTCGCAAACGAGACGATGCTCAGAAAATATCTCAAGAACGCCGTTGAGGTCGATGAAGACAAGCCCGTGCTCATAGATAAATATCTTATGGGCAAGGAAGTTGAGATAGACGCCATCTGCGACGGCAGCGAGGTGTTCATCCCCGGCATAATGGAACTCGTCGAGCGTACCGGCGTCCACTCGGGCGACAGCACGAGTGTATATCCGCCGTTCTCTATCTCTCAGAAGGTCAGAGACACGATAGCCGAATAC
>ERZ791859.1074-NODE-1074-length-13422-cov-2.687813_pt1 | contig 13422 bp, 7 predicted proteins | sample MGYA00509943_ERZ791859 | MGnify/ENA primary metagenome ERZ791859 (study PRJEB30046, sample SAMN00792065) | human gut metagenome | study: EMG produced TPA metagenomics assembly of the A metagenome-wide association study of gut microbiota in type 2... | reverse complement strand
CGGAAGAACCGTTTGGCTTCGGCCGCAGTATTGATTCCTCTCTCTTGCAGCAGTCGGCAGAGAATCGGACTGATCCCTATGTCTTTAGCCAATGCCCTGGCTGCTTCTCTTTGTTCTTGAGTAGGAGGTTGATAATTCCATTTGTAATTCATTATATATATTTTTTCTTTTTTTCTGTTTTATGAGGAGTGTTTGCAGCTTGCTTTATCCGGCCCTGACAACACTCGGGCTTTCTCTTGAAAAGAAGGCCTATTCAATCTGTAAAATTAGGAAAAAAGAAAGAAAAAACGGCTAATCCCTGTGATTAATTTTCAGGGACCAGCCGTTTCCTTATTTATATTTATTCTATATTAACGAATTACAAGCCCAATTTTTTAGCGATGTCAGCCGGGATTGCATCTTTGTGAACCAGAATGTTCATGGTTTTGTAGGCAGCGAATGCTTTAGAAGCATACCATACACCTTTGTATTTTCCTTCAGTACCCCAAGAGTTCTTTACCATGAAGTATTCTTTTCCGTTCTGGTCTTTTGCGATACCGTAGATTACCATACCGTGGTCGTCAGTAGTTTCCCAGTTGTCGAAAGCTTCCTGTCTCATTTCCTGAGTCACAGTGATTTCCGGAAGCGGTTTGCTGGTCAGTTCTTTCCGTTTGTCCACTGAGCTCATGCCCAACCAGTGAGCCATGTCCGATCCGGTCAGTTCGGCACCTCTTGCAGCATCCGGACATACAGCGATACCGTCACGGGTGAATCCCTGTTCACTTACGTCGGCACCCCATGCAAATGTATAACCGGTTTTGATGGCGTTGTCCATTACCGCTACCAGTTCATCGATAGGCAGGTTGTATGACAGTGCGTTGCGCCAGTTGTCCTGTACTTCTACATTGAACTGAGTATAGAACGGATGATGTGTATAAGAAGTCAGTGACACGTAATCGTTCATGTTCAGTCCCAGTACTTCGTCGGCAAAGCTTCTCGGAGTATAAGTCTTTCCTTTGTATGAGAATTCTTTCGGACATTCTCCCAAGTAAGTGTCATAGATCGCAGTCACGCCATTTTTCCATACCGGTGACAGTTTCTTGTAGTTGCCTTTACCGATAGCCTTTACATAAGCCTCAGCTACGGCATCCAGTTCGTTGTGGTTAGGAAGAGAATCACCGTACATAATGCCTGGCATAGCTTCCTGAGGAACCATTCCGTATTTTTCGTAGCATACTACAATGTCTTCAAAGCTTCCGCCCGGAGCGAAAGAAGCGTCTCCGTGGTAGCGGACATAATTTACTGCACGTTCTTCCATTGTCTTGTGTACCACAAACATTTCAGACAAGTCAAACTCACCTTTTCCCTGACGGAGCAATTCTGCTTCCAGGAAACCGATGGCTGAGAATGACCAGCATGTGCTGGAGCGGTTCTGGTCTTTAATGGAAGTAATCGGGTTTTCCTTTACTGTAGTGAAGATGAAACCTTCTTCTTTTTTGTCTTTTTTCGGAGCTTTGGCATATACGCCGCTGAAACAAACTCCCAAGGCTAAAACTGCAATAAATTTGTTCATTTCTTTTGTTGTTTTTATTTGTTATGATGAATATTATTATGATTATGTATTCATGAACTGTTCCACTTCCTCAAGGGTAATCGGAATCCGTTTTTCTCCGGTGAATCTTGATCCGTCCGGAGTAATCAGGATATCGTCTTCCAGACGGATTCCACCGAAGTCCTTGAAGGTTTCGATGACATCGTAGTTCAGGAAGTCGGTGTGGAGATGTTCGGCTCTCCATTTGTCGATCAGGGCAGGAATGAAGTAACATCCCGGCTCGTCGGTAATGACAAAACCTTCTTCCAGGCGTCGTCCCATACGCAGGGAGGCCAGTCCGAATTGCTGCGACGGACGGACTTCGTCATCGTATCCCACATAGTTCTGTCCCAGGTCTTCCATATCGTGTACGTCGATACCCATCATGTGTCCCAGTCCGTGTGGCATGAACAGTGCGTGTGCTCCTGCGGCAACCGCTTCTTCCACGTCTCCCTTCATGATGCCCAGGTCTTTCAGCCCCTGAGCCAGTACCTTGCATACATCCAGGTGTACGGACTGATAAGTCACTCCCGGACGTGCCAGTTCGAGGGCACGGTCATGGCAGGCCAGCACGACGCTGTAAACGTCTCTTTGGCGGGAAGTGAATTTGCCTCCTACCGGAATGGTACGGGTATGGTCGGAACAGTAATTGGTGGTACTTTCGGCACCGGCATCGGTCAGCATCAGCCGTCCTGCCTCCAGTATGTGACTGTGGTCATGATTGTGCAGGGTCTGTCCGTTCTGTGTAAGGATGGTGGCAAAAGATACCATGTTACCGTACGAAGAGGCAATACCGTCCAGGACACCTGCGATATACTGTTCGGAAACTCCCGGCTTGCACAGGCGCATGGCTGCCGTGTGCATCTCGTATCCGATGTTGCAGGCCTTGTCGATTTCTGCAATTTCGCACGCTTCTTTTACCGAACGCAGGGATACTACCGCCTTGATCAGTTCTACAGATGCATGCTGGCGGGTCATTGAGGCACGTACTCCGGTCAGTTCTTCCAGCAACAGCATGTTGTCATAGCGGTAAGGAGGCAGGAAATGGATTTTCCGTCTTTGTGAGATGGCTTTTCCCACCATGGTTCTCAACTGTGAGAACGGAAAACTCTTCTCTACTCCCACGCGGGCTGCCAATTCCTTGACACTGGGCTGGGGACCCATCCAGATGATGTCATCCATGGTCACATCGTCTCCGAAGAAATACTCTTCTCCGGCATCGATATCGATGATTCCGGCATATCCGGGATGTGCATGTCCGAAGAAATACAAGAAAGAACTGTCTTGACGGAATTTATAAGTATTGTCAGGATAGTTGGCAGGGGCTTCATTGTTTCCTAAAATCAATATAATGCCGCTGCTCATTTTTTCTCTTAAAGCCTGACGTCTTTTCTGGTAGATTGAAGATTCGAACATAATGCTATCTTTTTGTCGTTCTTTGATTGGATTTGTTGCAAAAATAGGAAAATTCACTCAAATACTGATGATTTTAAGAAAAATAATACTTCTGCAGGAAGTGCGGCAGAAGTATTATCGGCTTTGTGCATGGTTTCTTCCGGCGGATATTCAGTTGCAAGCTGCAGTGACGGGAACGCCTCAGCTTTGTGCTCCGGATTATTTTTGATTCTGTTCCGGTGCAGGTGCCGTCTTTTCCAGGTATTCGGCCTTATACTGGGTAGGAGTCTTGCCGGTATACTGTTTGAACAGGGTACTGAAATAACGGGCGGTCGAAAATCCGGTCTGGTCTGCAATCTCACTGAAATTCAATGAGGAGTTCTTGATCAGCAGGATGGCCTTTTCCAGCCGGTATTTGTTGATGTACTCATTTGCTCCCATACCGGTAATTTCTTTCAACTTATTGTAAAGCGATGCCCTGCTGATACCGATTTCCTTGCACAAGAGAGGAATGTCCAGTTCTACATTGGCGATGTGTTTCTCCAGACTGTGATTCAGCTTTTTCATAAACTGTTCGTCTCCGGAGCTGAATGTGCTTTCATAAGGTTGTGGTAACACTCCCACATTATGATAATGGGCCTTGATCTGCTCCCTGGAATACAGCAGGTTGTATATCGTTTCCGTCAACTGGTCTATCTCGAATGGTTTTTCCAGATAGGCATCGGCTCCAAGTTTGTAGCCATACGATTTGCTCGTTTCGTTGCATTGGGCAGTGAGCAGGATAATGGGAATATGACTGATTTCAGTATTTTCCTTGACAGCCTTACACAGCTCAAATCCATTGATATAAGGCATCATTATGTCGCTGACGATGATGTCAATTTTTTCTTTTTTCAGAAGCTCAAGTGCCTCTTTTCCATCGGATGCGGTATGTACGGACTTGAATAGGTCTTTCAGTTCTTCCTGCAGAAAATCCGTCAGGTGCTGATTGTCATCTGCTATCAGGATATTCCATTGACGGAATTTTTCTTTTTCCATTGAGGGGGTAGGGGGATTGTTTTCTTCAATCTTATCCGCACCCATTAATTCATTCAGGTAGGCTTTCGGCTTGCAGGTCTTTTCGCTGGGAGTAAGGGTGGTAGGCAATTTGATGAAGAAGGTAGCCCCTCCTTCGTCATTGTCATAGGCTCCGATCTCTCCATGATGCAGCTCAATCAACATTTTGGCATAAGACAGTCCGATGCCGTTTCCTTCTCTGTTCGGGGTCCCCTGATAGAAGCGTGTAAACAACTTGGCTGAGTCAAGTCCCTTGATTCCACAGCCCTGGTCGGACACAGAAATTTTGACATACTGTTCTGACGGGAAAAGCTGAGTGCTCACCCGGATAGTGCTATGCTCAGGACTATGTTTCAGTGCATTGATCAGTAAATTGCTGACCACAATCATCAGTTTGTCCTGGTCGTAAACGACTTCGGTGATATGAGGGTCCAACTGGAACGAAAGCTGAATGTGTTTTTCATTGCCTTCATCCATGAAATCCTGCCCCGTCTCTTGAATCCACTGGTTCAGAGGGTATTTGTCGAAGATAAATTTGCTTTCTCCCACTTCCATCTTGCGTACATCCAGTACCAGATTAATCAGGTCCTTCATCCGCTGCGTCTGTTTGTAGATGCGTTTTAAGGTAGAATAATTCGAATCGTCGGGAGGCAGATTCTTTATCAGCCGGTTGAGCGGTGTGTAAATCAATGTCAAGGGAGTTCGCAGTTCGTGACTGATATTTATCAGGAACTGTACCTTCTCTTTATACACATTCTGTTTGTGAATGATCATCTCTTTTTCAAGTTTGCTTTTTTGGCGCTTTACAATGAAAAAGGGTATCATAATGAGTATCCCCAGGACGGTGGCTGCCCATGTCAGTGTAAACCATGCGGACTGATACCAGGGAGGGGTAATGGTCAGGGTCAGAACCTTTTGCGGTTGTGTCCATGTGCCCTCCTGAGTATTGTAGCTCACCCAGATAGGATAGGTACCGACCGATAATGTAGGAAGAACCAGTTCTGTAGAATAACTTTCAATGGAACTGTTTCCTATTTGGTATTTATAGATTTTAGTTCTTAAAATATCTTCACCAAATGGCATGATCCTGATTTTGATGTTCTTGCTGTTCCACGGTATCTGAACCTGCATCTTCTCAATGCGGTCCATCCGGTTTTCTCCCCCTATGGCAAATCCGATCAGGTGCAGGTTCGGTTCTGGGGAAACCTTCCGGGGCAAAGCCTCAGGGTCAGCACAAAGCAATCCGTTTACACCTCCCAGGTAGATTTTTCCAGAGCGGGAAAGCAGGCGTGCCTTGCAAATGTATTCGTTGGAGATAATTCCGTCCGATTCGTCGAACAGGGCAAACTGCCTGGTTTCCGGCTGATAAGTGAACAGATTGTTCTCCGTGCCTATCCATATCCGGTTATCTTTGTCGCATAAAACGCTGTAGACCTCGTGAAAAAGTGGAGTCGGTATACTTTCATACTGTTTGCTTTGCGGATGATAGGCCGACAGTCCGGATGAAGAGCCGATCCAGAATACTCCTTTGGGGTCTTGCGTGATTGCATTGATCTCATTTCCGTCATTGAACTGATAGATTACTTCTACCGCCTTGCTGTCTCTTTTAATCCGGTAAATGTGATATAAATCGTGCAAGTATATGCCTTTTTCGTTCTGTTTGATGGTACTGATCATTGTATTCAGTTCAATGGAGTCCGGTTTCTCGATGACTTGCAACTCATCTTTCCGGATGTCGTAGCGATATACCGGATTGCTGAATATAAGTACCGAATGAGGGGTCTCCTGGAATACATTTACCGACAGTCCGGTGTATTTCAGTCTTTTATTCAGACTGGGGATGTTGTCCAGGAACGGCCGTTTAGTGCCGGTTTTCTTATTGAATAAAAACAGACCTTTGGAAAATACGGAAATGATCAGTTCTTCCTGGCTGTATCCGCAGATGGACACTATTTTATCTCCCCATGTATTGGGATAATGCTGAAACGTTTCATTTTCCGGATTCAGTTTGTTGATTCCTCCTCCGTCTGTACCTATCCAGATTTTGTTCTCTACCGAATCTTCGTACAGGCAGAGTACGGTATTTTCACTCAGCCCTTTGTTGTATCCCAGAATGACTCCCGTATAGGTTTTCATAGAGACTTTCCGGATATTGATGAGGCCGCCCCGGTTGCTTCCGGCCCACATATCCTTGTTGTTCGGGTCTTCATGCAGGCACAGGATGGTATTGACCGGAAGAGAATGCTCGTCTCCCGATATGTGTTCCAGCACGGATATCTCTCCCGTTTCCGGATTAAGGATGTTGATCCCTCCTCCGTCCGTTCCCATCCATATCAGTCCGTCGCTTATGGTAATGTATAAAATGACGTTGCAGTTGAGCCGGGAATTCTCTGTGGTATAATGCGCAAGCAGTTGCCCGTCTTTCGAATAACACTTCAGTCCCTCGTTGTAAGGAGAGAGCCAGCAGTTCTGCTTGCTGTCTATTTTCATATCGAGGATGTAAGCGTCTTCACACAGCCTTATCGGGGTGATTTTCCGGTGCTGCAGATTTACCCGGTACATACCTTTCTGCCGGTCGATGCAGACTATTTCCTCGTCATTCAACAGCTGTATGGATTGTATCTGATATTTTTCGGTTGCCGGTAATGTGAGAATTTCTGAAAAGCGGTGTGTCTCATAAGTATATTTATAGATTTTCCTGAAACTTCCGAAAATAATTCCGTCCTTGACCTTGCAGGCTGACTGTGCGATTAAGGGATGTCCGTTGAAGGCAGGCACCGAGAAACGGTCGTAGTTCTAGGAATATTTTGCGATGCCTTCAGCAGTAAGTACCCATACCTGTTGTTCATCGTCTCCTATGATGTCTATAATCCGGTTGCTGGGCAATGAATCTTCCCGGTTGAACGCATTGTAAGTTCTGATAACCTTTCCGTCGTATCTGATAATGCCGTTTTGAGTGCCTGCCCATATAAATCCATTTTCTTCCGAATGTATGCAGTTTATTTTGGGCGGTATTCCATCTTGCAGGCTGATTTGCTTAAAACTATAGTTCTTATTGTCGGCTCCCTTCAGCGAAAAGCATAAGGAAAGCGTCAGAGATAAAATAAAAACTATCTTTAGTTTTATAAATCCATTCATAATTCTTGTGTTATTATATAAGCAAATATAGTAAAATAATCTGATTTAATGATTCTTAAATGAAAAAAGAAGCGGGACGCATCTAAAAATGGCTCATAATGCATCCAAAATTGAATATTAGTTGTTTTTGGAGGTTTTTTAGCCAAGTTTGGAAGTCCCTTATTGTCTGAAAATCTAATTTTGGCCGCGAGTAGAGATACTCGCATGAGATTATTGTTAATTCCTTAATTATTTAATATCTATGAATTATAAAAACATTTCAAACATCGGGAAAAGTGCAACCTTGCGCGACTTGAAGTGTTGCAGAATGCTCCCTGTAGTATTAGGTGGCCTGGTGGCCGTAGGAAACCTGGCATCTGTATCGGCTGTCGGTAATGCGTCTACGATATCTGTTCAGCAACAAAACATAACAGTGAAAGGTAATGTGGTAGGTACGAACGGAGAGTCACTGATCGGAGTGAATGTGCTTGAAAAGGGGACTTCCAACGGTACGATTACAGACTTTGACGGTAATTTCTCCTTGTCTGTAGCTCCTGGGGCAGTCCTGGTTTTTTCTTATATCGGATATGAAAGCATTGAAGTACCTGCTTCACAGGCAAAGGACATGAAAGTGGTATTGCAGGAAGATACCAAAAAACTGGAAGAGGTAGTGGTAATCGGATACGGTGCCGTGAAGAAGGCTGACCTGGCCGGATCGGTTGCTGTACTTGATAATAAAAACTTCAAGGACCAGCCGGTAACACGTGTGGCCGATGCCTTGCAGGGACGTGTGGCCGGTGTGCAGGTAGAAAGCAGCGGAGTTCCCGGAGGTAGTGTAAAAATCCGTGTGCGCGGATCCGGTTCTGTCAATAAGAGCAATGACCCGTTGTATGTAGTGGATGGAATTGTACGAGAAAGTGGTTTGGACGGTATCAATCCGGAGGATATCAAGTCGATGCAGGTACTGAAGGATGCCTCTTCTACTGCTATTTACGGTTCCCGCGGTTCGAACGGAGTGGTGTTGATTTCTACAAAAACCGGTCAGGCCGGAAGAACCCAGATAACCCTTGATGCTTCTTTCGGTGTTTCGAATGTCTATAAGCGCTACGATGTCTTGAGTCCGTATGAATATGCTTTGGCCCTGAAGGAAGTAAAAGGTACTGATTTCTCTGAAAAAGAGCTGAATGCGTATAAGGACGGCACATCCGGTATCGACTGGCAGGATGAAATCTTCCGTTCAGGACTTACGCAGAACTATAAAGTGTCAGTGAGCAGCGGTAATGAAAAGACACAGTATTATATTTCCGGTAACTACATGGGACAGACCGGTGTGGTAATCAATTCTAAGAATGAACGTTATCAGGCTAAGCTGAATGTGACTTCCGATGTGACTCCATGGCTTCATGTCGCAGCCGATATCAATGCCTCTCACAGTCTTCGCAAAGGAGGAAATTTTGCTACCGGTAAGGAAAATCCGATCTGGATTGCGCTGAACTATTCGCCTACCATGACGATGATGGATGACAACGGCAACTACAATAAGGACCAGTATAATGCCATTGCCAGCAATCCGGTGGGTATTTTGAATCTGCACGGAGGAGAAACCATGGCGAATGTCCTGAACGGTTATGTTGACCTTCGTTTTAATCTGCTGAAAGGGCTGACGTTTACTTCTACAAACGGTCTGGATTACAACGATACGAAATCTTACTCATTTTCTTCTACCCGTGTGAATCCAAGTAACGGAATGGGCAATACCGACCTGTACAGTATGATGCTGCAGAGTTCAAACAACCTTACTTACATGGGGCAGTGGAACAAGCACTCTCTGACCGCAACGGCTGTATATGAGGTGACAAAGCGCCAGGAACGTACCATGGGAATTTCCGGCAAAAACCTGTTGACGGAAAGTGTAGGATGGTGGGATGTCAATATGTCACAGAGTATTTCGGCCAGTAACGGAATTACGGAATGGGCATTGATGTCTGGAGTAGGACGTGTATTGTATAATTACGACGAGCGTTACTTGCTGACTGCGACTTTCCGTGCCGACGGTTCTTCCCGCTTCAGTAAAAACAAATGGGGATATTTCCCTTCAATTGCTGCTGCATGGACCATCAGTAATGAGAAGTTCATGAGAAACGTATCAGCGATACAGGATTTGAAAATCCGTTCCAGCTATGGTATCGTGGGTAACCAGGCCATTAACCCGTATTCTACTTTGGGATTGATGGCAAAACTGAAATACAATTTCGGTACTGCCAATGATTATACCGGATATTGGGCTGCGGATATTGCGACTCCAGAACTGACTTGGGAAAAGACCCGCCAGTTTGATTTGGGAGTAGATTTCTCTCTGTTTGACCGTCGTCTGAATGTAAGTGTGGATTATTTTAATAAACGGACTACGGATGCCTTGCTGCAGAAAACCGTGCCGGGATATAAGGGTGGCTCTACTTATTGGGTAAACGACGGTGAAATCAGTAATAAGGGTGTGGATATCTCTATCAATGCAGCCCTGATTCAGAATAAGAATTTCAGTTGGTCGACTACATTGAACGGAACTTATCTTAAAAACAAGGTAGAAAAGCTGGCTGGAGGTGAGAACGACTTCTTCTTCGGTTCCAAACCGGCTGCCGGAATGGTGGATGAGGCGACCATCATCAAACCGGGATATGCAATCGGTTCGTTCTACGGATATGAATGGACCGGACTGGATAAAAACGGAAATGATACTTATCTGGACCGTGACAACAACGGAGTCATTGATGGTTCCGACCGTACCGTAATCGGTAAGGCAACGCCTGACTTCACTTTCGGATGGAACAATACCTTGACTTACAAGAACTGGGACCTGAATGTATTTGTGAACGGATCGTTTGGGGCACAGCGCCTGAATCTGGTTCGTTTTACCATGGCTTCCATGGTGGGAGACTCCCGTTTCGTGACATTGAGAGAGGCTTATTTCAACGGTTTCGATAAGGTCGGCCAGGGTGCTGAATATCCGAGTCTGACCGGTTCGGGCAACAATTATCAGGCTGTATCTACCAAATGGATGGAAAATGCAGATTACGTCCGTCTGGAAAACATCAGTCTGTCGTATACCTTCCCCCGCTCAATGACCAAGTTTGCCGATATCCGTTTGTCGTTCAGCTGTCAGAACCTGTTCACGATTACAGGATATAAAGGATTGGATCCGGCCGGTTCTACCTTCTCGACTTCGAATGTCGATGTGGATGCCGGTATTGATATGGGAGCTTATCCTACTCCAAGAACCTTTACGTTTGGAGTACGTATGAATTTCTAATTTATAAATCGAATTGTAGCTTATTATATAGTTGAAGTATGAAAAATAATATATTGTTAGGATGTCTGTTGTCTGCAGCAGTCTTGTCTACTTCCTGCAGTGATTTTCTGGATGAAAAGCCTCAGGGTATGTTGATTCCTGAGAATTATTTCTCCACTCAGGATGAATTGAACATGAGTGTATATGCATTGTATAATAAAGTAAACGCTTCGCAGACTTTTACGAATATGCAATATCCTCACTGGCAGGGGGATGATATTACTACCAATCCGGGAAGTAACAAGCAGGCTGCTGCCGAATTGGATAGGTTTGCTCCGACTAATTCCAATAAAGGAGTGAAGGACTGCTGCAACCGTCATTATGAAATTATCAAGGCTGCCAACATGATCATTAACAATGGTGGAAAAACCCCGACCACGGAAGAGGAAAAGAATGTGGCAATCGGTCAGGCGCGCTATTGGAGAGCCTATGCTTATTTCACCTTAGTCCGTCTGTTCGGACCACTGCCAATGAATATGGATAACGTAAATGATGATTTTACGCTGGAACTTTCACCGGTAGAAACGGTTTATAAGTATATTCTGGAGGATCTGGAGGCCGCTGAAAGTCTTCCGTCATCTTATTCGGCTGCTCCCCGTTTCATGAATGGAGTCAATGTGTATGTGACGCAGCAGGCAGTCAAGTCGACTCTGGCGGCGGTATACATGGCAATGGCAGGATGGCCTTTGAACAAAGGGGCAGAATATTATGCAAAAGCTGCAGATAAAGCATTGGAGGTTATCAGCAAAGAGAGTGAATACGGCCTGGAACTGGACAATGATTATAAGAATGTGTATGCCATGAGCAACAATTATAATAAAGAAACGGTTCTGGGAATTAACTACTCACCGATTGTAGACTGGTCTCAGGACTCGCAGCTCACTTCTTGTAATGTGTTTGAGTCTCTTGGTGGCTGGGGAGACGGCTGGGGTGAAATCCGTTTTTGGAAACGTTTCCCGGAAGGCCCTCGTAAAGATGCCACTTATGATCCGAAAATCCTGTTGACAGACGGAACACTGGTAAACTGGTGGGACAAAAAGCCGGATGGCACTCCTTATGTCAATGAATATCATCCGATGTTCAGCGTATTTACTGTCAACTGGGATCCGGTAACCAAAAAGAACATCGATGCTCCTTATGATTATAAATTACCTAAAAGCCAGAATATGTGTAACGGACACCGTCATCGCCTGATCCGTTATTCTGAAGTCCTTTTGTGGTACGCTGAGGCTGCAGCACGTAGTGGAAAGGGAGACATGGCAATGGCTAAACAATGCTTGAAGCGTGTAAGAGCCCGCGCAGTCAATTCCGACCAGGTGAATACGGTAGATGGAGTAGCCATCGACAACATGTCCAACGAGCAGCTGGCTAATGCAGCTTATCAGGAACATGGATGGGAAGTGGCCGGTTACTGGGTAGCACTGGTTACCCGTCGCAGCGACCAGTTCCGCATGAATGAGTTGAAGAATACATTCGCAGAACGTGCAGAGAATGCGCCTGTGGAAATAGTCTCCGGGGTGACTGCAACCGAAGGAGTCTTGCTTGTCAATAAGACCTGGAACGACGATCTGATGTATTTGCCTTATCCGGATACGGATTCACAGAAAAATCCGAATTTGAGACGTTGATATAATCCGGTAATGTCCACCGGTCATCTCTTGAAAAGGACACTCATAGAAAATAGAAATTAGTGCTCATCTTATCAAAAGAGCTGCATCTACATTTATGTATGATGCGGCTCTTTTTTTTGTCTGTCGGGGTAGCCGTAGGTGTAACGGTTGATTCCCTCTGACTTTCAACAACCGGCAGCACATGAAAAATACGCTGTACAGTCATGTCAGAAAACAAACTTCAGTTTTGTTTTCTTGGTATGAAGAAAATCGCTATATTGGAAAAGAAAATAAAATGGAATAATTTCTGAAATGAATTTACTAAAAAGTTATCTTTGCATGTCTAAATTCTTGTAGCCTATGGATTGGGATATTAAAAACACTGGTTTGGTCCTTGAAGGAGGAGGTATGCGTGGCGTATTTACCTGTGGCGTATTGGATTACTTTATGGAACAGGGGATCGAATTCCCTTATGCAATTGGCGTTTCTGCCGGAGCTTGTAACGGACTTTCTTATCTGTCTCATCAGAAAGGCAGAGCCAAATACAGTAACATCGATCTGTTGGATAAATACCATTATATCGGACTGAAATACCTTTGGTATCAGCACAGTATTCTGGATCAGCGTCTGCTGTATGAACTTTTCCCGGAAGAGATACTTCCGTATGACTATGAGGCTTATTTCCGGAATCCTACCCGTTTCGAGATGGTGACCACCAACTGTGTGACGGGACGTGCCTGCTACCTGGAGGAGAAAAAAGACAAGTTCCGGCTGCTGGCCATTGCCAAGGCTTCCAGCAGTCTGCCTTATGTCTGTCCCATCACTTACGTGGACGGTAAACCGATGCTGGACGGTGGAATCATCGATTCCATTCCTGTCTTGAGGGCCATGGAACAGGGATATGAACATAATGTGGTGGTGCTGACCCGTAACAGGGAATACCGGAAATCGGAAAAGGACATCAAGGTGCCCCGTTTCATCTATACCCGCTATCCTCGTCTGAGAGTGGTATTGAGTAATCGCTGCAAGGTATATAACCAGCAGCTGGAAATGGTGGAGCGTTTGGAAGATGAGGGCAAGATCATTGCAATCAGACCCGAGAAGCCGGTTCAGGTAGACCGCATAGAACGGGATACGAAGAAGCTGACAGCCCTGTATGAGGAAGGATATGCCTGTGCGGAGAAGGTCATGACTTCCGCTTTTGGTAGCAAATGATAAATTGCGGATAGACAGAGTGACGCTTGTGGAAAGCGGTCATAATTGATGTGGAAGTTTTTTATATCGATTGTTGATATATCCTGATGAAAAAGGCCGTTCCTGCTGGAACG
>ERZ791859.1068-NODE-1068-length-13483-cov-2.662198_pt1 | contig 13483 bp, 10 predicted proteins | sample MGYA00509943_ERZ791859 | MGnify/ENA primary metagenome ERZ791859 (study PRJEB30046, sample SAMN00792065) | human gut metagenome | study: EMG produced TPA metagenomics assembly of the A metagenome-wide association study of gut microbiota in type 2... | reverse complement strand
CTCAATGCCTATAGATATTCTCTCCATATGAAAGATAAGAGTATGCTTATTGAATTAGGAGCACAGACAAATACTATAGAAGAAATAAATAACTCCATTGACAGATTAGCGAAAACAATATACGAGGTAACGAAATAGAATATATGAAAAGAATATATAAATATATAATAGAAAAAACTCCCCCAAGTTTTCACTTGAGGGAGTTAAATATATCAGTTATTTTACTATTTATTCTTTGCTGCAGCAGTTACAAGACCCTTGAATAATGGATGAGGTCTATTAGGTCTGCTCTTGAACTCTGGGTGGAACTGAACACTTACAAAGTAAGGATGTACGTCCTTTGGAAGTTCAACGATTTCAACAAGTCTATCATCAGGAGATGTACCGGCAAATACAAGACCTGCCTTTGTCATAGCTTCTCTGTAGCTGTTGTTGAATTCATATCTATGACGATGTCTTTCGCTTATTTCAGCATTGCCATAGAGTTCTCTTGACCAAGTATTTTCAGCCAACTTACAAGGATAAGCACCAAGACGCATTGTACCACCAAGGTTATCAATATTCTTCTGGTCTGGCATAATATCAATTACTGGGTCTGGAGTATTTTCATTGATTTCTGATGTATTGGCATCTTTAAGACCAAGTACATTTCTAGCAAATTCAATTACTGTACAGTGCATACCCAAGCAAATGCCGAGGAAAGGAATTTTGTTTTCTCTAGCATACTGAACAGCCATTATCTTACCTTCAACACCTCTAGTACCGAAACCACCAGGAACGATGATACCGTCAATACCGGCTAATGCCTTTTCAACACCGGTTTCTTCAACATCTTCAGAGTTTACCCAACGGATACTTACATTAGCACCACTGTGGATACCTGCGTGATGAAGACTTTCTACTATAGAAAGGTATGCGTCATGAAGTTCTACATACTTACCAACAATAGCGATTTCTACCTTCTTAGATAATGCTCTTTCTCTGTTTACAACATCAATCCAATCAGTTAAATCAGGCTTGCCACAAGGCATACCAAGTTTCTTGCAAACAACGTCTGCAATGTTCTGTTCTTCAAGCATAAGAGGTACTTCGTAAAGTGATGAACAGTCAGCATTTTCAATGATACATTCATCATCAACACCACAGAAACGAGCAAGCTTAGCCTTTTCTGATTCACCAAGAGGATACTCTGTTCTGCATACAAGAATATCCGGCTGAATACCCTGACTTAAAAGCTGCTTAACACTGTGCTGTGCCGGCTTAGTCTTTAATTCCTTGCTCATAGCAAGATATACAATAAGTGCAACATGAATGAAAAGTACATTTTCCTTACCCTTATCTCTACCTACCTGACGGATAGCTTCAATAAATGGTTCACTTTCAATATCACCTACAGTACCACCAATTTCAGTAATAACAAAGTCTGCATCTGTAGCCTTACCTGCTGCATATACCTTGTCAATAATAGCGTTTGTAATGTGAGGGATAGTCTGTACTGTACCACCAAGGTACTCGCCCTTACGTTCCTTATTTAATACAGACCAGTAAATCTTACCTGTTGTAATGTTATTATTTACTGTAAGACTTTCATCAATAAATCTTTCATAGTGACCTAAGTCTAAGTCAGTTTCTGCACCATCATCAGTAACGAAAACTTCACCGTGCTGGTAAGGACTCATTGTACCTGGGTCAATATTGATATAAGGGTCAAACTTCTGAATTGTTACCTTATACCCTCTTGCTTTTAATAAACGACCTAAAGAGGCAGCTGTAATACCTTTTCCAAGACCGGAACACACGCCACCTGTAACAAAAATGTACTTCATTTTACGCACCTCATAATGTTATTATTAAGCTCTATCTTTATATCTGTTTCTTTTTAGAAAAAGGAAAATCAAGTTTAAATAATGTACTTCATTGTCTAGGCACTTTGTCTGACAAAATCATAGAGCAAAAATATATTGTTTCTACATCATTTGACCAAAACTCAACTAATATTCTCTTTTCCTACATTAAGTTTTATTATATCTCACTTGTGCGTTCATTGTCAATATAGTTATGACAATAAACTCAAATATCCAGCCGTAAGTGCTCTGTCATTATTTATCATATCGTTATATATTTCCAAATTAATGGCACTTACTGTAGCCTTATCCAAAACATAGGTTACCGGCAATCCCATTTCCAACTGATACATACCTAAGTCCTTTGCAACTGTATTGTCTTTATCTATTTTATAGCCTAAAAACTTTACAGCTGACTCTACATTTTTACTATCCAAAGTATCTGTTTCTGACACAAACTTCAACCTATCAATAGAAATATCCGGTGTAATACCTATACCATTTATTATTCTGCCAAGTCTTGTAGTATATTCCTGTGTAGTCATTTTAAGAACACCCAGACCTTCATAGGCAGTAACACTTTGCATAATACCCTTACCAAATGTTTTTTCGCCTACAATTTTAGCAACACCACTATCCTGCATAGCCGATGCCACAATTTCTGCTGCTGATGCTGTGTTATTATCTACCAAAATAACATACTTTTCAAAAGGTCTTATCTTTAAGTCAGATTTGTAAACAGTTTCCTTTCCCTGTTTATCCTTAGTAGTAATAATAACACCTTCCGGCACTATCTGCTTTGCCATAGCAATAGCTGCATCTACATAACCACCGGTGTTTCCTCTTAAATCAATAATAAGCTTTTTCGCACCTGATGCCTGTAGCTTAACAACAGCCTGCTGAAATTCATTACCTACATTTTCGGTAAATTCTTTTACCTTTACATAGCCTATGGACTTGTCATCATAGTTCTGATTTTTGCCACCCAACTTAGACATAGCCACAACCTCTACAGAGCTAGTGTCAATTCTAGTAAGCATAATGTCCATTTTCTTAATAGCACCTGTACTGGCAATTTTCATAGAAACTGTAGAACTGGTGGTTTTGGTAACAAGGGTCTGGTATTCGTCTACGCCAATACCATAAGCACTAATGTTGCTTATTTCCCTTATTTCGTCACCCTCTCTCAATCCCTGCTTGTAGGTAACTGAGTTTCTATTTATTTCCTTTATAACAGGATAGCCATTGTCATTAAATTCACATTTAAAATCAGGAGCATAGTGTGTAGATGCCGAATCAGCTTTTATTGCATTATATTCATCAATGTCAATATATTGGCTATACTCATCAAGCTGACCGGTCATACCCTTTATAGCAGCTTGAACCAACTGGTCTGTTGTAACATTTCCACCATAGTAGTTGTTTTGTATATCCTTTATAATTTCCTCTAAATAAACACCAGCAGTCTGAGCCTGCTCACTTGTACTCATATTGTCAAAGGCATCCGAACCATATACACTACTACAGCCTAATACAACTGTAAGTAATGCCGACGCAATGACCTTACCCCTCATACATATCACCTGCACTTTTTAAGCATTTGCCCTGTACCCTTAATCACAATCTATGTTATTTCAATACCTGCTTATTATTTGCAATATAATCAACAGCTGAAACAATAGCTAATATAAGACTTGCCCAAATAAGAATATGTGAAATTACAATAGTAATGCTGTTATTGAAGTTTAAAAGCAAGAATATAATCATAAACATTTGACATATAGTCTTTAACTTTCCCCAAAAACCGGCAGCAATTACAATGTTCTGTTCTACTGCAAGTGTTCTGAAACCTGTTATCATAAATTCTCTTGCAATAATTATAATAACAACAACACTACTTAATGGTACAACAGCATCGTCCATACCAATAAGGGCAATCATAGCTGATGAAACCAAAAGCTTGTCAGCTAATGGGTCCATAAACTTTCCAAAGTTAGTTACAAGATTGTATTTTCTGGCAATGTATCCGTCTAAACAATCTGTAATAGAGGCAAGACAGAATATACCTGTAGCAATATATCGTGCCACCTGCTTATCTAAGCCCAATGGGCAAAGCAAAAGCACAAGGAAAATAGGTATCATTATTATTCTTGCCATAGTCAACTTATTAGGTAAATTCATTTATTCCACCCTCTCACCAATTAAGTCATAATCTCCTGCAGAAGTAATCTTTATGTTGTAGAAATCTCCTGCAATAAGTTCTTCACTACTCTTAAAGAAAACAAAGCCGTCTATTTCGTAGCAATCTCTGAAACTTCTGCCACAGTATAAATCGTCTTCATCTTCAATTTTACCTTCAACGATAACTTCAAGAGTTTTGCCTACAAACTTCTGTCCCAATTCGGCAGAAATCTCCATCTGAGCTTCCATAATAGACTCTTTTCTCTGAGCCTTTATTTCTTCGTCTATCTGTCCGTCCATTCTACAGGCCGGAGTACCTTCTTCCGGAGAATAAGTGAAAACACCAAGTCTATCGAACTTAACTTCTTTCATAAAGTCAATAACACTTTCAAATTCTTCCTGAGTTTCAGTTGGAAAACCTGTAATAAGTGTAGTTCTGATACACATATCAGGCATTTTAGCTCTAAGTCTATTTACAGTATCCTTAATTTTATCTCCTGTACTTCTTCTGCCCATTAACTTTAATATTCTGTCATTAGTATGCTGAACAGGCATATCCAAATAGTGAAGTACCTTAGAATTTGATGCCATTTCATCAATAAGTTCATCATATACATTTTCAGGATAACAGTATAAAATTCTAATCCACTTTATGTCTTCAATTTTGCTTATTTCCTGCAATAAAACGTGTAACTTCTGTTCGCCGTATAAGTCCTTGCCGTAAAGAGAAGTATCCTGAGCAATAAGTATAAGCTCTCTGACACCCTTATCTGCTAATATCTGAGCTTCTTTTACAAGACTTTCAATATTTCTTGAACGATATTTACCTCTAAGAGAAGGTATTGTACAGTAAGTACATCTGTTGTCACAGCCTTCTGCAATCTTTAAATAACTAAAGCCACCAGTTGTAGTAACCATTCTCTTGTAGCTGTTGTTTTCATTTAAAAGGTGGTTAATATCAGTAACAAGCTGAACCTTCTTTTCACCATTTAAAAGTCTGTCAATTACAGCACCAATGTTTTCAAAATCACCGGTACCGACTACGGCATCAACTTCTGGGAGAGATTCAAAAATTTCATCTTTGTATCTCTGTGCCATACAGCCTGTTACAATAAGCGCCTTACAGTTACCATTTGCCTTATAGTCTGCCATTTCAAGAACCTTGTCAATAGCTTCCTGATTAGCATCTAATATAAAGCCACAGCTATTAATAATAATGACATCAGCTTCTGAATCATTAGGTGTAATTATATAACCCTTTTCATCAATTAAGCCAAGCATTATCTCACTATCAATAAGATTTTTGTCACAGCCAAGTGACACAAAACTAATTTTTGTTGCCATATATATCTCCTATACTAAAAAACCATTAATTATCACTCTAATTATAACACATACAAAATTAAAAAGCTATGAAATAATTATTAAGAGGACATTTAAACACAAAAAAAGACTTGAACCACGTTCAAGTCTTGAGAGAGCGCGAGACGGGATTCGAACCCGCGGCCCTCGCCTTGGCAAGGCGATGCTCTACCACTGAGCCACTCGCGCATATTCAGTTTACGGGATAAAGGTAATTGAGAGCGGGTGATGGGAATCGAACCCACGTCCTCAGCTTGGAAGGCTGATGTTCTACCATTGTACCACACCCGCATAACCAATGTTGTAAAAAGAGTGCCCAGAGACGGAATCGAACCGCCGACACGAGGATTTTCAGTCCTCTGCTCTACCGACTGAGCTATCTGGGCAAATATCAGTCACAACAAAGTTATTATACTTTATAATGACTGATTTGTCAAGCATTTTTTATAAATTATTTTTCGTCAAAGTTTTCAGGTATCTTCCTCTGACTTTTCATCGTTGTTATCGTCATTTTCAGTAGTTGCCTGTTCGTTGTTTTCATCTGACGGAGCAACAGTTGTTCCCTGTCCTCTTTCATAGATAGTAACATCTACCGTAACAGGAGCTTTAAGTGTAGCATAGTTAGGCAAATTCAATTTTAATTCCACCTTATGAGTACCTACATCTAAACCTGTTAAATCCAATGACGGTTTAAGGCTTTGTGCTGTAATGTTATCTGGTCCACCAATTTCAGCAGTTACACTGTCCGGCAATTTTACAACACAATCTTCTTTTAAGCCTATAATATTAATATCCGTATTTTTAATCTGTATCTTCTTAGCCTGAGTTACACCAGTTTTAATATTTACAGTAACTGTAGAAGAACTGCTGTTCTTAAGCTGAAGACCGGCATCAGAAATATTCTTTGAAATATCAAATGTCAAAGTAGTATTTCCTGTAATCTTACTTAAATCAATAGTAGGCAAATCAATAGAGCTGACACTATTTACTTCTTCTGAAGTACCGGCAACGCTTACAGACTTAGGCTCCCAATCAATGGAGCTTATTTCCAAATGACTAGGCAAAGTTCCTGTTGTCTTAGGTTGGTTAATAGTTATTGTACCCTGTTTAGATACTGGCACAGTTACCGTTACTGTTGCTGGGTCACTTGTGAAATTAGTAAGCTCATTACCACTGGCATCATAAGCCTTTACAACAACATCACGAACTATAGTACCTACACTGTCATTTAAATCTACTTCTGCTCTTACAACAGCTACATTGCTTATTTGACTTGCAGGACCTGTAACAGTAACACTTGTCACGTCACACACAGGGTTGTCTGCTGTATAGCCATTTGCCAAACTTCCTGTTGTAGAAACTCTCAATGTTCTCTTTATGCTGTCAATTCTATCAATTTCAACTTCAACATAAGTAGGATAGTAGCTAGACACATCATAAGTATAAGTATATAAAGTTGATGGTAATGACGGCTTAACAGGTACTTGCACCTTTACAGGATAAGTCTGGTCATCATCAAGTTCAACCTTAGATAAATCCACCTGAGCTGTAATATTATTTTTGTAATTGTTTTTACTAAGCTCGTCCAGAGCCGGTCTTGTTGCCTCAACTCTAAGGTTAATTTTTGTATCTTCAAAATCTCCCTCATTTACCATTGTAAGACCTTGTTCCTTCAACACAGAGGCATTTTCAAAGACAATAGAGGCAGGATAGTTCCTTACCTCTGTTGGGTTTATTGTATTCATAACAATAAACCAAAGGAAAACAGCAATAATCAGAGATACTATCTTTAACATAATATCGTCTGACATAAATTTTTTAAATTTAGAGGATACATCAGTTTTATTTGTCATGTCTGCTCATCCCCTTCCATATTTTGTTTATTGCTTTTGCTCCTGCCGGAGTTGTTTTTTCGCAAAGGTTCAAAAGTTCCTGACGGAAAACAGCCTCACTGACAGCCTTTTCCAACTTGCCATCTCTGGCAATAGAAATTTTGCCAGTTTCTTCACTTACAACAATAATAAAAGCATCAGAAACTTCACTTGCACCAACGGCAGCTCTATGTCTTGTACCTAATTCCTGACCTATTTCGCTTTGTGTAACAGGCAAAATACAAGAAGCAGCAGCAACTCTGTTATCTCTTATAATAACAGCACCGTCATGGAGAGGTGTTTTATCTTCAAATATATTTATAAGCAACTGGCTAGAAATTACAGCATCTACTGTAACACCGGATGCACTTACAATATCACCCATTGATACATTTCTTTCTATTACAATCAATGCACCGGTTTTAACTTCTGCCATTTTAACACAGGCCTCTGCAATTTCGTTGGCATCTTGAGGAGAAAGCCTGTCGTCAGACGGTTTGGTCTGCAAAAGCCCTGTAACACTGGAAAAGCCACCTGCACCAATCTGCTCCAAAGCCTTTCTAAGTTCCGGCTGAAAGATTATAATTACGGCAATTACGCCTACTGAAAATGTTCTTTCTATTATCCAAGTAATAGTATAAAAGTGGAGGTTATAGCTTAAAAGAGAGAACATGGCAATTACCATAAGCCCTCTAAAAAGTGACCACGCACGAGTTTCCTTTATCCAATGAATTACTGTATAAATAACAATGGCAACAATAATAATATCTATAATATCGGTAATATGTACAGACGGAATGCTCAATGTAGACAAATTCATTTTTCTTATTAAATTATCCATAGGGTTCATAGTTTCAGCATTCACAACATCACCTTCTTTTTAATATTCTTATTTTCTCATTAACCAATTTAAGTATATCATACATCACTATTTTTTTCTATTACAAATAAATGAATTTTTCCTTTAAAATCCATAGCTTTCAGGCGATTTTTGTCATAAGTAAAAAAAGTCGGACATACCTTTAAATAAAAAGGAGTGATAACAATGCTAGACTACATATGGGCAGGTATGATACTTATTGGAATATTGTCAGCAGCCTTTACAGGTCATATGGCAGATGTAACAAACGGTGCTATATCTTCAGCAAGGGAGGCTGTATCTACAGCCCTAACAATGCTGGGAGTTATTTCACTTTGGACAGGTCTTATGAAAATAGGCGAAAAGGCAGGTATAGTTTCATCTATGTGCCGTAAAATTACGCCTTTTTTAAGCCGTCTTTTCCCCTCTGTACCTAAAGAAAGCAAAGCTATGGAATACATAGGCATTAATGTAATAGCCAATTTTTTAGGCTTAGGCTGGGCATCTACACCGGCTGGTTTAAAGGCTATGGAAGAACTTCAGAAATACAATCCACACAAAGAAAAAGCAACAACAGCTATGTGTGGTTTTATGATTTTTAATATGTCCTCACTCCAGTTGGTATCTGTCAATCTTATTGCCTACAGAACACAGTACAATTCCCAGTCACCATCAGAAATTATTGGTCCCGGAATAGCTACAACACTTGTATCAACTATTACTGCAATTATATTTTTGAAAATAATGGAGAAGTATAATAAATGAATTTCCTAATTATAATTTCCGACTTAATAATTCCCATAATATTTGTGTATTTTCTTTACTATGGTTTTGCCAACAAAGTCAATGTTTACGATGCCTTTGTAGAAGGGGCAAAAGAGGGTTTCAAAATAACCTATGAAATATTGCCTACACTTATAGGACTTATGGTTGCCGTAGGTATTCTTCGCTCCAGTGGTGCTTTAGATATACTCTGCAATTTTTTATCCCCTATTGCCGATGCCATAGGCTTTCCAAAAGAGGCACTTCCTATAACATTTATGCGACTTGTTTCTTCTTCTGCCAGTACGGGCATACTTTTAGACGTTTTCAAAAATTACGGACCCGACAGTTTTATTGGTAGATTTGTTTCTGTAATGATGAGTTGCACCGAAACTATAGTTTACACAATGAGCCTGTATTTTATGTCAATAAAGGTAAAACAGACACGATATACCCTTGCCGGTGCTCTTGTTGCCAATTTTGTAGGTGTTATAGCCAGTTTATTAATCTGTAAAGCCCTATGGGGATAGCCTTACAATAATAAAATATGCTACCAAAAATCATTTTATGGGCGATTTTTTAATCGCCTTTTATTATACTTCAAAAAACTATATATTCTCTCATAGACCAAGCCCACAAATATCCACACCGGATAATAGTCTAGCCTTACAAGTCCATTTATATTATAAATAGCCGAAGAATAATCCCAAGGACAAGCATTTACAGCCTTTAAACCTGTGCCACTAAAAAATTCTATAGCAAAAATAAGAATACCGTAGGTCATACCTCTTACAATGGCACTTTGCCCCCTTAACTGTTTAAACAAAGGCTCCATAAACACCACAAGACCATAAATAAAGAACATAATAACAGATGTTGTACCTGTTAAACAAATATCCCCCCTTTTTATAAAAGACTGCATACCTGTCCAAAAAACTTCCATAAATATTCCTAAATTACCATAAATAAAATATCTTCTTAACATAGTAATATTATGTTTAATTTTGCTGTTTTTATGTGTAAAAGTCTGACCAATAACTGGGAAAGCCACAAATACAAAAAGACCGACAATGACCCGACAAGAATTATGCACACTTCTTGTCGAACTATGTCAGTCTTTAGCAGTACCAAAAAGGAGAACCCCGAAGGATTCTCCAATTTGAAATTTATATATAATCGAAATTATATTTTATAAATTAAGCGTTGTAGATAGCTGTCTTTGTATCAGCATCCCAAGATACAGATACGCCGAATGCCTGACCTAAAGCTCTGAAAGGAACGAACATTCTACCGTCAGTGATTTCAGCAGTTACGCCGTTAGCCATAGCGATAGTAGAACCGTTAACATTCATGTTGTTAGAACCAGCCTGGAACTGGATTACAGTCTTAGTAGAACCCTGACCGTAAACGATAGTTGCAGTCTTAGAGTTAGCATCCCAGTTTACAGCGTTAGTTTCGTCTGGGTTAGCTGCGTTAGCAGAGTCAACACCAAGAGCGAGAGCTACAACTCTTAATGGAACCATTGTAGAGTTGCTTGAAGTCTGGATGTAAGCAGCTACATCAGTATCAACCTTTTCGCCGTCCATAGTTACAGACTTTTCACCGATAGTAACTTCTACCTTCTTAGTTAATACAGAGTCAGAAGAAGAACCATCAACATTTAAGTAACCAGCAAACTTGAAGCCTTCGTTTACATCGAACATATCAAGCTTACGAGTTGCAGAATCGTTGATATCCTTGTTGATAGCAGCAGCTGTTGTATCAGGATCACTTACGCTACCTGAGCAAATTGTGCTAGAGTAAGTATCAACATCATCATCGTAGTTGTTTACTACAGCGTCGCCGTATACCTTTAAGTCGTATGCACCGTAAGGTACTGAACGAGTTGTACCAACCTGAACACCTGTAATCTTAACTGTAGATGGAGTGCTGTAAGAAGCAGTATCTACCTTGAAGCTCATTTCGCCGTCAGATACCTTGAAGTTCTTTGCTTCTAAGTTACCATCAGTAGTTAAAGTAAGGTTATCAGCATCAGCGAAACCTAATTCCTTAGAACCGTATAATGAATCAATAGCTAACTTAACTGTGTTGCCGTCAAGTAATGCACCTGCAGCATTTTCAGTAATAGTGATATCAGAAGTATCAATGTTCTGGTAACCCATAGCAGCCTTAGTTTCAGTAGCTTCAACAGTGATTGGAGTTACAACCTTAGCAACTGTTACAGGAGTGATAGTATCAGCTTCAACACCAGCACCAGAAACAGCAACTGTTACATCACCAGTGAAAGCAGCATCTGTAGAAAGGTAAAGGTACATATCTACGTATGCAGCATCGTTTCTTGAGAAACCGTTGAATACGTCAGAATCCTTTTCGATTCTTAAAGTCTGACCGTCGTTAGAGAGGCAAGCACCAGCTTCGAAGTTAGACTGATTTAACTTGTCAACCTTATCAACGTCCATACCGATAATCTTAACGCCATCAGGAACAGTGAATTCAAGCTTTCTTGAAGTTAACCAAGCACCTGGAGTAGTTTCTTCAAATCTGAACTTAGCTGTCTTGAAATCGTCATCATCAAGATCGTCATCTCTTAATGGAGATCTACCAGCGAAGATTGTAGGAGCTTCAGTCATAGCTGTTAAGTTGAAACCGTAGTCAGCTCTTGTACCAACCTTTAACTGCTGGCTAGTGATATCTGTACCAGAAACTGTTACATATACATCACCGTAGTTCTTTTCGTCGTTGTTAGGAACCATTACAAGACCGTCGATAGTTAATGAAGATAACTTATCCTTGTCAATGTTTGCAATATCAGCCTTAGTAAGTGTGAATACTACTTCGTTAGCACCGTCAGCGATAGTCTGGCTAGCTAAAATAGAAGTCTGAGTTATTTCCTTACCATCTTTGTCCTTGTAAGTGTAAGGAACAGCAGCATTAACACCACTCTTTAATGTTACAGTACCAGCCTTGAACTTGTAAGGGCCGTTAGCCTTAACCTTAACTGTACCACCTTCAGTTGTGAAAGTACCAGAAACGTCTTCCTTAACTGTAATCTGTGGAACGTTGATGTTACCACTGTGAGTCTTAACGTCAGAAGATACTACAGAAGAAGTAGTAGAACCTGAACCAGAAGTAACCTTAGCGATAGTGTAAGAACCACCACCAGTAACTGTAGTTGAGTTAGCGTCTACAGTAACCTTGATGTCACCTTCGTCATCAGTTGCGTCAACTGGTAATGAAATCTGGTATACAGGAGTACCCTTTGTAGCTTCGTTAGCACCACCAGAGTTGTTCTGGTTTACCCACTTAGCGTCGATTGGGTATAACTGAACTTCCATAGAAGTCTTGTTGATGTACTTAAGCTTGTATGGTAATTCTCTTTCGTTCTTTGCACCTACATATGCCTTAAGACCAGCTTCTGGATCGTTAACATTGTAGTTGTAAACTGTGTCATAAGATTCACCATCGTGAGCCTTGTATGCACATTCTGTGAAGTATTCTTCGTTGTATTCACCGTTTTCGAGGTCGAGAACGATAGATGAGTTAGAAGCGATTGTATCAAGTGGCTTAATCTGTAACTGAGTAAACGCACCGTTAACCTTAACTGCTTCATTAGTCTTAACATTAGCTGTAACGCTAATTGTATTAGTAGAACCAGCCATTGCTGACATTGGAAGCATACTAACAGTCATAGCAGCTGCTAATAAAAGAGCAATTTTCTTTTTCATTTCCTTGTTTCCTCCTTATGAAAATAAATGTGTAGAGGCTAGCATATTTACCTCTTTTACAAAAGTATTATAGCATTACACCTACAACTAGTCAACTAAAAAGGTAATTTGTAATATTACTGTAACATACCTTGTAGTTACTGCTGTCGTTTTGCTTGAACATAATATAACACTATAAAAATCAAAAATCAAGGGGTTTTGGGTAAGTGTAAAATAGCTGTAACATTAGTGTCACAATCGTAATTTTTGAACCACATTGGTGTAACATTACGGACAGTTTTCCATTTTTTAATTGATTTTTTTCTCTCATTTGCCATTATCTTTGCTTTAAATATTACAAAACTATTTTCGGTATTGTAACATTTACCTATTTATACACATAAGAAAATAATTGAACTTATCCACAACCTTCTTTATTTTGACTTATTCACAATTTCAATTTTCAATATACACAAACTAACATTTATACACACCGGCAACATAACCCCTATAATCAATGTTGCCACCAACGAATTTTTAAATAATACTAGTTTCTTCTATATAAAGTTAGTTTTTTATCATAAACTTTTCTTGAAAATACAAAAAAGTGGCCAAATTTTCCTTTGACCACTTTTCCACATATTTAATATGTCAATTACTTAGCATCTACTGTTAATGAAACATTGCTAAATGTAATATCAGCATTTCTTGAAACGAACATACCTACATAGTCATGACCAGCATTTAATGCTGCAAGGTTTACATCAGTGTATGTTACAGGGGCATTGTTACCATACTGTGCTGTGTAAACACCATCTTTTCTTGTAAGTTTAAGTTCAATGCTATCGCCTGCTGCTGGAGCAGTTTCAAGAACGTTTGCCTTATCAAGAGCACCATTTA
>ERZ791859.1042-NODE-1042-length-13781-cov-8.915343_pt1 | contig 13781 bp, 18 predicted proteins | sample MGYA00509943_ERZ791859 | MGnify/ENA primary metagenome ERZ791859 (study PRJEB30046, sample SAMN00792065) | human gut metagenome | study: EMG produced TPA metagenomics assembly of the A metagenome-wide association study of gut microbiota in type 2... | reverse complement strand
CATTCGTATATAATATAAATAACTTATATAAATTAAATAAAAGGAGATGCTGCAATGAAAGTAATCGCAATAGCAAATCAAAAAGGCGGCGTGGCGAAGACGACCACGACGCACAATTTGGGCGCTGCGCTGGCCGCTGCGGGAAAGAACGTGCTGCTGATTGATCTGGACAGTCAGGCCAGCCTGACGATCAGCGTCGGCATGGAGCCGCTGGAGGTTCCGAAGACGATTGTAGACGTTCTGAAGAAAGACAGCGCACCGATCCGCGAGTGCGTACAGAAAATCAATGACCGGATGCACATAGTGACGTCGATTATTGACCTGGCTCCGATGGAGATGGAGATGCTTTCGCGGGCGAGCCGGGAGAAGATCCTCGACCGGGCGCTGAAGCCGATCAAGGACAGCTATGATTACATTTTGATCGATTGCCCGCCGCAGCTCTCGATTCTCACAATCAATGCGCTTTCCTGTGCGGACGGCGTTCTGATCCCTGTCAAGACAGACTACCTGGCATACCGTGGCTTGACGCAGCTGCAGGACAGCATTCGGGAAATCCAGGAGCTGATTAACCCGGATCTGAAGGTTCTGGGCGTGATTGCGACACTCTACGATGCACGGGTATCGGACGATAAAGATATTCTTGCGCTGCTGAAGGAAGAGTATAATCTCGTCGGTGTCGTGAAGCGGCTGGCAGTGGCGAAGAAGGGAATTTATGATGGCCTGGCGGTCGTGGAGCAGGCACCGACCAGCGAAATTGCGAAAGAATACACGGCAATTGCGAAGATGATCATAAACGGAAATTTCGACCGGGAGGATATTGAAAATGGGTAATTTGAAAGAGCGTGAGAGCCGACGTAAAGCGTCTGTTGTTGGCAGCATCATTGAGCAGCAGCCGGCAGAGGAGACAATGCAGCGTAGTTCTGGCCGCGGCCGACCGAAGGAGGATCGGGAGCTGCGGAAGAGGGTGAGTTTGTCTGTGCTGCCGAGCCTGTATGAAGATATTCAGAAAATTGCCTATGTCGAAAGACGCAGCGTCAGTGAGCTGCTCAGTGATCTGATGGCGCAGTACCGGGATCAGCAGAAATCGGCACTTTCGGAGTATGAAAAGGTCAGAAAATGAAAGAGGCAACTCTGAGTTGCCTAGATGTAAACCACACGTGGTTTACATCTAATGGGATCTGAATGTAGAATCAGGAGTGTAAAGCGCATGACTCTTAGAGAAAAACTAATCGTATTAAGGGATAAAGCCGGAATAACGCAAATGTCGCTGGCTCATCAGCTCGGCGTGTCCAGGCAGGCGGTTACCAGATGGGAAAGCGGAGACACAGCGCCGTCTATGGACAAGCTGAAGGCACTGGCGAAGATCTACGACGTATCGCTGGATTGGCTATGCAGTGACTGTGACGTGGCTGATGAAAAGCCATTCGAAATAGTGGAGCCATCAGAAGACAATGAAACAAATAATGCCACTACAAGTGAGGAAGATAAGAAAAGGCAAAAAATTCGATATATTGCAATTGCATTGGCGGTTGGCGTAATAACTTTAGCCTGCATATGGCTTGCAACGAGACTTAAGAACAATGAGATGACTGGCGCACAATTTGAAGATATGGACGTCGAAAACGTTGATATGCCAGACCAAGCTGTAAATGGATTTGATTTTGAATGGGAGGACTGAGAAGAAAAAATGAAAAAGACGTTGTGTTCGTTGTTAACAGTGGTTTTGCTTATTAGCTGCTTTGCAGGAACAGTTAATGCAGCAGAGCGTGCATCGGGGAAATTTGATATAACGGTTATGGCAGGGGAGTTAAAGCCTGCAAAGACTGGTTTTCCGATGGCGGCAGGGGAAACAGTTACGATTAATGCGACATATTCTCCAAGCTCAGCAGATATTGATTTTGGCTTAATAGATAAGACTGGGGCATTCCATTATCTAAAGGGTGAGAATGGTGCGTTTAACAAAAAAATAGAAATTCCGGGAAATGGAACATATACGTTTGCGGTAAGAAACAATTCGGATGTAAGTGTAAATGTTACAGGGTTCGTAAAGTACTGACTATGCAGCAGTAACCGAAAAGGGAGTTGGAGAAAGTATGGACAAAAAGAGAATTTATATTACTTATTTGCTCATACTGGCGCTAATAGGCATTATCCCGTTAAGTGGTTGTTCTGCAGAGGTATCTGGAGAAGATGCTGCTTTGCTGAAAGAGGTTACATTGGGCGTATGGAGGAATGACGAGATTATCCCTGCTGTTAATTCATTCAATAGTCAGCATGATCAATTTCAAATTCGCATTGTAAATTATGATAGCTTGGATCTTATGCACACGGAATTAATGGCTGGAAAGTACTGCGATTTCTACTTGTTGGATATGGACTATTCGGCGATGGCAGGTAAAAAACTGTTTGTAGATCTAATGCAGATGGTTGAGGATACATTGAAAAGCACGAAAAATGAAGTCGTTCCGGAATTGATGGATGCCATGACGGTCGATGGCGCGCTTATGCAAATTCCTTATGAGTTTAAACTCGGGACGTGTGAGGGCCTTCGACAGTACTTTGACGGACACGGAATTTCTCTTGAGGATGCGAAGCAGTCACTCTGCGATTGCATGAGGCCAATATTCCCGGAGGAATGGAAAGAGAAAAACATTACAACAAAAGTGTCAGCAGTGTCAAGCATCTTCTTTGTGGATCAATTAAATGAAAGAGACTACTTTCAAAAAAGCGAATTTGAAGAGTATCTGAAATTCTGGATAGATGGATGGACGGCACAGCAATCAAAGAATATGGACTCAAATCTTGCGTTATTTAGGCCAACGTTCATTACAGAGCCAGGAGAACCACCGGTGGATGGCTATATATATACTGGATATCCAACAATGACAGGTATGTCAGCCGGTTCATATTTTTCGTTTGGATCAGCATTTAGCATTATATCTGGTTCAAAAAACGTTGAGGAAGCGTGGGAATTTATCTGTTTTTGCTTATCGCCAAAGCATCAACGGACTGTCAGGGATGGAATGCCTGTAAACAGCCGCGTGCTTCAGGAACGTATCGACGAAAGGATCGAGGCCAAGGAAATTACAGAAGACGACGCCAAGAACTTCTATGAATTATTAGAAGAAACTGAATGGATTACTGCTTCACCCAAAATTACTGATATTTTCTCGGATGAGATATCGGCCTGTTTTGGAGGGAAACGTCAAGTTGGTGAGGCGGCTAAGATGATAGAAAACAGACTCAACCTCTATTTGAAAGAGTCAAGAGAATAACCAGAAAGCATATTGTAGTAGAAAGTAGAAAAAGAAAGGAAAATTAACATGAAATTCAAGAAAATGATTTGTATGCTTTTGGCGGTCGTTTGCCTGGTTTCCTGCTTCATCGTTTCCGCTTCTGCTGCTGAACCGGAACGTGTCTTTTTGAACGATGAAACGGTACAGACCATTGCGATTCCGTACGCAAGTTCGGCTGTTTCGTATGTGGAGTATGAAACACACAAATTTAAGGCGGTGACAATCTACAATCATGGAGAAAGTACACTGTATATCACGATTGGTACATACGAGACGAGTATTGCTTCCGGAAAGGGAAAAACGCTGACGTACACCACGTTTGCCGAAAGAACGATCAAGTTTGAGTCTGCAAATGAACTGGACTATACGACCCGATATGACTGATAAATGTGATCGTTCGACAGAGGATAAATACAATTAAAAACAAATAAGTAATGGATCTACTACAATATGCTACGCTTAAGTGCGTGTTGCTAATTTATAGCAACGCGCACTTTTGCTGTGGATAGACCTTATTCGATCCAATTCTCAACGACCAGATCAGGCACACGCTCAAACTCTCGGACGTTGTTTGTGACCAGAATCATATCTTCAGATCTGGCGTGCGCGGCAATCAGCATATCCAGTGGGCCAATCGGCGTACCTCTATCCTGCAGGTAGGATCGGATTTCGCCGTATCCTGTTGTACAATGCTGCGTGGTTTTATTGACCGAAAAAATTCGTGCAGAAGCATTACTGCCAGGACAATTGGAGCTGCCGGTGGTTATCGGCACAGTCTCTCAAATAGAGGTTGATCAGAGTCTGATAGGGGATGCCTTTTGCGTCGGCCAGAGACTTGAAGTAGTCGATGGTGCTGCCGTCGATGTTGATGGTGATCTGCTTTTTCAGCCGGTTCGCGTATGGATTTTTTCTTGGATTCAGTTCGCTGATGTTATATTCATCTCTCATACTATCACCTCAAATTCCATCAAGATAAATGCGTTGCTCGGTTTTGGTTGCCTGCCTTGCCGAGATAATACGGATGCAGTTTTCGTTGTCACGGTAGCAATGGCTCACAATGCAAATTTTCTGCGATTTGATCGATCCGATAATGAGGAAGCGATCTTCTTCAATGGAATGATCCGGATCGTCAAATAGAATGGCAAACTCGTCGTAAAAGACCTCCTTTGCTGCCTCGAAAGATAAGCCGTGCTTCTTTTTGTTGATCTCATTCTTGTTGGGGTCCCATTCAAATCTTAGTGTGTCCATAATTATATTATACATACAAAATAATTATTGTCAAGGCAACTAAACGGAGATACAAAACCTGCGCGATTGGTTGTATAGGCAGCGGCGATACTGAAGTTTTCTCGCTGGCACGGCGAATACTCGATGAGCGCATTGCTCGGTGGCGACAACGGACAGCCGACAGGAAAGGTGGTTCGTTGTCGCACCGAGCAGGGGAGGCGTCCGCAGACGCCTGGGGTTTACCCCGCCCGGTGCTGCTGCGCCGGGGAACTCCGGGCATCTTGGATGCCTAATAACGGTTTACCCGTTTGCGCGAATGCGTGAACGGGTAAACCGTTATATCCGTATATACTCAGTTTATGTTGACTTTATCAGCATAGTATGGTAAGATGGGCTTGAATAGAAAAGGACGGTAAATTAGGACTGGCTGGGAGGGAAAACAAATGACAATTAAGGACTATATGCGAAAGGTTGAATCAGAAAAAATGACGCCGAAAGATTCGGCTGGAGCCAGTTTCACCGATGCGATGATGGAAACAACTGAAATCTGGAGTAACGATGCTTGCGTGGGCTATTTTCTACGGGCGGCACAGATCGTTGGCCTGGATCAGGCAGACACTAGAAAGGTCGTGGAGGCGTTCAATACGGCTTTTGATGGAACTTCCGTTGATGAGGCAGCGGATATTTACTGCAAATACTGAGCGGCTGGAAAGGCTCAGTGAATTTTACAGAAAACTCGTCTGGGCGAGGGTAAATAGTAATTAGGCCCAGAGCGTCCCGGCAGCTGCCGGGGGTTTAGCAGTTTTTATTTTAGAGCCGCTAAAAAGGTATGATGCACCTTTGTGATGTGTGGGCTTGCCGTAGTAACCTTTGTGAATTGGAAAGCACATCATGGACCCTGCTGTGAGTAATCTTTGTGAAAGCACAGGTAAGCAGAACGCATCTGTTCTCCATCCACCTACTGAATGTTGCCAGTGTACTGTAGAAAGCACTGGAGAGCTGATCCCTCGGAAAAGGATTCGACAGAACCTCAACTGCCGTAGACGCTAATAAATAGGCTGCACACATAAGCAAGAAAAAAGTGTAGAAGAGAAATCTTCAAAACAGTCACACATAAGACTTAAAAAAGTGTACTTTGCTGATCGTCGAGGTTTCTTCGGAAACTGACGTGAAGCGGCTTAGCTTGAACGATGATATAATGTAAATAATTGATATAATTGAAATAAAGTATATACGATATATAATTTATATATCGTAATGAAAAGGGGGCTACCATTTGGGGCGAAAAAACAAGTCATACTCGAAGGACCTGCACCAGCAGGCGTATGAAAAATTGACGTCTATGCTGGCGCTGGGCGAAAGTAAGCGCGAGGCAGTCTTGAACGGGACAGCCGATGATAAGATCTTCTCGGTCAACACATATAAGACCTACTGGAAGCACATAAAGTACTTTTTGAAGTATGTCAAGGAAAAATACCCGGAATGTACGACGCTGAAGAAAGCAAAAAGGTATGTCAACGAGTGGCTGCAGGTACGAGTTGAACAGGATCTATCTGCTTGGACGATTCAGGCCGAGGCGAAAGCCTTGGGGAAGTTGTATGGCATAAAGCCAGACGATGAAGACTACTTCAAGCCGCCGAAGCGGAACCGGTCAGAAATCAAACGGAGCCGGGGAGACGCCAAGCGGGATCGGCACTTCTCGGAAGCTAACAACGATGAGCTGATAAAATTCTGCCGGGGAACCGGACTGCGGCGCAGTGAGCTGGCAGATCTGAAGGGAACGGATCTGGTGACACGGGAACAGATCGAAGCGCAGATCACGACACTTGAGAAAATTCCAGAGCAGCAGCGAACGCCGGGCGACACGAAGCGGCTTCAGATGCTGCAGGACACGCGAATGTTTGACGGTGAGTATTTCATCCATGTGCGGAACGGAAAAGGCGGCAGGGAGCGTGTAAGCCCCATTATAGGGAAGAATCAAACGCAGATCATTGACCGGATGAAGAACACGCCGCCCGATGAAAAGGTTTGGCAGTTCATTCACCAATGCGCGGACATTCACAGTTACCGCTCGGATTATGCAGTTGCCATCTACAAAGCTCATGCGAGAAAGATCAGCGAAATTCCATTTGACCGGGTGAATAAGGGGACCGGAAAAAGATATCAGAGCGACGTCTACACTTGCCGCAAGGATGAAGCGGGCAAGAAGCTGGACAAGGCTGCTATGCTGGTCTGCAGCAAGGCGCTGGGGCATAACAGAATTAGCGTGGTCGCGGACAACTATATCCGTGGCCTTTGATGGGAGGCGAGTGAGATATCGAGTATGTAAAAAAACAGTGGACGGGTGGGTATAAACCCGTGGACAGCCTGGACGACCAGGAGTGTTCCCATGTGATTCAAACAAAGCAGGAATATGAGACACTTCTTGATCAGCGCAATAGAGCCAAGCGCGAAAAAGAGGAAACAGAAAGAGCCGCTGCGCGGGAGATATCCAGAGTAAAACAGGAGGCGGCACACGAGGCCGACAGAGCCGCACAGAGGGTGCAAGCGCAGATAGACGACCTTCTACAGCAGGTGGAGCGGAAAACGGCTGAAATCGCCGACCAGCGCGCCCTCAATGCGAACCTTCTCAGGATTTCGCGGGAAAGAGCAAATGCGGATAGAGGGCTGCGGCCGAAAAAGATACATACAGGGTATGTTGTCGTGATGTCCTCCGAAAAAGAAATACGGTATAAAACCGGCAGGAATAAGCTGCTGACGGCAAAGGTATGGGAGACGGTACTTCAGAGTCCTTACTCGGTCGATTTTACAGAGAGCCAGGCAAGGCAGCTGATCGAGGAAGATCTTCTGGCCAGAAAAAATGGCTTGCTTGCCGACGTGGGTATTACGATGATTTGCAGCGGGAGCAGCTATGAGAATTTAATCGAAACGGAAAACTGGAAAGAAATCAAAGCAGCGCACAATACGCTATTCTCACGGCAGCTTCGGGCAAACTATAGAGTTGGCTATTGGGAATATATCATTCAGCACACAAAACCGATTGGAATCGTCCCCGCAGATATGCGGGCTGGAACGAAAAATGGATAGTAAAATAGCCTGTCCGGGTGGCTTGAAAGTGCGGACCGGACAGGCTATAATAACAGTTGAAAATAGGGAATAAACCTATTGATAATCTAAGCCCCCGTATAGGAGTTCTAGGGCTAGGGCAGAGCTGGGATTTTTATTGCGAAAATATAAAAATTTCTCTTTTTCGGAAGCAAGCAGGGGGCTGCAATTTGTAGCGATTTGTTGGGTGCTAGATCGGGGGGCGCAGCCCATCCGACAGCGCGGTAGGTTTTGTCCACGGTCTTTTCCAAGGTCGTCCATCAGGATTCTCCACGCCTTTATGGTGTGGGGAATCCTGTGGGCGTACCGGCAGGCGTAAGCCTGTGGGAAAGGCGGTGGGCAAAACCGGATGGTTTGGTGTCCCCGCCGCAGCGGATTTTTCTTTTTGCTTCTTTTTCTTTTGCTAGGAGGATTCTGTATGACACAGAATTATACTGAAGGCTATGAGTATTTGAGTTCTCAGTTTCCAGAGGTCAGCGGGTGTGATTTTTACCGGGAAATGTTCCCGAATAACGAGCGATCTGACGAGCAGCATATGGATTATTCTCACCCCAACGCAATTTATCTGTATCGGGAGCAAACGTCCGATGGTTTTAAGCGAATGCGTCGAAGAATCATGTTCTCCGATCAGTGGGAAAATGATTACATGGAATTTATCGAACAAAATCCGCTGACGTTGTGCAGCGGGCTGTCTTATCGTGGAAGATCCAATAAGCTGGAGCACGCGCAGCGGATGAACGCGATGATCTTCGATTTGGATGGTGTTGGCCTGAAGGAGCTGCGGAATCTATTTTTACGTTTTGGCGGTGATCCGACGCGGATCCGTCGCTTGCCGATGCCAACGTACATTGTGCTGTCCGGAACCGGCCTGCACGTTTGCTATTTTTTCCGAGAGCCAATAGATCTATACCCGAATATTAAAATCCAGCTGAAGAGCCTAAAGTATGATCTTACATTCCGGATGTGGGAGTATGGTGCGACGTCGCAAAATAAAGAGATTCAGTATCAGTCAATCAACCAGAGCTTCCGCATGGTCGGCAGCATCAATGAAAAGCATGGCAATCAGATTGTGGCGTTCCGGACCGGCGAGCCGGTGACGCTGGAGTACTTGAATGCTTACGCAAAACCGGAAAATCGTGTAGACGTCAATAGACCATTTCGACCTTCCAAGATAACGAGAGCTGAAGCCAGAGAAGCGTACCCGGAGTGGTATGAACGTGTTATCGTCCGAGGTGAAAAGCATCCAAAGAAGTGGGATATTGCAGGAAAGGTTCATGGGGATGATCCCCATGCGCTTTATCACTGGTGGATGCGGCAGATCTTATCCATTCGAGGCGGGCATCGCTACTTTTTCCTGATGTGCATGGCGATCTATGCCTATAAATGCGACGTTTCAAAGGCGCAGCTTCGGAAGGATATGCAGACAGCGTTTGAAGATCTTCAGATGGTGCAGCACGAAAATGCGCTGACTGAGGATGATATCAAGAGCGCACTGGAGGCATATGACCGAGAATATTACAACTTTACGATTTCCGATATAGAGGCTTTGACGGACGTTCATATAGAGCGGAATAGAAGAAACGGGTTGACGCAGGAAAAGCATCTCTATTTGGCGCGAAGGCGTAAGGAAGATATGAAGGCGATTGGAATCCCAATGAAGGCTGCGGAAGGTCGGCCGTGCGGAAGCGGAACGGCGCAGGAAAAAGTCCTGGCGTGGCGCGAACAGCATCCGGACGGGCGAAAAGCTGATTGCCATAAAGAAACAGGGCTGGACCCGAAGACGATTCGAAAGTGGTGGGAAACAAAATAACGTATATACCTTGTGTAAAGTATATACGTTATATAAGATATTTACGATATATAGATTTATGGCAAGGTTGCTTGGTGATTGTTTTAGCAAAGGACACTACTTTTTCGGTGTATCTGTGTCACCTGAGATGAAGCGGGAATCCGTTTTGCGGATGAGCCGATAGAAATTTTTTTGTTGTGCTGCCGTTAATTCCGGACAGTCTACATCTGCGGTCGATGGAGAGGCTGCGAGAGCCGTTAGCATTTCTATTTGTGGCGTTGTTAGCGGTGCAGCCAAGTCAATTTCTTTGCGTGTAATCATAAATGCAGATTCCCTCCTATTACATCCTCATGGAGCGCAATCCTTCTTCTTTGCACGGAAATAGTATAACAAGTACTAAGCCAAAAAGAAATAGCGGATTTATGTGATATAAAGTATATATATTATTTAATTTATATACTTTATATCAATTATTGATTGCTTTTGCGGGGCATATTTGCCCAAAAAATGGAGATGAGACTGTGCAGCGTCTTCATAATAAGTGGCACAATGAAAAGTACAAGAAACAATGCAAGGAGTGAGACAATATGATTGACGAAACTGTAATTGACACGCGGAAGAAAGATAAGAACGTGGTAATCATCAGCGAGGAATGGTACGGTGAAATGGAGAAGGCTGAAAGAAACTCCGTGTATCTGCGGAAGCTGGATCGCGGTCTTACTCAGGTTCGTGCCGGGCATGGTGTCGTGAAGTCTATGACCGAGTTGGAGGCAATGGAACAGACGTATTGACAATGTAAATAAAATAGAATACAATAAAAATGTTAAGAACAGAAAGGAGCTGCGATAATGGCAAGCACAAACATCAATATCCGGATGGACAGCGACTTAAAAATGCAGTTTGAGGCATTTTGCGCAGATATGGGAATGACGATGACGGCCGCAATTAATATTTTTGCGAAGAAGGCGGTGCGTGAATATCGCATTCCTTTTGAGATTGGCGGCGAAGTGCCGAATGCTGTAACAAGGAAAGCAATCGAGGATGCAGAGAATGGGATTGGTATGAGCAGATCTTTTTCCTCCGTAAAAGACCTGATGGAGGATCTGAATGCTGACAATTAGGTATCAGACGGCCTTCAAGAAGGACTACAAGCGGATTGTTCGGAGAGGTTATGATGTGCGGCTGTTGGAGGAAGTAATCACTATTTTGGCTGAACAGAGGCCGCTGCCAGAAATCTATCGGGATCATAACCTGTCCGGAGACTATATCGGATGCCGAGAGTGCCATATAACCCCAGACTGGCTCCTGATTTATGAGATCAAGAATGATGAGCTTGTTCTATGCTTAACCAGAACAGGAACGCATAGTGATCTGTTTTGAAGAAATAAAGGAAAATGATATATAATTTATATACTATATATATAGTATATAATATAATGCGGGAATACAGCCAATCGACAGGATCCTCCGTTGACAAAAGCAGCGGAAGCTGCTAAACTACAGTTGACCGAGCAAAGGCGGTTAAGAAAACTACACAAGGCGTAGCGAAGCCCTCCAGAAGCTGCAACTTCTGGAGGGCTTCTTGTCCGTTATCGGTGGACCAGACCGTTTGGCCGGGTGCTGCGGAGTCAACTATCTCCATCCAGCCACTTGCAGATGTAGTATGAAACTACTCCTGCCAGTACGGAGATATCAAAGGCGATTAAGTACGACAAGGCGTTCACCTCCTTCCGCTGGAAGGAGTCGCAGCGTGAGAATTATATCAAAAATAGGTGGAAAATAAAAGAGTAAAGCGAAAATATAGAAAAGGCAACTGCCAGTTGCCTGAATGTAAATTGAACGTGGTTTAATTTCTTGCAATTAACTGCTAGCATATTTATGTATTTAGTTAGACAAAATCACCGAAGCAGATAAGCAATGGGAAGGTGGGGATAGCAAGATAATTTTGAGGTAAGAAACGACTAGAAAAATATTTTTGCGGTCGGAAAAAGTAAGGAGGTTACATATGAAAAAAATTGCATCGCTTTTTATTGCTCTGATTATGCTGTTGTCATTATCAGTCACGGCCTTTGCTAATGAAAGAGAGGTTGTGATTGGCACAGTTCATACGAACGAGTACGATTATATCCTTAGCCTTCAAAACGCGACAACGGAAGAACTGGCTGAAATGGGGTTAACAAGAGCTCAAGCCAATGAAGTCATATCCGAATTTGAAGCAGCTCTGCAAGAGCGTGCTTCGCTACCGGATGAAACATTGCTGGCCATGGGATATACGCAAGACGAAATAAATGCACTACATACCTGTAGGACACGAAATGTGTTGCCTGTTGAAACCATGCGAGCAATTACAGGCACATGTACAGGCAATATTACTGCCTCCAAGGCAACTGCTCAAGAAGCGACATTTAAGTATGCTTGGTTCTGGGATCATGCCCCAATTATGAAGCTTAAAGATTCTGTAGCAATGCGTTGGTTGGCCTATGATAAGAATGGTTATGAGGTAGATGTTACAAAAACAAGCGAAAAGTGTAGCATCAGCTATTACTGGAACAATCGAGTACAATTTACGCGTTCAGGAACACAAGAACCTGATTTGGATTTTAATTCCCTGAATATTCAATTCGATGAGGCAGAAAATTTTCAATCCTCTACAACTATGACAGAAGAAGCTTATGCAGGCAACGGGTATGTGAGAGTTTCGGTAAAGGTTGAACCCGAGGTACATAACAGTATTAGTTATCTCAAAGTTGCTGCTCTATATGGACACACAACTGTAGGTGTGGGGAGTCCGTCAATTGGTCTTTCGCCTGCTGGTACAATTTCTATCAGTTTCAGTGGCACTATCAATTCTGTTATCGACTCTATTGCTGGAGATAAGGTGAAAATTACTAAAACAGCAGATCCTAATTCTCCAAATGTATCCGACATTTAAATGTTGCTAAAACTTATATAGGAATGGTGAAAAATGAAAAAGCGCTTTTTAATGTTTATCTGCCTGGTTATGGCAGTTGCTACCATGCTTCCGGTAACCGCATTTGCTGAGGAAAATACTCAAAGTGAAGAAAATTCATATTGCTACTTTATTGATGGTGTACAGGTCGAGCAAGATGAATATCATCAATATACGCAAGGGTACGTCCAAATGAAACAAGCGGACAAACCAGCAAGTCCGGCACTTGAGTTGGAGAATACATTTGACTATTACATTGTGAACGCAGATGGCATAAAGAAAGTTACTGAAAATGAGTACCATACTACACTCACCAGTATGTCACAAACTGTTACCCGTGCTACTGGAAGTTGGTATATTAAAGACAGTGTAATTAAAGCGAGTCAAACGAAGTACTACTATCAGACAAATGGTGACAAGTTCAGCGTTGGTTCTGATGAATATATCGAACTGACAATCGATGCTGCAAATCACGTGCGAAGTTTTGGGGTCGGATATGGCGGAACATCGTACCAGAAGGAATATATCGATCTCCCTCAAAACCGTGGTGCTATTGTGGCTTTTATTGACGATATCGAGGTGCCAGGCTCCTATTATGTGTTTATTGAAAACAGTGGGAAAGATACAGAAACCGTAAATGGTGACATCGCAGTAAAAAAACGCTGAGTAAGCAGGCTCTACTGTGTGAAGCCGGGTTTGAAAGCAATCAAGATCATTAAAATGTTAGCGAAGGCGTGTCGCAAAATGCATATTTTGTGACACGCCTTTTTGAATATATATAGGTTCAAAAAGGGAAAATTTCTGTTTGGAAAGTGAGTAGCATGAAAAAGAAAAAAACGCTAATAATTTTTTGCTTTTTTTTGTCTGTGTTAGTTGGCTGTGGAAGTATTTGGTGGTGGTTTCCAACGCATATTTTGGAAGAGATTGAAACAAATAAGATTTCAATAATCAAAGTTGTCAATAAGAACAGTGGAAATGAGTTTGAAATTACTGATTCTAATGATGTTTCAATTATTGTGGAGGGGATAGGTGAGAAAACTTTTAGAAAAAAGAGTCTCAACTCAGAAAATATAGCGTATTGGTATCAGGTGACGTTTTATGGTGAAAATGGCAAGGAAATAGAAACATTAGATATACAGAATAAACATATAATTAAAAAATATATTTCAGATAAATTCACAATATATTACTATTGTAATGAGGGTTTGGATGTTGTGACAGATTGTTTAGAAAGAGCAGAAGCTTTGCAGTTCCCTGATTACAATAAAGATCCTGATTTTTAGTAGTATGATTCGTTGTAGTTGTAGAACTAAATGAAGTGATATAGCCAAAGGGTATGCTGCGTATGCATGGTCAATCGGATAAAAATAAAACAAAAAATGCCAGCGGCATTGCCGCTGGCATTTTTTTGTTT
>ERZ791859.1035-NODE-1035-length-13861-cov-3.271331_pt1 | contig 13861 bp, 9 predicted proteins | sample MGYA00509943_ERZ791859 | MGnify/ENA primary metagenome ERZ791859 (study PRJEB30046, sample SAMN00792065) | human gut metagenome | study: EMG produced TPA metagenomics assembly of the A metagenome-wide association study of gut microbiota in type 2... | reverse complement strand
TCAGGCTGTTTACCAGAAAGTCATCCACCAGATTCAGTTCTTCTAAAGTTTTCATTTTTCCTCCTTTTCCCATAGCACATAGAAAAGCAGGATTGCATACACTATTTCTTCCTCTGATGTTCCGTCCATTCAATGCACTATGCGTTTATTAATTGTAATTAGAATTTAAAAGCATAGAATTCATTGAATTGATACTAGAAATTTAGACTGGCTTTCGCCATTCGAAAATCAGAATATATGCTTTGTGTTGATTGTAACAAATAAGTTCTTTGAATACAAGTAAATTTTTTCCGGCAGACATAACCCGAAAACATAATCTACAGCAGTCTTGTGGAAGAGCAGAATTGATTTGCTTGAACAGAAAAAGACAGCCGCCCTGCCGGGCTGCTGCCTCTTTCTGTTTTTATGCTTATGCTCTTATTTCTTAATTTTATTCTGCTTTGTCATCTACTGTAACAGTGATTTTGTTCAGGTGCCAGATATCATCCACATATTCCTGAATCGTACGGTCAGATGAGAATTTGCCGGAAGCTGCAATATTTAAGATTGCTTTTCTAGCCCATTCTTTTTCATCTGCATATGCAGCATTAATCTTCTTCTGTGCTTCCACATAAGAACGGAAGTCTGCCAGAATAAAGTAAGTATCTGCGTACTGTGTGCACTGTGTATTCAGCAGTGAGTTGTAAAGGTCACGGAACAATTCCGGATCATTTGGTGAATAGAATCCGTTGATTAACTGCATCAGAACTTTACGGACATCCTGATCATTGTTGAAAATCTGCATTGGGTCATAATCGCGTTTCTGCTCATGAGCAATCACTTCGTCAGAGCTCATACCGAAGATAAACATGTTTTCTTTGCCGACTTCTTCTGCCATCTCAACGTTTGCACCATCCATGGTTCCGATGGTAAGCGCTCCATTCAGCATGAACTTCATATTACCGGTTCCGGATGCTTCCTTACTTGCAGTAGAAATCTGCTCGCTGACATCTGCTGCTGCAAAAATAATCTCTGCATTGGATACCTTGTAATCTTCAATAAATACAACCTTAATCTTTCCGTTGATAGACTTATCATTGTTGATGACATCTGCAACAGAGTTGATTAATTTGATGGTAAGTTTTGCATTGCGGTAGCCTGCTGCTGCTTTTGCTCCGAAAATGAAAGTTCTTGGAATGAATTCCATATCCGGATGCTCTTTTAATTCATTGTAAAGATACATTACATGAAGAATATTTAAGAGCTGGCGTTTGTACTCATGCAGACGTTTTACCTGTACATCAAAGATAGAACGAGGATTTACTTCAATTCCGTTGTGTTCTTCGATATAAGATGCAAGACGCAGCTTATTCTGGTATTTGATATTTAAGAATTCCTGCTGAACCTTTTCATCATCTGCATAGAACTCTAATCTCTTGATGCGGGAAAGGTCTGTAATCCAGTCTTTTCCAACATATTTGGTTACCCAGTCTGCAAGTAATGGATCACCATGCATTAAGAAACGACGCTGTGTAATACCATTGGTCTTATTATTAAATTTCTCCGGGAACATCTCGTAGAAATCTTTTAATTCCTGTTTCTTAAGGATTTCTGTATGAAGTGCTGCTACACCATTTACAGAATATCCTGCACAGATTGCCAGATGAGCCATTTTTACCTGACCATCATATACAATTGCCATCTTCTCAACCTTGTGGTTGTCTCCAGGATATTTCTGCTGGATTTCCAGTACAAAACGACGGTTGATTTCTTCTACAATCTGGTAAATTCTAGGAAGCAGTCTTGAGAAAATCTCGATTGGCCATTTCTCTAATGCTTCTGCCATGATGGTATGGTTGGTATATGCACAACATTTTGTTGTAATATTCCATGCATCATCCCACTCTAAACCTTCTTCATCCAGTAAGATACGCATTAACTCTGCAACTGCTACGGTTGGATGGGTATCATTCATCTGGAATACTGCTTTTTCAGGAAGCATATGGATATCTGGATGATTCTTCTTAAATCTTGCAATAGCACGCTGTAAGCTGGCAGATACAAAGAAGTACTGCTGTTTTAAACGAAGCTCTTTTCCTGCGATATGGTTATCATTCGGATAGAGAACTTCTACTAAGTTCTTTGCAAGGTTCTGCTGTTCGATTGCACGATGATAATCACCTTTATCAAAGGAATCCAGTTCGAAGCATTCCATTGGCTCTGCATCCCAGATCATCAATGTATTTACTACATTATTGTTATAACCTACGATTGGCATATCATAAGGAATTGCTTTTACGGACTGATAGCCTTCCTGTACGAATCTGGTTCTTCCATCTGGCTGTGCCTCTGCACGTACATATCCGCCAAATTTTACTTCGAAATTGTATTCCGGACGTTTTAATTCAAATGGATATCCATTCTGTAACCAGTTATCCGGTTCTTCTACCTGATAACCATTTTCTATTTTCTGACGGAACATTCCATAATGGTAACGGATTCCACAACCATATGCCGGATATCCCAGAGTTGCCAAGGATTCCATAAAGCAGGCAGCAAGTCTTCCCAGTCCACCATTTCCAAGCGCCGGGTCCGGCTCCTGATCCTCTATGGCATTTAAGTTGATTCCCATTTCCTCTAAAGCTTCTTTCACTTCATTGTATACCGTTAAGTTAATCAGGTTATTGCCTAATGCACGGCCCATTAAGAACTCCATGGACATATAGTATACAATCTTTGGATCTGCTTTATCAAATTCCTGCTGGGTTGCAAGCCACTGGTCAATGATTACATCTTTTACAACGTAGGATACTGCCTGGAAAATTTCCTGCTCGCTTGCTTCATCCATTGTCTTACGATAGAGGTATTTTACGTTCTCAACTACCTCTTTTTTGAAGGTTTCCTTTTCAAACATTTTGCTTTTCATAATGTTCTCCTTTTGTTTCGATTCCGGTGTTTTTTGTGCAAAAAGGGAGCAAGCCACTGTCGGCTCCGCTCCCTTATCTTTATTCTGCTTATTTCTTTTCCACGCCAAGCACAACCGTTTCACCATTAATGTTCCATTCTTTCTGATATCCGCTCACCGTATCAGCCACAACACTCTCAGCCAGAACTTCTTTTGCAATTTCATCTCCATATTTTGCGAAGATGTCTTTTACTTTCTGATCTGCCTTATAAGAAACAGTAATTTTATCCATTACTTCAAATCCTGCTTCCTTACGCATTGTCTGGATTTTGCTGATTAATTCTCTTACCATTCCTTCCTCTAAAAGTTCCGGAGTAAGGTTCGTATCAAGAACTACGGTCACTTCATTATCACCTTCTGTCATGTAACCTTCCTGCTGTGTCATGGTGATAAGTAAATCCTCTTCATATAATACAACTTCGTCGCTTATACTGTCAAGTTTCAGTGCACCTGTGCTCTTAAGCTCAGCCATTGCCTTGTTGCCGTCTAATTCTGCAAGTGCTTTCTGAATCTGACCTAAATATTTACCGAATTTCGGTCCAACGGTACGAAGCTGTGGTTTGAAGGTATAGCTAGTATATGCACTGACATCCTCTGTAAATGTCACTTTCTTTACATTCAGCTCATCTTCGATAATCTCTGTAAAGTATTCGGATAATTCAAATGGTGCTTTTACAAACATATTTCCAATCGGCTGACGGTTCTTGATATTTGCAGTATTTCTGCAGGCACGGCCCATAACAACGATTTTCAATACTTCGTCCATATTTTTCTCTAATTCACTGTCTATCCAGCTCTCGTTTGCCACCGGATAGTCGCAAAGATGGATGCTTTCCGGCGCACTCTTGTCGATGCTGCATACCAGGTTCTGGTAAATTTCTTCTGTCATGAAAGGAATCATCGGCGCTGCTACCTTGCATACAGTTACCAGTGCAGTATAAAGAGTCATATATGCATTGATTTTATCCTGCTCCATGCCCTTTGCCCAGAAACGCTCACGACAACGTCTTACATACCAGTTACTCATCTCATCTACAAATTCATCCAGTGCTCTTGCAGCTTCCGGAATACGATAATTACCCAGATTATTATCTACAGTCTTAATCAGTGTATTGAGTTTGGAGAGAAGCCATTTATCCATAACGGAAAGTTTCTCATAATCCAGTGTATATTTGGTTGCATCAAATTCATCAATATTTGCATACAACACGAAGAATGCATAAGTATTCCAAAGTGTTCCAAGGAATTTACGCTGTCCTTCCTGTACTGCCTTTCCATGGAAACGGTTTGGCAGCCATGGTGCAGAATTGATGTAGAAATACCAGCGGATTGCATCTGCTCCGTAAGTCTCTAATGCATCAAACGGGTCAACGGCATTTCCTTTGGACTTACTCATCTTCTGTCCATTTTCATCCTGTACATGTCCCAATACGATAACATTTTCATATGGTGCTTTATTAAATAATAAGGTAGACTCTGCCATCAGGGAATAGAACCATCCACGGGTCTGGTCTACTGCCTCGGAAATAAACTGTGCAGGGAACTGCTGTTTAAAGAGGTCTTCATTTTCAAATGGATAATGATGCTGTGCAAATGGCATTGCTCCTGAGTCAAACCAGCAGTCAATTACTTCCGGTACACGATGCATTTCGCCGCCACAATCCGGGCACTTGAAGGTTACTGCATCAATGTATGGACGATGTAATTCTACTTTGGCATCATCCGGGTTACCACTGCGCTCTGCTAATTCTGCACGGCTTCCGATACACTCCTGATGTCCACAGGAACACTCCCATACAGGAAGCGGAGTTCCCCAGTAACGGTTACGGGAAATACCCCAGTCCTGAATATTTTCAAGCCAGTCACCGAAACGTCCTTTTCCGATAGATTCCGGAATCCAGTTTACGGTATTGTTATTGCGGATCAAATCCTCTTTTACTGCGGTCATCTTAATGAACCAGGATTCTCTTGCATAGTAAATCAGAGGAGTATCACAACGCCAGCAGTGTGGATATTCATGTTCAAATTTTGGTGCATCAAAGAGTAGTCCTTTTTCTTCCAGGTCTTTTAATACCATTGGGTCTGCTTTCTTTACAAATACACCGGCATATGGAGTCTCTTTGGTAAGTTCTCCTTTTCCGTCTACCAGCTGGACAAATGGAAGGTCATATCTACGGCCAACCTGGGCATCGTCTTCACCAAATGCAGGTGCGATGTGAACGATACCGGTACCATCTGTCATGGTTACATAAGTATCACAGGTTACATAGTAGCCTTTCTTATGCTGTTTCTCACAGATTTCCTTTGCGCAGTCAAATAATGGCTCATATTCCTTGTACTCTAATGACTTTCCTGAGAAAGTATCCAATACTTCATATGCTTTTACGCCATTTTCTTCATCCGCAAATTTGCCAAGTACCTTATCTAACAGTGCTTCTGCCATATAATAAGTATATCCGTCAGCAGCTTTTACTTTACAGTAAGTCTCGTCCGGGTTTACACAAAGTGCAACGTTAGATGGAAGTGTCCATGGAGTTGTGGTCCATGCCAGGAAATATGCATCTTCTCCGATTACTTTGAATCTTACGATTGCGGAACGTTCTTTTACCGTCTTATATCCCTGTGCTACTTCCTGGGAAGAAAGCGGAGTTCCACATCTCGGGCAGTAAGGAACAATCTTGAAACCTTTGTATAACAGCTTCTTATCCCAGATTTTCTTAAGAGCCCACCACTCAGATTCAATGAAATTATCATCATAGGTTACATATGGGTTATCCATATCAGCCCAGAATCCAACGGTTCCTGAAAAATCTTCCCACATTCCTTTGTATTTCCATACGGATTCTTTACATTTCTTGATGAATGGCTCCATACCATATTCTTCAATCTGCTCTTTTCCGTTTAATCCTAAAAGCTTTTCTACTTCCAGCTCTACCGGAAGTCCATGGGTATCCCATCCGGCTTTACGTGGGACATATTTGCCCTTCATGGTCTGGTATCTTGGAATCATATCCTTGATAACACGGGTTAATACATGACCGATATGTGGCTTACCATTTGCAGTTGGCGGTCCATCATAGAAAGTATAGGTCTCGCCTTCTTTCCGGTTCTCCATACTTTTCTTAAAAATGTCATTTTCTTTCCAGAATTTTACGGTCTGTTTTTCTCTGTCCACAAAATTCAGATTTGGGGAAACTTTTTCGTACATGTTAGTCCTCCTTTAAAATTTTCAGTTTCTCGCTAGCCGCGTAAAAAAGAATGTGCCTTGGCACATTCTCGCGCCTGCGGCGGTCGCTTGCGACATCTACCTTATACGCCGCAGTGTGCATCCTCGCGGAGCGTTTTTTACTTTACAGGAAAGCAATTTCCTGTAAAGTAAAAAAGGCGCCGTCCTGTAATAAGGACGCGCGCCTGTCGTTTCTAACCACCTTGTTACAACATACTTGAAGCTTTCTGCTTCGCATATACGTTCCCATAACGGGGGAAATCCGTCAGTTTCTACTAACGCAACTTTGCCTGTTCGAACTGCAACTTGGAAGTGATTTTCATTTTCCATTTACTCATGCCGGTTTCCACCTGCCCCGGCTCTCTTTGACTTTCCATGGAAAACTACTCTCTTCGTCATCGTCTTTTTATATTCTTAATAAGTATAGAACCTGTATTTTTAAATGTCAATTCCTATTTTCAAATTTTCTATATCTAAAGATGCTACTACCGAGAGCTTCTTACAGATTTCTGGCAGTTTCTTACAAATACTGAACAACACAAAACGAGGCAGCATCCTTCCGGATACCGCCTCTCGTTTATGTAGGAAACCCGCAATGAGTGTTTCTTATATTTCATTTACAATATGTCTCTTACAGGATTCTCTTAATCCATCCTTCCGGAGCTTCGATACGTCCCATCTGGATTCCAGTCAGAGTATCATAAAGTTTCTTTGTTACAGGTCCCATTTCTTCCATTCCACTTGGAATTAAGATTTCTTTGCCGTGGTCAACAATCTTTCCGATTGGAGAAATAACTGCTGCTGTTCCGCAAAGTCCTGCCTCTGCGAAGTCTTTTACTTCATCGAAGTATACTTCTCTGTGTTCTACTTTCATTCCAAGATAATGTTCTGCAACATATACCAGTGAACGACGTGTAATGGATGGCAGAATAGAATCTGACTTCGGTGTAACCAGTTTATTATCCTTGGTAACGAAGATGAAGTTTGCTCCACCTGTCTCTTCTACCTTAGTTCTTGTCTTAGGGTCTAAGTACATATTCTCATCAAATCCGTCTGCATGTGCAGTTACGATTGCATGAAGACTCATTGCGTAATTCAGACCAGCTTTGATATTACCGGTTCCGCAAGGTGCTGCACGGTCATAGTCACTGACACGGATGGTAATTGGCTTTGCGCCACCCTTGAAATATGGTCCTACCGGTGTACAGAACATACGGAACTGATATTCATCCGCTGGTTTTACACCGATTACAGGATTTGTTCCCATCATGTATGGTCTGATGTAAAGTGTTGCACCGGAACCATATGGTGGAACATATGCTGCATTTGCTTCTACTACCTTCTGTACTGCATCTACAAAACGCTCTTCCGGGAATACCGGCATTTCCAGTCTGCGTGCTGAATCTGCAAGACGGCTTGCATTTAAGTCAGGTCGGAAAGTAACGATATGTCCATCCTCTGTTGTATATGCTTTCAATCCTTCAAATACGGTCTGTGCATACTGGAATACACCCGCGCATTCATTCAATACAATATCTGCATCATCGGTTAAAGCTCCCTCATCCCATGCTCCGTTTTTGAAATTTGATACATATCTCTTATCGGTCTTTACATAACCGAATCCAAGATTAGACCAGTCTAAGTCCTTCTTTTCCATAATAACATCCTCCATTCATTTGTCGCAAATAGATGTTATAACCTGGTGTTATAGCTTTCTATTGTTCTATGTTTTTTCATTATTTTAGTCCTATAAAAGCTATTTGTCTAGTATTTTTTTCTAGGAATACATAATTTTCTCACTGCCAAACATTTTCGCCAGTACCGTTGATAAAATACCGGTATAAATAAGGTTGCTGACAAGACATGCCACAATATTGATTCCGCTGTAGGAGAAATCAAAAATTCCGGTCATGCCCTGCACACTGTTATAGAAAGGAATCAGATACCAGTAAAATTCCTTCGGTGCTCCGCTTCCAAGCATGGATGTAATGGAAATTACCATTACCACAACCATCAGCGGCATAATCATAGAACCGGCTTCCTTTACTGTCTTTGCAAATGCTGAAATTACAGCTAATGCTCCAACCAGTACCAATACTGTGGTAAGAATCACCAGCAATAAAAGGATATAATCGGTGACGCTGTATACGCTGGCATCCATTGCATTGGATTCTGTTCCCATTAATTTTGGAAGGGATAACATGGTACCCACAAAACTGGAAATTCCACTTAAAAGTCCGATAATGCCAAGGCTGATGATTTTTCCCATAGCAAGCTGCCCACGTTTCATCGGTGTTACCAATAAGGTAGCAATGGTTCCTCTCTCCTTTTCCCCTGCTATGGATTCCGGTGCAATTGCCATACATCCTGAGAAGAGGAATATCATAAGCAGCATTGGAAGCATCATGGAGAAAATCTGTCCGGTGCTGTCTTCCTTGCTGGCAAGGTCATATTCTGTGTCCCCGCTGTTGACATCAAACTTGTTTGCCATAGAAGCTTCATATCCATCTAATACTGCAGTCATAATCTGGTAACATGCTGTGGATTCGGTATCTGCAGAATTATAATATAAGGCTACCTGCGGAGCCGGTGTAGCTGCTGTCATACTGTCATATGCCTGCACATCCGCTTCAAAATTCTCTGGAAATACCATCAGAAGTTCGGCATCTTTATCAGTTACTGCCTGCTTCATATCCTCTTCGCTGATGCCATCTCTGTCTAAATATTCCAATTTAATATCACTGCCCTTTATCATGGAAGAAACAGTAGATGGCATATTTTCTGCATAAATACGGTAAGTATAATCCTCATCTGCTTCGAATTTGGAGGTCAGTCCACTTCCCATGAAGCTGTACATGATATAAATCAGTAAGCCCGGCATTAAAATAGTCGTAAATACCATTCTCTTATCCCCGAAGAAGCGGGCAAGTTCTTTCTTTATAATTGTCATAAGATTGTTTCTCATTCTGCTTCACCTACCGTTTCTTCATAGATTTCAAAGAATCTGTCTTCTAATGATTTGCCATTTTTCACTGCCTCTAATGTATCGCAGATAATCATTTCTCCCTTGATGATAATTCCGACTCTGTCACAGATTTTCTCAATCAGGCTGAAAATGTGGGTAGAAACGATGATGCTCTTTCCTTCTTTCTTAAGCTCTAACAGGAAATCCGTTACTACTTTGGCTGTCAGAACATCAAGACCGTTGGTCGGTTCATCAAAGATAATGATTTCCGGGTCATGGACTAAGGAAATAACCAAAGAAACCTTCTGTTTCATACCGGTAGACATATCCTTTACTTTCACTTCTGCAAACTGTGTGATGCCGAAGCGGTCAAAAAGTCTCTTCTTTCTTTCATCCCGGACAGCCGGCTCTACTCCATATAAATCCGAAAAGAAATTATATAAATAATTTGGTGTAAAAAAGCCCTCTAATTTCAGTTCACTGGTCAGAAAGCCGATCTTGCCACGTACTTCTTCCGGTGCATTAACAATACTGCTGCCATCTAAAACAGCATCTCCGGAATCCGGTTTAATCAGTGTTGCCAGCATACGAAGTGTGGTTGTCTTTCCGGCTCCGTTTGGTCCAAGCAGTCCAAACACCTCTCCCCGATAAGAAGTAAATGATAAATCATGCACTGCAATTCGCTTCTTCTCATTGGTTTTCTCAATCTTTTGTTGTTTCTGGGATAATGTAAAGGTCTTATTGAGACCCTTTACCTTCATAATCTCCTCCATAACTTCTCCTTTCAGTTATCGTCTTGATTGTACTATTGTATTATTACACTTGTGCGTCTGTGCGTCAAGCACTATTTTTTTCAACGGTTAGTGCTTTCCTTTTACTTTCCGGTATTTCCAGGTAAAATGAAGCAAAAAGCACTGAACAGATTTGATTCTCCATTCAATGCTTCTTATGTTCTTCTTAAAAATTCTCAAAATTATGCTGCAGATAATCCTCTAAATCCTGATAGTCATCCGGTGCTTTCATTTCACCATCAAACTGATATTCATAACGTCTTAGGAATTCATCCGGCCCACTGGTTCTGCCTGCTGCATGAATAATCAAAAGCCAGTACGTTACAAATGCAAGTATACCAACTACAGCTGTTACAATACCTGCAACTGCCATTCCAGGGTTCTGTTTTTGTTTCACCAGATGTATAATTCCAAAAACAATTGCCAGAATTGCAGTTATAATATTGATTCCGGTGCAAAATAATACCAGTGAAATCAGCCCCAACACCATGGATGCAACTGCGAAACCTTTTCCCGGCTCCTCTTTCCGGTTATCTGCCGGACGCTGATTGTAATTTGGCGGGTACGGATTCCCATACTGCGGATTCTGGTTCTGATTCGGCGGGTATGGATTCCCATACTGCGGATTCTGGTTCTGATTCGGCGGGTATGGATTCCCATACTGCGGATTCTGATTTTGATTCAACGGATATGGATTCCTGTTATCTGGATACATTCTGCTTCACCAATTCCTTTTTAATAATAGTAGCTATATCCCAAAGAACTTAATGATACTGCACCAACGATGTACAGGATAAGTACCAGCACCAGAAGTGCAATGGTAATAATACTGCAGACAATACCTGCTGTTGCCATTGGGGAATGCTCGTTTTTCTTATTATAAAGAATACCAAGGATTAATCCTACAATTGCACAAGGAAGTCCTACAATCCAGAAACAGATTGCCGGGATGGATACAATTCCCAGTACCATGGATGCAATTGCCATTCCTTTTCCGGATGAAGCCGGCTGGTTGTAACCATACTGTGTCTGGTCGAAGCTTCCATATGCCTGCTGCTGTGGCTGCTGATAAGTTCCATATCCCTGCTGGGACTGGTCATAACCATAGTTCTGCTGTGCATACTGCTGATTCTGGTTATAAGCCTGCTGGTCATAATTCTGCTGTGGCTGTTCATATGCCTGCTGTGGCTGGCTATATGTCTGCTGTGGCTGACTATATGTCTGCTCATTCGTTCCATTTTCAGTGTTGAAATTTTCTTCACTCATTATAATACATCCTCCATTAGTATAAAATATTTTCTCCCATTTATTGTAACAAATGCCTACCCCCATTACAAGAAAAATAAATGAAATTATAAAATTTTTATAAATTTTTTCTCATATATTTTATCATAAACTTTGCAAATCCGAAAAAAATGGTTATAATGAAGCATATTTATACTCATTACTTGCTTTTTTGTAAGTAAAAGTCTATAATTCATCTGACAAGACACCTGTATTTACAGATGTAAAAGAAAGGAATATCACATATGAGTACATTAAATTTGACATTGTTGACTGATCTTTATGAGATGACAATGATGCAGGGATACTTTAAAACCGGCAACCGTGATGTGGCTGTTTTTGACGCTTTTTACCGCACCAATCCATGTGATGGCGGTTATGCAGTCTGCGCGGGATTAGACCAGATGATTGACTATATCAAGAATCTTCATTTTGACGAAGAGGATATTTCCTATTTAAGAAGTTTATCCATCTTTGATGAAGACTTTTTAACTTATTTAAGTAACTTTAAATTCTCCGGTGATATCTATGCAATTCCGGAAGGAACTCTGATTTTTCCAAGAGAGCCTCTTGTAAAAGTGGTTGCTCCGATTATGGAAGCCCAGTTAATCGAAACTGCAGTCTTAAATATCATCAACCACCAGAGCCTGATTGCCACCAAGGCTGCCCGCGTATGCTACGCTGCCCAGGGTGATGGCGTCATGGAATTTGGTTTAAGACGCGCCCAGGGTCCTGATTCCGGAACCTACGGCGCCAGAGCTGCTGTTATCGGCGGCTGTAAAGGTACTTCCAACGTCCTTGCCGGTCAGATGTTTGACGTCCCGGTACTCGGAACCCACGCCCATAGCTGGATTATGAGTTTCCCGGATGAATATACCGCCTTCAAGAAATATGCAGAGCTTTATCCATCTGCCTGCATTCTTCTTGTCGATACCTATGATACTTTAAAATCCGGTATGCCAAATGCCATCAAGGTATTTAAAGAAATGAGAGATGCCGGCATTCCGCTTACCTACTACGGCATCCGTATGGACAGTGGCGACCTTGCTTATCTTTCCAAGAAAGTCCGCAAAATGTTAGATGATGCCGGATTCCCGGACGCAGTTATCTCCGCTTCCAATGATCTGGATGAGTATCTGATTGAAAGCCTAAAGATTCAGGGGGCTACCATTACTTCCTGGGGTGTTGGAACCAACTTAATTACTTCCAAAGACAATCCTGCTTTCGGCGGTGTATACAAGCTGGCTGCTATCCAGAATGAAGCCGGTGAATTCATTCCAAAGATTAAGCTTTCCGAAAATGTGGAAAAAGTTACAAATCCTGGCAATAAAACTGTTTATCGTATTTATGATAAAGAAACCGGTAAGATTAAGGCTGACCTTATCTGTCTGGTGGGCGAAGTCTTTGATGAATCCAAGGACATGAAGCTCTTTGACCCGAACGCCCCATGGAAGAAAACAACTCTTCCTGGCGGAAGCTATACGCTGCGTGAACTTCTTGTTCCGGTTTTCCAGAAGGGCGAATGTGTTTACGAATCTCCAAGTGTTATGGATATTCAGCGTTACTGCACCAGAGAAAAAGATACCATCTGGGATGAGACAAAACGTTTCGTAAATCCACAGGAAATCTACGTTGATTTATCCGACAAATTATATGAAATGAAAACTGCTCTCTTAAATAAAGAGCATATGTAACTACAAGAAACACTCTTTGCGAGCATGCAATTTTTCTCGTTACTCGCGTAAAAAAGAAACCGCCTTTACCGTTTTTTCCGGCATAAGGTGGTTTCTTTATATAAGCAATAATGCCCTCTGTTGTTTTTCTTTTCTACAAACCTACGCTCGTTTATTCACATTTTTTCTTTCAGCTTAGTTAAATCCGACAATCTTCTGGGTCAGCTTATATGCTGCAACGGAAATCTTTCTTCCACCCTTACCCGGAAGATTCATGGACTGTCCTAAAATCCCCCTTCTTAAATGATGGAAGAGACGAAGATCATAACCTTTGATATAAGACCACAGTTCCCGTTTCTTCATGAGATTTTCTTCTGTCTCGGAACGCAGGCAAAGTACTGTTGATACTACAGTAATAATTTCAAGGTAATTAAACATATATTTTCTTAATTTTGGGTTTGCAATTTTCCACAAATTCACTTCTTCTATCATCAGTTTATTTACCTTAATCTGCTGATCAATTCTTCCAATCATAACCTTTTCATTGACAGACTGGTCTTCCCTTCCGATAAAATAACGATAGAAATCCACATTCATATAATACATGGTCTTTACATATGGCAACGGATTGTATACAAAAAGATTATCCACATAGAAGGTGTGTCTTGGCAGCTCAAGTCCGCAATCCTTTAATAACTGGGTACGGTAAATAACAGAATGCATCAGAATATAATGCCCCTTGCTGATATGCCTTACATCAGACCAGGTAAAGACTTCATTTTCCGGGAACATTCTGGTATATTTCATTACTTTTTTATGCTCTGCGCCCTGCTTCTCATATACGAAATTGCTGATAAACATATCAAGAGTAGTACTTCCGCCCACAAGTTCCCGTAATTTAGCAAGAATCTTGTGATAGCTCTCTTCATCTACCCAGTCATCACTGTCTACCACTTTAAAATACAGTCCGGTTGCATT
>ERZ791859.1033-NODE-1033-length-13898-cov-5.065087_pt1 | contig 13898 bp, 9 predicted proteins | sample MGYA00509943_ERZ791859 | MGnify/ENA primary metagenome ERZ791859 (study PRJEB30046, sample SAMN00792065) | human gut metagenome | study: EMG produced TPA metagenomics assembly of the A metagenome-wide association study of gut microbiota in type 2... | reverse complement strand
ACTTTGCGACGGAAAAAGTAAGTGTGTCTGCTTCGTCCAAAATAAGAAGTGTAGAGAATGCAACAAACTCGGAAATCTTCACATTCAGCTTGTTACCAATGAGCCTAAGGCATTTAAGGGAAAGATGGCTTATGGCACCTTCAGCGGAGTGACAAACTACTTTGCTATGGTCGGCAAAATGTCAGATGACCTCTCTGAGCGTGTCGGCTACTATGGCGAGCAGTTGGTTCTGCTTGCTCAAACTCTTGGACTCAACACCTGTTGGGTAGGTCTCACCTATAACAACATCAAGGAGGCTTACGAGAAAAGTAATGATGAAAAGCTATGCTGCATGATCGTCCTCGGATATGGCGACGATCCAGGAAGAAACCTAAAACGCAAGACTGTCGAACAAGTAAGCAATGCAAGCGACATCACTCCAGCTTGGTTTAAGAAAGGCGTTGAAGCCGCTCTACTCGCGCCTACAGCTGTCAATCAGCAGAAGTTCTCATTCGAGTACATTGGAATGAAGAATAATCGCCACATAGTGAAAGCCAGCAAGGGTTTCTCATTGATTGGCTACACCAAGATGGACTTAGGTATTGCCAAATGTCATTTTGAGGTTGGTGTAGGCGATAATGTCTTTGACTGGTCGTAAATATGACTTATCAAATATAAATAGATGTCAGTTAGCCAAATAAAAGTTCCGAGAACACAATAAAATGAAGGAAAAAGCATTTAAATTTAAAGTGGCGAATATAGATTTCGCTCATATACTCTAATTTTGCGCCAAAAATCATTAACATGCCAGCAAACAAGAATGCAGTAATAAGATATAAGTTCCTTGATGATCTCCTTTCTGATCGTCTCCATTACTATTCAATGGAAGAACTTACAGAGAAGGTGAATGAACGTCTCGAAGACCTTGGGTATTCACCTGTAGTAAGTCGTACCCTGGAGAAAGATCTTGTATTTCTTCAGGAACGACCATTCTGTATTCCTTTGGAGCGAAACAGAAAGGGAGATAAAAGCTATATTAAATATTCAAGCCGTAGCTTTAGCATCTTTACTCATGAACTGTCAAACGAGGAAGTCTCGTTGTTATGCGAGGTACTTAATACTGTTGGACAATTTAGTGGTTTGCCAAATTTTGACTGGCTTGATGGATTAAGAAATGAAATGGGCTTTAAGAAACAGAAACAAGTTCTTTCCTTCTCAAACAATCCATTACTCAAGAATACGAACATCTTGGCGAAGCTATATGAATTTGTTGCGAATGATTGCGTACTGAATATTGTGTACCAAAGATTCACGGAATCAACTCCAGAAAATTTTATACTTCACCCTTATTTATTAAAGGAGTATAACAACCGATGGTATTTGGTTGGATGGCAGCCTGACAAGGATAGAATATTTACTTTAGCAATTGATAGAATCATAGAATTCGAACATTTGGCAGAAGTAAAGTTCAACCCTTACAAAGGCAACATTGAAGACCATTTTAAAGACACTATTGGAATCACTGTTTATGACAATTCTGCACCTGCAGATATAATTTTCTGGGCAAGTAATATAATTGTGCCATACATTGAAACGAAGCCATTTCATCAAAGTCAATCAAAAGATGTTTTTGATGAGTTGTCCATCAGAACAAAATATGAACTTCCAGACGAAGGGCGATTATATAAAATTACGTGTACTTTAAACCTGGAATTAGAACAAGCATTAACACGTCACTTTGGCGATTTAATAGTACTTGAACCTTTAAATTTAAGGTCTTCTATAGCAGAAAAGGTGAGAATAATGCAAAAAAGATACGAAAATTTAGAAAATAACAAAACCACGAACATAGGGTTCGCAAAAACATAGTACCTTTGCAGCAGATTTAAGAAACAGCGGTCTTTGAAATTGTGTTGGCAGACAAATTTTGATTCTGGCTCGATGGTATCGTCGAGTGTCATTCTTCTAAAAAAAGAATTGATAAATCAACGTTATATTTTATTACAGTCTTAGACTGATTTATATTGATGATATAGTCGATTATGTCTATATTAATATATATAAAAACAAAGAAAATACAAGCCATGCACTTTTTCATTGACCGCATTTTTATTTTAAGACATTATGGAGAAGAACGAAATTCAATATAGATTAAAAAGCGTGAATACCTTGGCAGATTTTGCCAAGCTTCTCAATGATGTCAAAACAGATGAGTTTAGAACGTCAAAGCATAAGATTACAGAAAAGCAATTGTTGCATTTTTGTAATCCTAAAACAGTTCCAAACCGATACAAAACTTTTCACATTAGAAAGAAAAGCGGCGGACTTAGAGAAATCAATGCTCCCTGTTACCAATTGGGGGTTTTGCTTTATATACTTAATACGGTTTTCAAAGCTGTTTATACTCCTAGTGAATCAACAATGGGATTTACTGAGGAGCGTTCTGTTGTAACTAATGCTCAAATTCACATTGGACATCATTATGTTTTTAATATAGACCTGGAAAACTTTTTCCCTTCAATTCCGCAAGCACGTGTCTGGGCAAGAATTCAACTTCCACCATTTAACCTTCCAAAGGAAGTCGCAAATGTTGTTGCAGGTCTTTGCTGTCACAAAAATACCGATATGACCGGAAATGTCCTGCCACAAGGTGCAGCAACATCACCTCTCTTAACAAATGCGATTTGTGACACGCTTGATAGAAGAATGCGGGGCGTTGCAAAACGTTTTGGACTTCACTATAGCAGATATGCAGATGACATGACTTTTTCAAGCATGCACAATGTTTATCAAGAAGGAAGCGATTTCAGAAATGAGATAAAAAGGCTCATTGAAGAACAAGGTTTCAAAATGAACGAAAAGAAAACAAGATTGCTGAGAGATGGCGATCGTCAGGAAGTTACTGGCCTTACTGTCAATCAGCGTGTTAATGTAACTAGAAAGTACGTTCATGACATTAGATGGATTCTCCACTGTTGGGAAAAAGATGGATACGGGAAAGCATATGCTCTTTTCTATGATTACTACAAGAGAACAAAGGGATACATAAAGAAAGGTGAGCCTGTGATGGAAAATGTCATAGGAGGTAAGCTTAATTATATGCGTATGATAAAGGGTGAGAATAACACTACTTATCGTAAGCTGCTTGAACGTTTTCTAAAACTTCAAGGTCTTGTTTTCGTCGACACGGAAACAGATAAGGGTAAGTCATACATATACGTTTATTCCTATTCGGTCTCTGATTTCAAAAAATATTTTAAAACGGATCTAGCATTAGAAGTTTCGTCCAAAAATAAGCTTGTAGGGAAATGCCAGATAGAAGAACGAGATAAAGTTCTTGCAATTAGCAAAAAGACACAAGAATACCTCTGCAAAGATATTTCATCCAAAAAAACTGGAGAAGAAATTAAAACAAAACTATTGAATAAATGTTTTGTTACTCTTTGCCGTGCTAAAGGTAAGAATTTCTGGCTAATCACGAAGTCTGAAATGAAGCGTTCGAAGTGTTTGAGCTTGCTAAATGCAAATATTGACATAAACAAGCTGCTGGATATATGGGAAAAGCAAGGAGTCAATGAAGCTGCTGAAGCACTGAATTATGCCGTCACAGAAGGAAAACCAATTCTTACTGATGAAGAAAGAATTGCAGATAGCATAGGACTTTTAGATATGTATCTGTCGGAAAAAGGAAATGAAGAGATACCTTCAAAAAAGAAGAAAGGCAAATTGTCAATAACAGATCATGCTATTGATTTTGATATTCCTGCCAATATTGAAGAAATATTGATGTCGGCAGAAATTGATGATTGTGAAATTCTGTCCTTTGACGATTTCGATGACATTTCAAACAATATAGATCAATCCAAAAGGTTAGACAATAAAGAATGATGGAAAAACAACCTCAGAATGTGCGTGATTTAATATATTTCTTTACGCATAATAAAAACCTCACACGCCAACAGCAAGCAAGACGAGACAAATTGCTTGCCAGGGATTGTATTGCCATCGACAAGAGAACCGAGACAAGTTCTGAGTTACAAGAACCATTAGTAGATCAAGGTGATGTTAGTGCTAAGAGTAATGAAACTAAAGTTACAAAAGTACGCTATATATCACCTAAAAACTTACACTCATTCTTATATGATTTCAATCAAAACAATGTTCTTAAATATACTTGTCATGAAATTGATACAGACGAAGTTATTAGTGAAATAAATGAATTCTGTGGCACAAAAAAGTATATTTTTAAGAAACATTCTAATCTTATATCTCAAGCCTTGGAATCTTTACTGAATGATTTCAAGCGTCAAAAGATATACCTTGATTACAAGTTTGTCGCTATGCTGAAAGCCTATATCCTTGGCAACAACGATAAGGGTTGGTCAAGCCTTGGCATAAAGACTACTTGGAAAAGCGACGATTTGCTGGCATGGAGCGAACAACATGAAGGTGCAATTCCATCTCCAGGAAAAAATATTGCAAAAAAACAAAAGGACAATGGTTATAAATTAAGTAAATCTTTGATTTCAAATATTAATGGTACCAGAGTCCTATATTTTAAGGATCTCGTCACATATTTTAAAAGTTTATTTCACATCAGACGTGACAATTCGCTAAGAAAGATCATTGAATATCAGAATAAAAAATTAGAAGGTATTAATGTAATATTTAAAGAAGACCAATTTAATGATGGCATTGAGCTGCTGACAGACGTTGACAAATTGATCCAAGCTTACAGATCTATCCTTAAGATATGTAAAGACGCAAATAATGACGAAATTTTGAATATCGAACTTGGCTTCTACGAATCTAACGATTCAGTGTTATTGACTATTCATGACAGTGGCCATCGCTACGGCAAAACACTAAAGTCAACACTCGAACGAATTGGCGAAAGTCAGTCAAAGCTAATAAAAAATCAGATAAATGGTCTATGCAATCTTTATATAGAGGCTGACTTCGGCAACAATGAATATGCGAAGGTTGGTTTATGGACAAAAGAAAGTACTCCGTTGGGGGATATTCCAAAAATGTCTGTAGAGCAATTATCTGAAGTAAAAGGTGTAAAATATATATTGGAATTCAACTGGAAATGATATACTTAATTGAAGATAAAACTTCTCGAAGGAATGACTACGGATGGTCAGACAAGAGAATTGTACAATACAAAGATACTATCACCGTTGTTGATAGTATTCAAGATTTGTTGAATTATTCAGACACTATATTGTCATCCGATAATATAGTATTATATCACGAATCTTTCGCAAATACAGCAGATTACGATCAAAAGATTGAGTTAGGTACTTTCCTAAATGAAATAAAGAACCATGACTTAATGATTGCATATTTCAGCGGAAGCAAGAGCCAACGAACATTAGATTCTAATGTGTGCAATTTGCCTCCTCACGCAATGTATGCGAATCTTGAACATTTTATAAATATGCACTCAGTTGGAGATACTGATTTTAAATACTTAATGTTCGGTAAAAATCCAGAGTTAGAAGATAAGATTCGAGAAGCAATTATCAACATAAACTCGAATAATGTTGAGGAAGATAAAATCGAAACATCAAAAAAGGTGTTCTTCTTCATCGCTTCTGATGAGTCTTTAGAACCACCATACGAGAATGCATGTATTCAGGATTCGTTCGATTTTGATTGTGACGATACAAGTCTGTCAAATGTAATACAAGAAGACTTATGCACAACTAAGTATGATGCTATTTATGTTCCATTATGCTTTGGCGAGACACTTTCAGATTTTTTGGGGTTGCGACTTGCAATGTTAATTCGATTTACAAAAACACCGAACAGGTTAACTCCAATTGTTATATATGGAGAAGCCGAATATCAAGATATGCTCACAAACGAGTGTTTTGATATTCTCAAAATGCCAGGTGTGTATTATGTGCATTCGAATTATTCCTCAATTACAAGTGCAGAGCAATTTCTTTGTGATATATCAGAATCTGAGTACACCACTGGATTAAGCAACATTCACCTTAATATTCCTTCAGACATTGGAGATAACCATAGTGTTGCAAACAAATGGGCAATTCATCGTTGGGCTCATGCCTTGAATATACATGAAGCGATGGACTTTAACTCTAATGAAGACAAGGTAACTAATGGCCTGTACTTTAAGTTTTTGAATTCTATCAACTCTTTCAAGAAAAATGCAGATGTTAGTGCAAAGAGTCTCTCTATAGATACTTCTAAATGTAAGTCAACCCCTAAAGTTTTGTTAATCGATGATCAAGCTGATGATGGTTGGTACGAGGCGCTATGTAGCATACTGTATGACAAAAACGGATTTGAGTTAGATTACATTGGCGATGAATTGAAACAAAAGTCAAGTGAGGATATAGTCAATATTGTAAAGGAGAAAGTGTCAACATACTCTCCTGATATAGTAATATTAGATTTACGCTTATGTGCATCAGATTTCGGTAATAAGCAAATTAAGGACTTGACAGGAAATCGTATTCTTCGTTCTATAAAGCAGATAAACCGTGGAATTCAAGTTTTGATGTTCTCCTCAACCAGCAAGGTTTGGAATTATCAGTTCTTGTGTTCGGAAGAAGGCAATATAGATGGAGCAGACGGCTTCATTGTTAAGGAAAGGCCAGAGGACAGTAAGGATCCTTTATACACGAGAACTATCATTAAGCATTTTATTGCCAGTCTCAATAAATGCTGCAAACTTACATATCGGAAAGATTTGTGGGAAAAGATGCAAAATGATATTATTAAGTGCAACAGCAGTTTCTCGGAATATGGAGAAGCTGTTGCAAAACTTCTTGAATTAGCAGAGGATTCACTTTTTGCTAAACAAGCCAACTCTCCATATGCATCTATTTTTATGAATCTTTTCCGTGTAGTTGAAGCTACTGCGAATCGTTACATTGATGATTTTGCTATACAAGATGTAGATGGACTGTATTACTTCCAATTTAGAGATGGTCATAAACTTCTCAAATTCAATAAAGACGGAAAACTGATGAATGATGAAGTTTTTAAGCATGAAAGGAAAAGTCTTCCATACCAGCAAAAAATATGCAATACTCTTCATTATCTAGGAACGTACAACAATAATACCTATAAACTTGTAGAGAAACGTAATGCTTTTACTCATCCTGATATGACAAAACAGAATGGGTTGGAAGAATTTAATCAAGAAGATGTCTTGAATGCATACGAAATCGTTCATAATTTGATTCAAAATCAAATAAAAATATAGTTATAATTAACGAACATACCGTTCGCTAATATGTCATACCTTTGCATCGTCAAATCAAATAAATGTCAAGGTAATGGATATAAAGATAGCAGAAGGAGTCAATTATGACTACATACTTGTATTAAGTCTTAATGACGAAAGTAAATTGGAGCTCAAAAGAGTGCCAATCAATAGAAGTATGTCCCTCATAAATGAGCTGCTGTCTTATTACGAAGATAGTAATTATGACATTGTAGATATGTTCTATGCCCTTAACAAGGGAACAAATACCTACAAGTCATACAAATATTGCTTGTCTCACGATTATACGGATAGTTATATCAGTGAAGTAAAATATCCAGAACTTGATGTTCCAAAATATCGTAAGGAAGAAAAAGAATATAGAGAATCGTTGTACCACAAAGCGTTCAAAAGATTAAAATATAATCATCGAGACTGGACTGATTCCATGTTGGAGAATGAGTCAAGCCGAATGATTGAGGAGGACTGTCGTAAGTTTAATCAAAAAAAGAAGAACGCATACATCAATAAATGCTTGAATTATATCTATTCTCATGATTATAATGAGGCATATTCAAACATTAAAGAATCGAAATCGATAATATCATTTTCCAACGAAAGTCATGGTCGATTCTCATATGAGCATGACGTAAATGACGACCTTAATGTTCGCATAAGCACGAATTTTTGCTATGGAAGTGCATCCAATTTTAGGGTTATTATAACTTATAAAGGAATAGAACTACTTCCTTACAGTATCTGGGTAAAATATTATTATGCAGGTTTCTCAGAATTATTACACTGCACTAGATCATACCGGGTGTTACGTTCTAATTGGGATGTATGCATGGACTTTGTCATTAAGTTTGTTAATAGAGCCATTGATAACCCTGAGCGCTTTGTAAAAGATGTCGTAATGAATGAAGTCCAAGGAATGATTTCAGGATTACGAGAAATTTACTCATTAGGAAAGGATTATCTCAATCGCTTAATGGAGTTGGAACCCACTGAAGAAACCGAATACGTGGGAATCCGTAATATCCGACATTGTAATACTATCGATAAAAAGTATTATTCTGTATATCCAAGTGAAATGTATTTGGTATATCGGATTGGTAAAATTTCAGGAGCTCTTCGATTCCTTGAAAATTTAAAGCATTTATCTACAATTTGCGAAGATGTAAACTCTTACATAGATGAGCTTATCTCAATGAATATCTCTATTTATCCAGAGATAACAGAATCGATTCCCCCCATCATTACTGATGTAAAGAACCTTGAAAGAGAGCTTAAAAACGAAGAGAAGCAACTTAAATGGCTTGAGAATAGATATGAATATCTTGATAACAAGCTAGAGAGGCTTCTTTCTAGATGCGCGAATTATGAGGACAGAGAGAACCGAGAAAAGATGTTTCTCAAAGCAAATCCTTCCTACGAGAAGTTAAAGGAACAGATTCGCATTCAAAACAATCTTGTTAATCAGACTCAGTGGGATTTGAGTAAGAGGAACGAGTTCTTGTCCGATTTGAGACGATTCAAGATACTAATAGAAAAGAACGTTGAACTGCCTCAGGTGGCATAATGAGATTCAATATGGCAATTTTTCATCCGTCAATAGAAAAAATAAATCAATTCAAGGTACAACCAACCGATGGCGAACGTACTTTGTTGAATTTCTTGTCTGCTGTTTTGGACGACTCTTTTGAGGTGTTTTTCAATCCCTACCTCAATGGAGACCGTCCAGATGTCCTTATTATGCGTAAAGGTTATGGCATTATGGTCATAGAAGTTAAAGATTGGAATCTTTCCAATTACAAATTAGATGACAAAAGGAAGTGGGTTTTTATCCCTAATAACGCAGTTACAAAATCACCTATAGATCAAGTCCTTAAATACAAGAATAATCTATTCGACCTACATGTAAAAGATCTTCTGCAACTTAAGATTAAGGATTACAGGCATTTTAACATAGTATCGTGTGCTGTATATTTTCATTGTGCAAGTCAGAAATATATTGAGGATATGCTGATAAATCCATATAAAGACGATAAGAAATATCAGACATTTCTTCATTACAATATGGACTTTCTAGGATACGATTCACTTAACGAAGAATACTTCAACAAGATTCTTCAGAATCGTTATCTCATTGCAAAATATCCATCACGTTACTTTACAGAGGCATTGTATGATAATTTTTCACGCCTGCTTTCTCCTCCTCTTCACATGAGGAGTGAAGGTGTGTCATATAATTATTCCGAAAAACAAAAAGAAATTATTTATTCTACACGTCTGGAGCAAAGGATTCGTGGCGTTTTTGGTTCTGGCAAAACGACTGTTTTGGCAGCAAGAGCTGTGCAGTCATACAAACGAGCGTTAGAGCGTAACAATAATCCTCGCATTCTTATTCTCACATTCAATATCACACTAAAGAACTTTATTCATGATAAATTGAATAGAGTTGATGAGACGTTCCCAATTGAGAACTTCACAATAATAAATTATCATCAGTTTATTAATGCAGAGCTCAACAATCTTGGCATTGAATTTGAGATACCCAAAGATTTGTCACCAGATTTGATTGGTGATTATCTTGAAAAGACTTACTATGGAAATGTTTCATTATTTGATGAACATAAAAATGACATTATCAAGTATGAAGCAGTCCTTATTGACGAGATTCAGGACTACCATCGTTCATGGATGGACATTATCAAAAATTACTTCAGAGATCCGCAAGGGGATTATGTTTTGTTTGGAGATGTTAAACAAAATATATACGGACAACCAACTGAAAAGAAAGACGTTGTAACGAACGTTAGAGGTGTAAACGAGTTACAATACTGTTACAGATCAGATTTTAAGGTTAGAGATTTAGCCCAATCGTTCCAGAAAAATATATTTGGCGGTAAATATGAAGTAGATGATTTTCTTGAAAATGGCGGTTATGATTTCTTTGGCCAAAGACAAGAGAAAGAGGGATATATAAACTACATGTACCTCTCTGACGAAGCTGTCATTTCAACTCTTTATAATATTATTAGAGGTAATATCCTTAATAAATCAGGAAATATATCACCTAACGATATTACTATCTTGGGCTATACAACTAAGCTGCTTCGATCTTTTGATGCATACTACAGATATGCAAGCAGAGAGAAGACAAACTGCATGATAGAAAGCATTGAGACTATGTATATGACTCATTTGAATTATATTGGCAAAAACAGCACAGATAATCCAAATAAGCCATGGTTCGATAACATATCAAAGCATTTCTCAAAAAAACTATTTCCTAATAGGACACAACTGTACGACAATGACATAATTAAACTCAGACAGTTAGTTGCACGTCTATTTACCATATATGATTTGACACAGGAATTTGCAGATGTATTTAACGACAGATTAAGCGAAGAATGTGTAAAGTCCGGAATTTCATATGAAGCATTCCTTGCTTTTAGAGAGTTTTATGGATTCCAACTTTCAGCTTTTAAATCTGAAGTATATGCCGATAACTATAAGAATATCCGAGACAACAAGAAACTTCATTTTTGGATGAATAGTGGTACAATAAAGATTTCTACTATAAACTCCTTTAAGGGTTGGGAAAGTGAAGTGATATTCCTTATACTTGAACCAAAATATGAGCATTCGACTTCATTTAACATCTCTTTCGATGAACTTTTATATACAGGTTTGACCAGATGTAGGCGTAATCTAGTTATCATAAATTTCGGTAACAAAGAATATGATTTAAAAATGAAGCCATTGATTGATCAAATAAAATGATGTAACGTGCTAAAGGAATTCAATAAACATCAAATCAATTAAATAACGTGAATTCGTCGAACTCACGTTAGATTACATAAATTCCGCCAATATCTATTCCGACAAAGCTGTTGAGTATCATAAGTTACTCAGATTAAGTGTCACCAAGACTACAACCATAAAGAACAAAGGTGAGGTATTCTCGACACTATCATCATTAGAGCTAGTTCCTGACTATAATTTAGGATTGAGACTTGCAAATGGAAATACATCTGATATTGGTGACGAATCAAACTTCTATGTTTATAATGACTCTGGTGAAGAAGATGCCAAGATTTTAAGCTATCTGAGAGCCAATCCTACCCCTGTGTCAGCATGGCAAGTGTACCTACTTATGACATCACCTACAGTTATGCCTGTATTTTGGCATGGTGGTTACATTATCCGTAATTTCATCTTTAACGAGAGTAATCTGGATGAGATTAGCCATTTGCAAAATATGGATCTTTCGGCTCTAAAGAACCAAGGTCTATTGTTCCCATCAGTCAAAATTGAGAAGGAAGAGGGTTCTGGCCGAACTATAGCACATGTATTCTGCTGCTACTGGAACGAATGGAAGGGACTGGTACGTGAACATGCGACAGTCGTGTTTGATGGAAACTGCATAACAGACTTCCAGCAAGAGGATTTGAACATCTTCTATCCATACGACTGTGGAATATGCTTTTAATCATTATTTTAGTCAAAATTTATAATTTCTACACATAACATGATGAAGTTCATTCAAAATGGAGAGCCTTACGTGTATGAGCATAAGTGCTCACAAACAGAAAAGGGACAGATAATGTCAGAGTCTGAGAAACGTGAATTCTTAGTCGAGAACTTATTGGATATATATAGTAGGTGCAACATGGCAGCCATCCGCTGTTCTAAACCATCGCTATCATTCTTTGACAAACTAAGAGGTAAAAGGACTCCTACATATTATCCTGATATTGTAATTGACAACTATCACGGAACTAAAGGGGAAAAAGCCTACTATATTGTATTACCTAAAGGAACTCCTCTCAACGAATTTAATATAGAAGACCTTCCTCTTCAAATGAGAAAATCATATATAAAGGTAATATACGGTTCTGTTTTTTGTTTGGAAGACCAGACACCAGAAAAATACAAAAAAGGTTGTCATTTTGCTGCTCAATACCAATCGAAAGCAATTAATCCACCACAGATAAACAAACCACTTCCCAATTCATATAGCGACAAAGAATTAGCCATTTTATATGCAGAAAGTTGACAAAAGCTCGATTCTTCATTGTTGAAAGATTATTTGGATAAAGACTTCCATTATATTAATGACTCTGTATTTGATGACATGGCAAGCAGACAAGAGTATCTAGATTATCTTGAAGTAAAATTCAAAACTCTACGTATAACCCAATCGATTAAAAGAGTTCAGTTGGGAAGGAATGGTGAGTCTGGTTCTTGGATTGTCTTGATTAAACAGATACAAGATAACGGGACTCCAATTGTCTGCGGATTTTTCATTGAGTCACTTAATGGAAGAATTATGTCCATTGAAGTTCATGAAATGGATTTGCCTGATTTTTAGTATTGAAAATCCCACGTATACCATATTTATTAGTAAGGGCGTATAAAACAATGATTCACAAGACTGGAGCAACTAATTATTTGGCCACGAAGAAAAAACTAAAAGTCTATATGTATATAGTAATGGGTGACTTTATAGCCATCCTATTGCTTATATTGTTCTGTAATCATCTAATTTGTAGCAATGCTGAAGGTAAACTATATACTGAGATAGATTCAATTCCTCAGTCAGAAGTTGGATTGTTGTTAGGTACAGCACCTCAGACACGTATAGGGCGCAGAACAAACCAATTCTTCAAGTTCAGAATTGATGCAACCGAGGCTTTGTACAAAGCAGGTAAGGTCAAATGCATTCTCATTAGCGATGATGAGAATAGTCTTGATGGCATCAATGAGGTTGAATGTATGCGCGACAGCCTTGTTGCAATAGGAGTTCCTGAATCTGCCATTGTTCTTGACGGCAAAGGCTTTCGTACCCTCGATGCAGTGGTAAGAGCGACTAATGTCTATGACAAGCACAACTATATTGTCATTTCCCAGAAGTTCCACAATGAGCGTGCTCTTTATTTGGCAGAGCATTTGGGATTAGATGTCGAGAGTCTGTCTGGTTTCAATGCAGCTGATGCAACATCCAATATGGCTATTATGACATATATTCGTGAGTACTTTGCTCGTGTAAAGGTATTTGTTGACATCGTTACTTGTAAGAAGCCTGTTTCTATGGAGATAACTGACTATTCAGACAACCTTAAGTAAATCAATTTAAATATTCCAGGTTGTGCAGTTAAGTCCTCCACTATGCGCAACAACAAACTCGCAACTACAGAATTCTTACCGATTCCCAGAAGTCGATGAATGAAATCCTCCTATAACAGGACTATCTTTTCAGCAAGGAAAAGTATAAGCACAAAAAGCGACCCAAAGGCCGCTCTTTATCAGAGGAAGTGAAGGATTTACTTATCCTTCTGGGTCTCGCCCTGCTGAGAATCAGGAGCGTTCTCCTTTTCTACAGCTTCGTAGAACTTGGTGGCAACGAGAATCACTCGGTTGTGCTTAACTCCATCGGCATCCTGCCATTCCTCTGGCTTGAAGTAGCCCTCTACAGTGAGGAGTGCTCCCTTGATCAAGCGGTCGAATGAAGCGGTGTTCTCGTTTTTGCGCCATGCCTCTACATTCATGAAGGCTGATGTGCGGTTTGTTTCCTCGCCATTCTTCTCAGTACGGATGATGGCCAGTGAGAAACGTGCAACGCTTGCTGTTGAGAACTGATGGATGCTTGCATCCTTACCTACGA
>ERZ791859.1002-NODE-1002-length-14260-cov-58.871735_pt1 | contig 14260 bp, 34 predicted proteins | sample MGYA00509943_ERZ791859 | MGnify/ENA primary metagenome ERZ791859 (study PRJEB30046, sample SAMN00792065) | human gut metagenome | study: EMG produced TPA metagenomics assembly of the A metagenome-wide association study of gut microbiota in type 2... | reverse complement strand
TAGGGAGAGTGTTATGCTCTCCCTTTTTTATTCGTATGTCTTATATTCTTTTCCATCAGCAATGATTACTTTCATTTTATCCCACAATTTATTAATATCTTCCGTATCCATTTCTATGTGTCTGCAGTCAAAACAAAAACCTGCCTTGCCGAGACTATCATTTACATATTTTCTTTCTCGTACTCTTTTTGCACATTCGGTTCTGTAATCATAATCAATTTCATCGTTCAATTTGTCATATGGAATATATACTATTATGGTTTTTGTATCACCATTATAGCTTCCACGCTTGGTTTTGCAATCAGGGCATTCCTGCTTATATTGAATGTAAGACATTTCAACTGCTTTGCACCCAATAGAGTTTTCTTTATCTTTTTGCTCTAAGTAACATTCATGGCAAAGACCATATTTTTCAAAATATGCTATTTTTTTCTCTCTTTCTTCGCTTTTCCCGAAAAGTTCCTTTTCTTGAACATGTCCGCAGCTAAATTTTACATTATATTTCATATCAATTCTCCTTTGTTATGACTTATTTGCTGTTCCTTATGATGTTATAATACACTTATGTTCCCATAGTTTCAATTGCCAAATTATACAAATATGTTCCCATATTTTTGTGCATTTTATATGTTCCCATAGCAATAGGAATGTGCTATTATACTCATTGAAAGGAGTTGATGACATGGCAGTATCGCAAAAGCAACTTGGATATGCAAAAAAATATCTGTCAACACTGGATGAAATCAGGATTCGTATTCCGAAAGGAAAGAAAGAGGAGTACAGATCCGCTGCGGAAGCATCAGGGAAGAGCCTAAATCAATTTATCATTGATTGCATTGAAGCAAATTTACAAACGAAAGGTTAAAATGTGGAAATTATGAAAGAATTAGCAAAAATGTATTTATGTTACATGGAGGATGGAAGCAATTGCATTTATTGTAATCCTTACACAGGCAGAGCAGAGCCAGACGAAATAAACATTATTATTTACGATTCGGAAACCGTGCATATTGTTAATTTGCAAGACGGAACAAAAGGCATAGAATTTGGAAGAGTTATTTATACAGACCATGAGTTAATATCTGATTCCAAAAACAAAAAGTTATTTGTAAGAATTTATAACAATGGAGATGAAATCGGAAGACCTACCGGGAAATTGGTTGGAATTGCAGAAATGGTGTTATAAAAAAGCAAGAGAGAGGTTTTATCCTCTCTCTTCTATTTTGAAACAGAAAAACTATTTCAACCCGTGCCCGCCAGAATCGGCAGCGGAACCATCACAACGACCATCTACGCTGTGAGACTGATTAGAATATAGCATATTACTTCGTTTTTGTCAAATCATAAGCCATTCTCCTATTATGCTACTCTATTGTATTTGTGCTGCATCTCCTCTATATCATCCACAAGATAGTACTGGACCGTCATGTCAGGCTTTGCATGGCCCAGCAATTTACTCACCAGCAATACATCACCCGTCTTACGGTATAATACGCTTGCAAATGTCTTACGATACACATGCACCGTGGCTGTGATCCTGGTTACTCCTCCCCGGACAGCTATTTCTTTAGCCAGCTTTTCGATACCGTATGTGCGCATCCGGTTATATGGTGCTCTATCTGCCAAAAATAACGGATCTGTTCCCGGTCTGTCCCCGATATAATTTCTTAATGCCATGACCGCTACCGGTGTAAGCATTCCGGTGCGGTAGGTGTCTGTCTTCTCGGCATAGATTGATACCTGCCTGTGCACTAAATCAATATCTGACACATTCAAAGCGGAGATCTCGCCTACTCGCATTCCTGTGCAGATCATCAACTCAAACAATGCCTTTTCCTTGGGTGTCTGTAATGCATAACGGATAGTTTCAACCTCTTCATCCGTCAGGCGCACCTTCTTCTTTTTCACCTGCTTCACACGATCCACACCGTCAATGATATTATGCTGGATGTGCTGTTTACGGAATGCCCAGCCGAAGAACGTGCAGAGATACCGGTATATGGTGGACTTATAATTTTGGCTGATATGATCCCGGTAACTCCTGATAGCAAGGTAATCTGTGATATCCTGTGCAGTAATTGCTTTGTAATTTTTGCCAACATGGTTAAAAAACTTACTGATGATACCGATATAGCTGCGAATTGTGCCTTTATGCAGTCCTTCCGCTACTCCATCGACGCAGTATCTCTGCATCAGCCATTCGTTATCGTGATCTACGACAACCGGCAATTGTTTACTCTCTACCAGCTCAAAGTCCTGCAGTTTTACATACAAGGTGATTTTCATGCGGTCAATCTGTTCCTTGCTTAAAAAATCGTCCAGTTCATAGGCAACTTCATTAATCAGGTCATTTTTCGTCATAAGTGTACCTCTTTCTATTGCCTGCCAGGTAATCATATTTTATGATACTGGTAAGCAGTTGAGCGGTAGATGATATCTTTGGTCGGTGGGTGTACCGCTGTTTTTATGTAACAGTGACCATTGACAGATATTTCAAGTCATGGTATTATTTGTTTGAATGGAACAAATGTTCTGTATTCGTGGATTTATCCCGGTGCAGTACATTTTGTTTTATCAAGGATTTCATTTCACTCGCTTGTAAATATAATCACCCAGATAAATGATGCCATCGTAAAAATCTTTTGAATGCTTAGTTAAATCAATCTTGACTCTTTCATCTGAGAAAAATTCTGACATTAATCCGCATAACTTTTCCTGTTCAGAAGCCCTACCAGCAAAGAAAGCTGCAGATGTCAATAAAAGTATTTGTATGATTCCTCCCATTATCTTCTCCTTTACTTTTTGTCCGTCAATTCTCTGCCGCACAGCGGGCAGATTTTTATTTTTATTGCTCCCATCGGCTCGTTTTCGCTGTTGCAGAAAAGCATATAATTCTCCGCTCCTAGCCTAATAATCCCATGTTTGCAACTTACATTTATATATTTCTCGCAAAAATCACACATTTCGAATCTCCTTTACTAAATTTCAGTTTAGATGTTCATAACACCAGACTTCCATCCTGCTTTTTTAGCCTCTTCTGAAAGAATCTCATTTTCTTCAGCTATAGCCATTTTTCTTTGTTGTTTTTCTAAACAATATATTGATAAAATTTCATCCACCAACTCATTAATACTACATAACATATCTCCGTCAACCTCTTCGGTTCGTTCTGCATCATTTAAAATATTTTTTATATCTTCTGCACATTCATGTATTTTTCTCATACAAATGCCTCCATAAATCTTAATATTTCAGTTTACTTATCATATTTCTTATCATCCAAAAGATCTACATCTGTATAATTATCAAGACACTTTTCATAACGCCCTTCCTGCTTAGTAATGCCAGAATAAGTTTCATATGGGTTTGGAAGATTATGCTTCTTACAACAGTCATAGCAAATAACAAAGCTTCTTGTTTTTTCTCTACACCCATATGGTTCATTGTCCGTATGATATCTGGCAAAATTTTGAAAAGGTGTCATAGATAACAGCGTTGCCGTTCTATCACAGTCTTTTCCACAAAAATCACAAATTGCATGTATCATCCTATTATCCCTCCACTAAATCCTAATATTTCAGTTTAGTTTAAATCCTCATCATAATAAAAACAGTCTCCGTCGCACGTTTCACACCCAATCGGGCATTGTTCTATATCATTTGGATTTCTTTTTTCATCATCTGCTTTACAATATCCAATCGGGCAAAACACTTCTACACCGTCTTGCAATAATATCATTCTTCTACCTCCGCTAAATCCCTAATATTTTTCTAAATATATTCCTTTTGGGCTTAATCACCTCGAAACACTTTTCTTTCCAGTCGAAGACATAATCCAGGTTGTATGAACTGAAACCAATATTGTAATGTCGCTTTCCTACCTCTCTGTATTTTATTTCAAAATAAGGTTTTTCTTTTTTTCCAGTGACAATTATCTCGATTTCGCTTACTTTTATTTTTTCCATATTCCGCTCCTTTGCTAAATCCTAAGACTTTAAGACCAAAGTTCCATTATTCCTTTCGACAGTATCCATTAAATGCATTGCTGCGTTTAGTGACTCCTTCTCTGCCAGAGATAATTCATCTGCAAACTTATCAAATATGCAGGAAAGATTATTTATATGCTCCCGTGTTTCCGCATTATATATTTTCATCCTATTCCTCCACTAAATCCTAAGAGCATTACCGCAAAATCTACAGTACTTTGCCAATATCACACACTTGGAACCGCCTGTATAATGGCTTTCCACATATTTGTGTACTACTGCTCCGCAATATTTACAAGTTATTCTTGCCATAACAGCGTAGCTGTTATTTATTTCTTTCTGTTCATCGTGTGACCACATTTCTCGCTTAACTCCTTCGCTAAATCCTAAGTTACTCACTTACCAATTCTGACAATTCCAAAAAATCAAGACTTCCCAGACCGTCATATATTCTATCAACTTCTTCCACGATTTCTTCACAGTACCCAGCCATTCTCAGTTGATCTGCAAAATCAGAATCTAAAGATTCGCAACCATATTCTGTTTTTGTTGATTTTTTCTGAAATTTCTCGTTTTTAGACATTTCCAAGCTTTCAATGCAACCATTATCCGTTGTTTCAATGCAATATTTCATGTGATTTTCCTCCTGTTTTTAATTTGCCGAACTACCGAATTATCCTCGGTAGTTCGATTTCTCCCCCGTATTACCGGGGGATTTTAACTTGCTTTTGAGTTACTATTTCACTTTTTAGTTCCTGTTTTCAGTTCCTGCTTAATAAGATGCTCATCATATATGCACCAATTATCAACTGGTCGATTTTACTCATTTCATCAAAACATCTTGCATGTAGTTCACCGCTCATCAGTGTTTTCTCCATACTCAACAGCTCCGGCCAGTCTTTCCGCCAGTGGAATAATTTATAAAATTCCATCATTATCACCCCGTCATAATGCTTCCTGCAGTCTGAGTAAGCGGATCCACCGGCGGTTCCATGACCACCCCGGCTTCCGTGAGTAATGCACGGGACCACTCTCGGACGGTGGTCTTGTCCTGCTGATATGACAGTAACAGCTCATTCATGTATTCTTCGACCCGGGTCAGCCTGTCTTTGCCGAATCCGTACTCATCCATCAGCGCCGTGAAGAAAAACAACATATACCTTGTAGCCTGCTCATTGATGGTATTCTGCGGTGCAATCTGCTTCTGATCAAGCCAGTACTGATAGGACCCCTTCCGGGCGGTGATGTCATCCTCGGTATAGGCTTTATACTCAATGGACCATCCAGCCTTATCCATCAGCCGCTGGCTAATCTTTTTCAGATCAACCTTGCCCGCGGACCAGTCAGTTTCCATCTCATTAACCTTGTTCGCCAGTCGGGAGATCCGCTGCCCCTTGAATCCCTCCCGACGCATGATCACATAGCTGCAGATGATTCCCATTGCTGTCCAGGGTGTCCGGTCAGCCATACGGCTTTCCCGGGAGATCCGCTTGCACTGCTCTTTGATCTCTGCCGGTGTCAAATGTCTCTTCTTTCCCATGTATACCTCCTACGCAAACCGGAGTTGCCCGGTCTGCTCTGCTTCTATTCTCATGTTCGGTGTACGCTCTCCTATTCGGAGATCACTGCAGTTTGCAGATACCAGTGCTTCTGCCATAACCGGCACTACGCTGTTACCTATCCTTGCCACTCGCTCCACAATAGGATATGTTTTTCCTGCAATATCCCTATCAATGATATAATCCTCGGGAAATCCCTGCATCAGCTTCAATTCTTCCGGCTTCAGCATCCGCAGAAAAATGTCTTTTATAACATATTGCTCTCCATCAATCTCAATCAGAACATTCACCAGTCCGAACCGATCCTTTGTGGTAATGGTCCCCAGCGGCTTATCCAATGTCTGACCACAACCGGTTCCGTAATATTTGACCATAAACGCAGATACAAGTCCGAAATGTCCAGGGGAAGTGGTGATTGTATGCAGTGGCTCGTCACACCCCTGTCCGATCCCAGTCTTATAAAACTTTGTGACAAATGCGGTTACCAATCCGTACCGGTTGCTGGTATCAATAGTCTTGATAGGATCCGTAAGGAGTTGTCCCCGGGAATCCCCCTGCCTGGTCTCACCGTGATACTGGATGATAAATGCCAGCGCATCCTTACTTTTGACGATATACGGATGTGGATTATTAATTATGTACTTCCTCACACCATTACCGATTCTGTCCATTGTAGCCGCTGCCAGAGGCTTCTTACGCTCAAATATGGATGTTCCAAGATCAGACCAGTCAATATAGTCACCGCATTCTTTCCATCTCGGTAGCAGTATCCCATCTTTACTGTATGTAGGTGCTGGCCAGACGATTTTATTTCCATCCCGCCGGAAAATTGCATACCATCTTTTCCGTGTCGTAGGTGCCCCATAATCCGCAGCCACAAGTTCCCGACTATCGAAATCATATCCAAGAGAGGTCATTGCTGTAATAAACTTACGGTAGTCCTCTCCCCTGCGTTCTGGTATCGGGTGACCGTCTGCATCCAGCGGACCCCACTGTTGTATCTCTTCAACATTCTCCATGATGATTACATCTGGCAGTAGCACTTTTGCGTGCTTGTACACCGCCCAGGGAAGTATTCGCAATCCTTTTTTGCGTGGTTGCCCGCCCTTTGCTTTGCTATGGCTTGTACAGTCAGGTGATGCCCACATCAAAGCCACATGGCGATCTCCAACATATTTTTGCAAATCTACCTTAAAAATATCCTCTGTCAGATGCAATGTGTCAGGGTGGTTTACCATGTGCATCCGTATAGCCTGCGGATCGTGGTTTACGGCAATGTCAACAGATCTTCCAAGTGCCATTTCTATTCCTACGCTTGCTCCGCCGCCACCGGCAAAGCAGTCAATGATAATGTTATTTTTCATGGCATCACCTCCGGCATAAAATCAAACAATGTAGGCTCGTCCACCTCATTCTCCGCTGCCTGCAGGTACCCCACACCATCCCTGAAGTAATCTGGATTCAGTTCACACCCTTTACCGTACCTGTGCATCTTCACCGCTTCTGCTATACGCACTGGAATCATTCCACTATGAGGTCTAATATTTTGAAATTCTCTTATTGCTTCATTCTCCGTCATGTCTACTCTCCCTTCTGTGGATATAAAAGTTTCAAATCATATCCACTTTCTATAAATTTAATTGTTAATTCATGATTGACCGCATTACCAAGTTTATCGTATATCCAATACATATCCTCTTGTGTAAATTGTGTTCCGAGATATTTGTTGTATCCAAAAAGAAGTATTTCTCTCCATTCTTTATTTCTCTTCTCTTGGCGGTAAGGTTCACCCTTTGCAAGTGGTCTGGAGCACCACTCTAAAAGTTTACAGATAATATCTTTCTGTGTCTTACAGTCTTTTGCTGTAAAATACACATTCCCTTTGTCTGATAAAATAAGTTCTCCAAATTGAGTAATATAACTCTTTGGGAAACATTCCATTACTTTGAAAACCTCATCAATCATGGCTACTCCTCCAACAATTCCGGGTTGTCAAATACATTCCCAATCACTGAACATTCATCACCTAAAACTTCATAACTTTCAGCAGATAATCTGTTTGTCACTTGGAAGGAAATTGTTTCATCATCCCATACGACTTTACCGACACAATTTGCTTCCGCCAGTCCGCTGTCTGTGCTGTATACATCCAAATAAGTTACAATGTCATTTTCAAAAATCAGCTTACCGTTCTTGTCCTTAAGTCCTGTACACTGGCAGATAGTGTTCGGGTCTATCTCGTAGAAATTTATACCAGTAACATTCCAATCATCGCAAGCAGTTCCATTGTATTTTTCAATAACAATTCCGCCAATAAATACTCTTCCATTTTCAAATCCATCATCAAACAAGTAACCATGTACCCATTCTCCATTATCAATCCGCTTTCCACGGAATAAATATCTATCTTGCATCCTCATTCCTCGCTTTCTGCCCTGAGCCATTCATTCATCTCGTAGGTTCCCGATATGCTCTGGTCGTGATAACCGTATGTTTCTACTGTCACTAAAAAATCTGCCAGCTCATCGTCAGTCATGCTCCTGATCCGGTCTGCGTTGGTCATAGGGGAGTAGTGCTCGCAATCTCTTTCTATGTCCTCATGCGGACAGTCGTTGATTTTCTCGCACCATGAGTACGCATCAAACCCGTTATCCTTTGTTTCTAAATTCTTGCAATTATTACATTTCACCATCTTCCACCTACTTTTCTTGCAAAAATCTCTTGATGACATCAATATCTCTGTCCAGCACGCTTAAATGCTCTTTGTTCATTTTTTGATAGACAATCAAGGGATTCTGTCTTCCTGCCTTTTTCGCTCTTAATACTTCCCATATACCTTTGGGTTCTTCAATCGTCCATCCATCTTTGATAAGCCATTTGCGAAAAGCATCCAATTTGTTGCTATGCAGTGTGTTCCTATTTGCCATTCTCTTCCTCACTTTCCCGGTACGGCTCCGGCAGTGGCATCCAAGCAATAACTTCAAATGGAATTGTCTCTCCGTCTGCATTGTTCCATCCGTGACCGTCATATCCGACAAAATACGGAAGTATATTTTCAAAATCAGTTTGTGTTGACGGCTCATAGTCCATAACAGTTACCAAACATCCATATGCTTCTTCCGGCAGTCTCTCGCTTACTGGAATCCACACCGGCTGATTCTGCAAGTCGGTGATTGCCATTTGTAATGCATCCTCATAGCAATGATCTACTCCAGTTTGTCCGTACAGAGGACATTCTTCACAAACCTCTGAGTACCGTTCACTCTGAGCCTTTAAGCAGTAAATAGCTTTTTCTCTCTTCATTCCGAACCCTCCATTTCTTTCAGCTTGGCTTCGGCTTTTTTCTTGGATGACCAATATCTTCCATTTTTATCTATTTTTCTAATTTCATAGACTGTTAAATCATTAATACTTTTGCTCATTACGGTTGCGTATTTTGTACCTTTATCACAGATGAACCAGACCTCATTGCATGGTAACCGCAGGATCAATCCCTGTTCCTCGGCATCCTCATAGGCTGCCAGCTTCTCTATTGCGCAATATCCTCCATCGCAATTTGTATATTTATCATTCGGCTTTTCTCCAAAACACTGATAAAATGTTCTTAATCCGTTTTCAACGTGATTCTCCTTTACCAAAATTCCATCAGCAGTTCTTTCTGTCAGTCTCTCCATCATTGATCCTTTCCCATTCCTTCATGACTTCTCTTTCTCTTTTCCATTTGTCGATCCTGTACTTGATGTTATCTTTCACAATGTTTACCAAGATAATCATTCCAAAGATTATCCAGACAAAAACCAACAATGCGATCAATACCACTCCAACCATATCTGATAAAGTCACAATAAACTTCATTTTGCATACACTCCTTTCTCACGCTCTCAAAAACTGCTTCGGTATCGGCACTCCATTTCGGTCATAAAAAGTAAAATCTCTGTACGGGTAATGCCGGTTGTTCCCCGCCAACCGAAAGAATGTTGGCCGGCTTTCTGACACCTCCAACAGCCCATTCCCAATATTCGGGTAGCTGTCCTTATCATTCTTCACGGCATATATCTTCATGGTTCTTACTTCTTTCTGCATGTATCTTTGGTTTCTCCGCCATTGCTGGATAACTGCAGTCATACGGTTTTGCCCGTCCGATATTCCTTGACATTTCTCCCGGATGCTCTTCCATCTCCCGTAATTCATCATCACTGTGAAATCCTCTGCTCACGTTTCTTTATCCACCTTTCTCTGTCGTATTTATGTCTTCTCTCGCGGTATGCAGGGTCAAATGCGCGCTTATATTTCCAATGTGCATCCATCTCTGCCTTGCGCTCTGCCCGAAGCCTTATCGTGGCATCTTCATCAACCACAGCCTTATACCTATGCGTTTTCCGGCACCATGAATCCCTATGCAGGCAGGTCCGAAATGTCTGTTCCGGGATCCCCAAGTAATCAGCCGCGGCTTTTGCCCCGAAGATATCCACCTTCACCGGCAGTTCAAATTCATCATTCGTCACTATCATGTACGCTTTCATCATTGCCCTCCGCATGGATCAGTGCCATGAATTTCTCGTATTGCTTCTGGGATATCTTATTCCCCCTCTTATCATCTCTTAGATCAATTTTAAGGTGCTTTTCTGCGATAGACCGTAATTCCCTCGCCAACATCCTTTTACCCTGCTCTATGCCGTCCCTATAACCCTTAGCGGGTCGGTATTCGTCGATCTGCTTCTTCCCTTCGCTCTGTCCGCCTGCTGTCTTGTTCCTGAGTTGGTAACCAGCCTGTGCATACTGCCGTATGTATTTCTGCTCCATTTCATCCAGCTTGTCCTCCGGGTAGTGAAGAAAGCCGACTTTCCAGCCTGTGATATTATCCGCGGTATACAGTCCATGATTTTTGATAGACAGATCTATGTGCTGATACCCAGATAAGTGCTGTGCCAGTCTTGTCAGCAGGTGCTTGGCCTGTCCGATGTATGCATACCGGATCCCGTCATCATCTGTCCGGGTCAAGAAATATATACCGCTGCCATCATCAACGTGAGGATTAATCTCCAGTATCCGCTTCTTGTTTTTGGCTTCAATGGCCATTGCCTTTCGATAATTTTGATTGCTCATCGTTCTCCCTTCAATTTGCCAACATAGCTTTTTCAAATTCTGACATGTCTCCGTAGTTCGATGTCATCATCCCTTTGTTGGCATCGTACTTCTTCTGCGCTGGTGTCTCTCTGCTTTGCCTACTGGATTTCTCCCAGGTCCTCACTGCTGCTTTCCAGTCCTTCATGTGGTTTTTTCCAACCATCCAACCTTTACATTCATAAAAGTCAACAAATTTTTGTGGATCCACTTTGTTATTACGTTCCAGACAATAAGCTTTTACTTCCTCAACAGTCGGTGGAACAAAGTGTTTTTTATATGCGCCAGCATATTCTTTTATATTCTCTTCTTTGCTCTTCTCTTCTCTACTCTGTGTATTTCCGGTGTCAGAAATTGCATTTCTTCCGGAAGAAATTGAATTTATTACCACATTTTTAGTATTTTCGGGTATAGAAATTAAAAGGTACTCTTTTTTCAGTTCTACGACTTCACGCTTGACTGTAGCTTTCAGGTATTGCTTCTGCACCCCGGAGGACGTAAGAATACCGTACTCTGTAAAAAGTCTCTCTGAAAAAATGTTCCTTCGGATACAGGCAGACACAATATCCTTAAGTAATTGTAAAGAGCCGTTACTTAAACCATTTTCTGACGCAAATAAAAGCTCCCGGTCTTGAGTCCATTCACAGTAATAACCATATCCCCCGTAGATTTCCTGGAGGAGTTTGACAAATACTGCAAAACCTTTCAGTCCATATTCTGCCTGTACCAATCTAACCTTTTCATCCATGTGGCAATCCAATTCAAAGTAGTCAAGTCCTACTTTGTTTTGTCTGCCAGCCAATCATTTCACCTTCTTTCTATCCTATTCCAAATTCTTTGAGTGACATCTGCCCGGTATCCTCTACCTTTGGTGTCAGACACTGCCTGATAGCCTTGCAACGCTTGCTGCAGCTACTTGTCCGCATCTGCTCACGGTACAAATAAGCCTTGGCCTTCTGACGGTCTCCCAAACTACCGTCCGGCCGGAAGTATCCGTTATCTATATTTATGATCAGAGTTTCACGGTACAGCAGAGCCTCTTCCATCAGCTTCCTGATCTTCCTATCGCTCATGTGTGTATCAGCCGATAGCTTTTCCCGTGATATTCTGTTCTCATACCCGAATGGGATATAATTCTCAATTAGAATAGTGATCACCTCCTGGGCGGCACTACCGTCCGCCCTGAAAATAATAATGGCTTGTTTGTGAGACACCATTACTAACACAAACTGTTTCTTTCGCCCCGTATGGGCAGGTGTTGCAACCTTATAGGTAAGACCTTCCAAACTCTTTTATAAACTCTTCACGGGATCCGTAATGCTCCTCATAATACCGCTGACATTCCTGCTTCAGCCGTAGGTCAAGTCCCTGATTCGGTTTCATGTGCACGCTGTCCGGTCCGTATGTATGTAAGGTAGGATGCAGGGGTACAAGAAATCCTCTTTCTTCACTGGCTTTCTTTCGGCTGCCGTTAAACACATGGTGGATATGGACTACTCCCAAATGGGTGATATAGCAGGATCCCATATCATCCGTCAGAACACTCCAACACTTCTTCATGGCTTCCACGCTTTCATCATTTCTTCCAGTTCCGCAGGAGTAAGGGTTTCAATTCCAACTTCCTTACATTCAGATACCAATCCATTGATAAGTTCGCTCATCTCCCTAGTGTCGTAATCGTGAGAGCCACGGTACATGACATATGTGCGATACATGGTTCCGTCCTTGCCCTCACGCACTTGTGATGTCGGACCGATATGGTAAGTCTCAGCTTCCAATGCTGTGTTCTCTGCCTTGTCCGTGTCTGGGAGTGTTAGAGTGACAAGCTTTCCCTCGATGTATTCCCTCTGTCCGTACTTCCGCAGGATCATGTTGTGCATCCGTCCCTTGGAAATATGCATTGCTTCTGCCAGCTTTGTGATTAACTGCCAGTAATAGGCATTCGCATCCAGTGATCTCTTCTGACGAAATTTAACAGCGGTAATGGTCAGCTTCTCTGCATCCTTGATACCGTCAAACTGGCTGGTCACGGCATCGGCTGAGTCCGCTTGAAACGATATGTTATATTTGCCTGTCGTGAAATCCATTGTGATTCCAGCCACTTTCCCGGTAAATTCCATTATCAATCATCCCCATATTTCTCTCTCAACGTCTGCAGCATCATTCCCACTTCTGATCCCGTCAAGGTTTCTACGGTCTTGTTGTTACTTTTAGCCCAGTAAGCAAGATTAACCTTATGTTTCTCACATAACTGTTTCAAGACCGTCATACTGGCAGCGGAAGGTTGAGCATCATCTTGAGGTATTCCCATCTGGAAAGGTCTCGCTTCTTCTTTTAGCCACAAATCAAATCCAAGACCAGTATTGATAGCAACGCACTTTACAAAAGATCTGCACATGCTGTTCCATACCCTCTGCTGCGACATGGAATTATCTTTTACTGGATTTGTACCATTCATTACAGGAGACTGCATCTCAAATTCCATATCATCAATTACGACCCGTATTCTTGTCTCATAGCAACGATTAGTATTATTTTTGCTGTCTGAAAATACTGCTTCTGTCATACGTAGGCTTGTTCCTGTTTTTTCATCAGGAATCGGAGTCCACCGGACCACCTTTGCACCGTTCTCATGCAAAAGAGAAATGCATTTTGCCCAATTCAGATAAAGCATTTCATCTCGCTCTTCACAAAATGGTCTTACATCTATTTTTCTTAATTCATCCCAAGGTTTAAGTGCCACTATATTCTTCCTTTCTCCATGCTCCACCACTGAAGTACCATTCAACAAGCATGGTTCTAAATTCCTTCTGATCTTCCTCTGACCCATTTAAACACTGATCAAGTGCATATTTATAAGCTTCCTTCTCAGGAACAAAATCACCAGTACCAAATTTGTGGTAACCATGCTCTTTTACTACTTCAGGTTGTGATGGATAACAACTTTCCCATTCAGAATCCACAACCATGCGGTTCTCAATCCTTTCCGGCATCCTTATCACCTTCCTCTGTTTTAATTCCGAGGATTGCTTTAAGTCCGACAGATGCAAAAGCATCACCGCTTATTAACATCTGCCTAGCAGAAACGATAATCCGCAGTGCTTCTATTCCTGCAATAAAGTCACCGTAAGGAACATTGACCATCAATTCTTCATTTTCTCCCATTACTCTTTCACCTCCACAAGTTCACCATTTTCCAATCTATACCATGTATCCGGCTTCACTTTTCTACCGTCTACCAGAAACATCTTCGCATCGATAAACTCCCACGCTTCCTGCTCTGCTTTGTCGTATCTGTCATCCTCTTTACTGCCAATGTATTTCCATTCAGCAAGAACGATATGGGAACCAAGGACACCCATTGCTTTTCCTTTGTATCCCCATGCAACCGCAACGCTCTCGGGATCGTTGGCAGAGGATGCACCTTTGTAACCTGTGGCAGAGGATGCACCGCAGTTACCTGTGGCAGAGGATGCACCGTAGTCACCTGTGGCAGAGGATGCACCTTTGTAACCTGTGGCAGAGGATGCACCGTAGTCACCTGTGGCAGAGGATGCACCGTAGTCACCTGTGGCAGAGGATGCACCGTAGT
>ERZ791859.981-NODE-981-length-14634-cov-2.514850_pt1 | contig 14634 bp, 10 predicted proteins | sample MGYA00509943_ERZ791859 | MGnify/ENA primary metagenome ERZ791859 (study PRJEB30046, sample SAMN00792065) | human gut metagenome | study: EMG produced TPA metagenomics assembly of the A metagenome-wide association study of gut microbiota in type 2... | reverse complement strand
GTTCCGGTAGTGGACAGCATCGGCCGCCTGGTGGGACGTATCACGGTAGACGACGTGATGGACGAGGTACGTGAACAGGCCGAACGCGACTACCAGTTGGCTTCGGGTTTGTCACAGGACGTTGAATCGCACGATAACGTGTTCCGTCAGACCACCGCCCGCCTGCCCTGGCTGCTCATCGGTATGCTGGGAGGTATCGGAAACTCCATGATTCTGGGCAACTTCGATGCTACTTTCGCGGCGCACCCGGAGATGGCACTGTACATTCCGCTGATCGGTGGTACGGGAGGAAACGTGGGAACCCAGTCGTCGGCCCTGGTGGTACAGGGACTGGCCAACAGTTCGCTCGATGCCGGAAACACCCTGCAGCAGGTCATGAAGGAATCGGTGGTAGCCCTGATCAATGCCACCATCATTTCCATGCTGGTTTACATTTACAACTTCATCCGTTTCGGCGCACACGCAACGGTCAGCTATTCGGTTTCCATTAGTCTGTTTGCCGTGGTGATGTTTGCCTCCATCTTCGGTACACTGGTGCCCATGACGCTCGAGAAGCTGAAAATCGACCCGGCCATTGCGACCGGTCCGTTTATCGCCATTACCAATGACATTATCGGTATGCTTATGTATATGGGAATTACCGTGCTGCTTTCGTAATCAGATACGCCTGACGACAGATACTTTACCCCGCGTACGGAAGTCGTACAACCTCCGTACGCGGGTCGTATGACCCGGGCTGCAAGGTTGTCCGACCTTGCAGCCCGGGTTTCCGTTTAAAAAACCGTTCTCCACAGAACCTCAGGGCGTTCTTCCACATCTTTTCCTTTATCCGTTTTTCTTTCTTTCCCCGCCCGGCAGACAAAAACTCCCTGAGCCGAAAGCAAATTCCTCCACGGATAAAAATATGAAACCTAAAAGGAAAAAAAATTGGCAAAAAAATATGAAAATCAGATTTTATTCCTTTAATTTGTATCTATTGAATATAATCAAGATACTATATCGAACAAGAAAGTTGAGCATGACATCCTGATAATCCCCTTCCTTATCCGATATAAAAGCCTGTTAATAAAAATATTATTCTTTAAAATCTACATACGATGGAAGTAAATGAAACAAACCGCCCATTAACCGAAGCTACAGCCATGAACGAGTCTGAAGTTTCAGTTCCTACTGCCGGCACTACTGAGAACACCAGTAGCTATGTACCTAAGCAAACAAAAGAAGAGGTCATAATACGCTTGCAAGAAATCAGTCTGGATCCTTGCCAGGCAGATAAACAGGAAATAGACTTACTTAAACAGACCTTTTACAAACTGCACAAGGCAGAGCAAGAGGCCGCACGCAAAGCGTTCATTGACGAGGGTGGAAATCCGGATGAGTTTACTCCTGTAAAAGATGACAAAGAAAATACGTTCAAGGAAGTGATGGCCGTCATCAAGGAAAAACGGAGCAAGATGGCTGCAGAACAGGAGCAGGAAAAAGAGGAAAACCTGCAGAAAAAACTGGACATTCTGGAGAAGATGAAGGCCTTGATCGACAACACGGAGGATACGGGAAAGATTTACAACGAATTCAAGCAGTTGCAGCAGGACTGGAATGAAATCAAGCAGATTCCGGTGGGCAAGGTCAACGAACTGTGGAAAACGTATCAGTTGTATACCGAGAAGTTCTACGACATGGTGAAACTGAACAACGAGTTCCGCGAATACGATTTCAAGAAGAACCTGGAACAGAAAACCCGTCTGTGTGAGGCAGCCGAAAAACTGACCGAGGAACCGGATGTGGTGTCTGCCTTCCATCAGTTGCAGAAACTGCACCAGGAGTTCCGTAACATCGGACCGGTAGCCAAGGAATTGCGCGAAGGCATCTGGGCACGCTTCAAGGCAGCTTCTACCCTGGTCAACCGCCGTCATCAGCAGCACTTCGAGGAGCTGAAGGAAAAAGAACAGCATAACCTGGACCAGAAGACCGTTATCTGCGAAATTGCGGAAGCCATGGAATACGATACGTTCAAGACATTTGCCGACTGGGAAGACAAGACACAGGAAATCCTGGCCCTGCAGGCCAAATGGAAGACCATCGGTTATGCTCCGCAGAAAATGAACGTGAAGATATTCGAACGTTTCCGGGCCGCCTGTGATGAGTTCTTCAGAAGAAAAGCGGCTTTCTTCAAATCGGTGAAGGAAAACATGGCCGAGAACCTGGAGAAGAAAAAGGCACTTTGCGAAAAGGCAGAGGCACTGAAAGACAGTACCGACTGGAAGGAAACGGGTGAGATATTGACCAAGCTGCAGAAGGAATGGAAGACCATCGGTCCGGTGGCCAAGAAACATTCGGATGCGGTATGGAAACGCTTCATCGGAGCTTGCGACTATTTCTTCGCACAGAAGAACAAGGCGACTTCTTCACAGCGTTCGGTAGAAGTGGACAACCTGGCAAAGAAGGAAGAGATTATCAAGCAACTGGCTGCCCTGGATGCTTCGGGCACTACGGATGAGGCTACTGCAGAGACTACCCGCAACCTGATCAAGGAGTGGAACAACACGGGACATGTGCCTTTCAAGGAAAAGGACCGTCTGTACAACGAGTTCCACGGACTGGTGGACAAACTGTTCGGCAAGCTGAATATCTCGGCTTCGGAAAAGAAACTGAACAGCTTCAAGTCCAAACTGGGCAAGGGAGACAATCTGTATCGCGACCGTGAAAAACTGGTGCGGACGTACGAGGGACTGAAGAATGACATTCAGACATATGAGAACAACCTGGGCTTCCTGAACTCGGCTTCGAAGAAGGGAAATACGCTGGTGATTGAAATCAACCGGAAGATTGAACGCCTGAAGGGAGATATGGAACTGGTGCTGAAGAAGATTGCGGCAATTGATGAGAAACTGGAAGAAAAATAAGTATTTGACTGCATATTGTATTGTTTAGTTAAGGGATAGCGAAGAACGTGTGGCAGTCTCCCCCTGGGAGGTTATCACTGTTCTTCGCTTTTCTTGTATCAGTAAAAAACATGTTGGAAATGATGACAGATAATCAAGAGGAAATGTTTCCGGTAGTGGATGAAGAGGGTAATATTACGGGAGCGGCAAGTCGCGGGGAGTGTCACGGAGGCAGCAAGCTGCTTCATCCGGTAGTGCACCTGCATGTGTTCAACAGCAAGGGGGAACTGTACCTGCAGAAGCGTCCGGAATGGAAGGATATTCAGCCTGGAAAATGGGATACGGCCGTAGGAGGTCATGTAGACCTGGGTGAGAGTGTGGATATGGCACTGAAACGGGAGGTGCGTGAGGAACTGGGAATTACGGATTACGAGCCTACTCAGCTGACGCATTATGTATTTGAATCGGAAAGGGAAAAGGAACTGGTGTTCTGTTTCCGTACCCAGTATGACGGTCCGGTTGCTCCCAGTGACGAACTGGACGGAGGGCGTTTCTGGCCGTTGGAGGAAATCAGGGAGAACCTGGGAAAGGGTGTCTTCACTCCGAATTTCGAACAGGAGTTCAAGCGCCTGGGCTTCTGATTCCGGCAATACTGCGGAAACGTGCATGAATCGTAGAAACAATAAAAAATCCATGACAGACTGTCTGAAGGCAGTTGCCATGGATTTTTCTTTATCCAGAAGGAATAACCGGTCCGAACGGTTTCCCGGATTTATCTTTACAAACGGAACGGTGACAGCCGACCAACCGGTACTGTGGCCTCACCGCAGACGGAGAAAAGGCATCAGTATTCTACCTTATCTTCCTTCGCACTCCAGTCGCGGAAGGCCTTGATGGCCTCTTCGGGCAACAAGGCTTCCGATTTCAGCTTCCGGTCTTCCGGTTTCAGATCCAATTCTTCGTAAATAAACGCATCGTCGAAACCGATGGCAGCCGCATCGTGCTTGTTGTTTCCATAATACATACGGTCCAGGTGCGCCCAATAGATGGCTCCCAGGCACATCGGACAGGGCTCGCAAGAGGTATAGATTTCACATCCGCTCAGATCAAAGGTACCCAGCACCTTGGCGGCAGTCCGAATGGCACTCACTTCAGCATGTGCCGTAGGGTCACAGTCGGGAGTCACACGGTTCACCCCCATCGCTATAATCTCACCGTTGCGGGCAATGACTGCTCCGAACGGTCCGCCTCCTTCGGCTACATTCTGTACCGAAAGTTCAATGGCCTTGCGCATCAACTCTTCTTTTGTCATAGTCAGTCTAATTTTATTAATAGAAATTACCGGGTCTCAGGCGCTGTCGGAATTACTTTCCACTTCGCCGGACACAGGGGCATCCGGTCCTGACAACCCATATACGAAGATAAGAAAAAACTTTGAAAATCAAATACTCCCGCACAGGTTTTCAGCTACAGCCGGCACTTTATACGGTTGGGTAGAGGAATCTGACACTTCGGAAAAGTATTTCGCACCCGGCAGAAAGGAAAACCTACCTTTGTGTACATCAAACAGAAAGAAGCGTATGAAAAAGGTATTATTGATCGGAGCATGCTGCGGCCTCGTAGCGTGCGGTCCAAAAGAAGAAAAGGTAAAAGAGGTTATACCCATACAGACCGTTGAGGCTCAGGCTGGAGACTTCAATGGCGAAAGGAGTTATTCGTTTATCTCACAGCCTTACCGCACTACCAACCTGTCGTTCCGTGTCAGCGGACCGGTGTATGAGTTCAAGGTGCAGAGCGGACAGTTTTTCCGCAAGGGGCAGGTGATTGCCGAGATTGACAACCGCGATTTTGTGATACGCAAGGAACGGACAGAGGCCATTTTCGAACAGGCCAAGAACGACTATGCCCGCATCTCAAACCTTTATCAGAAAGATAATATCTCTGCAACCAACTACGAGCAGGCAAAGGTGAATTATGAAAAGGCAAAAGCGGACTATCAGACGGCGGTGAATGAACTGAATGATACACGGCTGACCGCTCCTTTCGACGGGTATGTGCAGCAGGTGTTCATCGAGCGCTTCCAGGATGTGAAGGCTTCTTCGCCGGTGGTCAGTTTCATTGATATTTCCCGGATCAAGGCGGAGGTATACCTGACCGAAGACATGGCTGGAAGAATCAAGAAACAGCCGGATTCGATGGACTGCCGCATCCGCTTTCACATGACGGGCAACCGCGACTATGAGCCGTCGGAGGTCTTTCTGACCCAGAGTGTGACCGAAAACAATCTTTCTTATCGTTATACAGCTATCATTGATAATCAAGACTACAGTCTGTTAGGAGGAATGAGCGGAAGTCTCTCTTTGCACAATTCATCTATCCTATATCCGAAAACGTCCGTATTCATTCCTCAGACGGCTGTAGGATACACTCCGGAGAAAGGTACGTTCGTATGGCAGGTAAGAGACGACCGGACAGTGACGCAGGTTCCGGTCCGACTGGGTAACATCGAAAAGAACAACCGTGTAGAAGTGACTGCCGGACTGAAACCGGGCGACCGCATCGCAGCTTCACGTATCAGTCAGCTTTCAGAGAATGACCCGATCAGTTTTTAACCCTTTATCCGGAAGAAAATCATGAAACAAATTGCAAAATTCTTTCTTCAGAACAAGGCGCTGAGCTGGTTGCTGCTGACATTGATCTTACTGGGAGGTATTTATTCGTACATCAACATGGGAAAACTGGAGGATGCTCCGTTTACCATCAAGCAGGCCCTGGTGACGACGACGTATCCGGGAGCATCGGCGCTGGAAGTGCAGCAGCAGGTAACGGATGTACTGGAAGAATCCATCCAGTCGCTGGGAGAATTGTATTACCTGAAAAGTGACAACCGTGCGGGTTTGTCGAAGATTACGGTATATGTCAAGAAGGAAATCCGCGCGAAGGACATGCAGCAGTTATGGGACAAGCTCCGCCGCAAGGTGAACGATGTACAGTCGAAATTGCCTGCAGGGGCAGGGCCGTCGGTAGTCAACGATGACTTCGGTGATGTACTGGGAGTTTTCTACGGACTGAGCAGCGAAAGCCGTACGTACCGTGAGCTGGAGGATCAGGCAAAGGAAATCAAGAACGAACTGCTTGCCGTGGAAGATGTGGCCCGGATTGAGCTCTTCGGTATACAGAACCGGAGCATTGAGGTGACAGTGAACCCGGGAATGCTCTCTCAGACCGGGGTGACACTGGCGGATATTGCTTCGGCCTTCGAAAAGCAGAACAAGATTGTGGATGCCGGAGGCATGGAGACAGAGTCGCTCCGGCTGCGTATCGAGGCGGAAGGCAGTTTCAGCAGTCTGCAGGAAATAGAGAATCTTACGGTGGTATCGAAAGACGGAGGTTATTTCCGTCTGGGTGAGATTGCCGACGTATGCGAGAGTTATGTGCATCCGGCACGCAACCTGATGAAGATTAACGGGGCACCGGCTGTCGGCATTGCCATTTCTACAGTGGCCGACGGAAACGTGGTTGACATGGCGGAACGTGTGGCACAGCACGTAGACGCACTGAACGAGCGTATGCCGGAAGGCTTCCGGCTGACTCCGATATACGACCAGGGACATGAATCGGCAGTGGCCAACGACGGTTTTGTGCTGAACCTCATTGTTTCCGTACTGACCGTAGTGGGAGTGTTGCTTGGCTTCATCGGACTCAAGAACGGATTCCTGATCGGAAGCGGACTGATTTTTTCCATCTTCGGTACGCTGATTTACATGCAGGCCACAGGAATCGCCTTGCAGCGCATGTCGCTGGCAGCCATCATCATTGCCATGGGTATGCTGGTGGACAATGCCATTGTGGTGTACGATGCGGCCCTGGTCAACATGCAGCGGGGAATGCGGAAACGGGTAGCCATACTTTCTGCCGTTTCGTCTACAGCCATGCCGCTGCTGGGAGCCACATTAATTGCCGTACTGGCCTTCCTTCCAGTCTATCTGTCACCGCACATTACCGGAGAGTTGCTCTCTACCCTCTTCATTGTCATTGCAGTCTCACTGCTGCTGAGCTGGATTCTCGCCATCAGTCAGAATATCTTCTTTGTACAGGAGTTTGTAAGACGTCCCCGCCCGGAGGAGCTGAAGGGAGAACTTTTCCAGGGAAAATATTACGACCTGTTCCGGAAGGCCCTGAAAACCACCATCCGGAAAAAATATACGATTGTAGGTGCCATGGTAGTGTTGCTGGTATGCGCCGGAATGGGATTCAGGTTCATTCCCCAGCGCTTTACTCCCCTGCTGAACAAGCAGTATTTCACCATCGACATGTGGCTTCCGGAAGGTACCCGGATTGAAAAGACCGAAAAGCAGGTGGCTGAACTGGCTGCTTACCTGCAAAACCAGCCAGGAGTGAAGCAAGTAACCACCTTTACCGGACAGACGACTCCGAGGTATTACCTGTCGAATGCGGCATACGGGCCTCAGCCGAATTATGCCCAGTGCCTGATTGAAACGGAGACACCCGAAATCTCACGGCAACTGCAAGAGCAGCTGCAGCAGGAAATAGCTACCCTTCAGCCCGACGGCATGGTCCGTATCAACAGTTTCGAAATCAACTCGGTTCCGCAGGCCCTGATTGAGGCACGCTTCTGCGGCGATGATCCTGCGGTACTGGATTCGCTGACCCAGATAGCCATCGATATCATGCGGAAGAACCCGAAAGTAATGAATGCCAGAAACGAATGGGGAAATACAGCCATGATGATTGAGGCGGGATACGACCCGATCAAGGCCGGAAAGGTGAACATCGGACGGAACGACATGATGACTGCCGTAAAAAGTCTTACGGACGGTACGGCAATCGGCACTTACCGTGATGGCGACAAGAAGGTACCGGTATTGCTTCATACCCCGGGTTACGAGGACTGGAACCTCGACAACCTGAAGGACTTGCAGATATGGAACGGGAAACAATCGGCCCCGCTGGCACAGGTGACCGGAGAAATACGGACAGGATGGGAATACCCGCTGGTAAGAACTTACAACCGGAAGTTGTCGATGGCCGCACAGTGCGACGTACAGCCCGGATATACCATGAAAGAGGTGCACGGAGAAATCAGAAAGGAAGTCGAACAGATCCAGTTGCCCGAAGGATATACTTTCTTCTGGGACTCACAGTACAAAGACCAGAAAGAAGCCATGCAGGCTCTTACGCAGTACTTTCCGCTGGCTATCCTCCTGCTGATTCTGATTCTGGTAGGGCTGTTCGGCAATTTCCGCCAGCCACTCATCATTTTCCTGATTCTGCCCCTCTCCCTCATCGGCATGGTGTTCGGACTGCTGGTTACGGGATTTGAGTTCGGCTTCTTCTGCATTGCCGGATGGCTGGGACTGCTGGGAATGATTATCAAGAATGTCATCGTACTGCTGGACGAAACCAACATCCAGCTGCGTGCCGGAGCGACTCCGCAGCAGGCCATCATCGAGGCTACCGTATCCAGGGCACGTCCGGTACTGATGGCAGCCCTGACCACCGTATTCGGAAGTGTGCCGCTGCTGTTCGATATCGTCTTCGGAGGTATGGCCGCCACCATCGTGTTCGGTCTGACGTTCGCTACCCTCCTTACACTTTTCGTGACTCCGGCACTGTATGCCGTTTTCTACCGGATTAAAATCTAGGGACATTTCAGTCCCCGGATTCCGGCGGTATTTATTTTTTTACTAACTTTAAACGCATTTGAAGATGAAACAATTACTGGTCATCCTCGGTCTGTCTACCTGTCTGACGTCACAGGCACAGGAAAACAGTCTGTTACAGCAATATCGTAATCAAGTGATTCAATATAACCAAGACATAAAAAGTGCCGGATATGCGGTATCCATGAAGAAAGAGATGGAGCATGCCGCCAAAGCCGACTTCCTGCCCCAGTTGTCCGGACAGGGAAACTTCCGTTATACCGGTCACCCGAATGAACTCTCGGTGACCCTTCCGGAGACAGAGCTTCCACTGGAATTTCAAGGAAAGAACCTGAAATACGGTGCCGGAGTGGCAGTGGCACAGCCTATCTATTCCGGAGGAGCCTTGCAGGCCGGCTACAATAAGGCCCGGAGAGAGAGTGAAATCTCCCAATACGAAAAAGACCGCCTGATCAATAACGTCATCTACGATGCCGATGTCTGTTACTGGAACAAAGTCGCCCGGGAAGAACTGGTGAAAGTTGCCAGTGACTATCAGCATTCCGTATCGCGGCTGGTAGAGGGGGTGAGACACCGTACCGAAGAGAAGTATACCGACCGGAACGATTTGCTGATGGCCGAAGTAAAGCTGAACGATGCAACGTACCGCCTGACCCAGGCTCAGAACGAGGCAGAAACGGCCCGTCTCTCACTGAATTCATTCTCCGGAGTCAGTTTTACAGATACCATTCCGACTGATTCGGAAGTGACTCCTCTCCGGGAAAATGAGATGCCGCATCTCTCTACCGAAGAGGGAATGGCAGCCCGTCCGGAACTGAAGATTTCCTACGGACAGGTAGAGGTACAGAAGGAAAGCGCACGCATCGCCAATGCCGGTTATCTTCCTCAACTGAGCATCGGCGCAGAAGGAACCTATTCTTCTCCCGGATATAATTTCAGGGCAGACATGGATCCGAACTATGCCGTATATGCCAAGCTCTCCATTCCCATCTTCGAATGGGGAAAGAGAAAGAATACCCACAGGGCCGGAAAGTACCGGGTAAACATGGCAAAAGAAAACCATTACAAGACCTCCGACTACATACGGCTCGAAATAGAAACGGCCTACTATACTTACGAACAGGCCATACAGAAAGTCAAACTCACCGAAAGTTCGCTCCAGAAAGCCGCTCAAAGCGAGACACTGGCCATGGATAAATACAAGGAAGGAAACCTGTCGATTGTGGAAGTGCTGAATGCACAGATGTATCATCAGGAAGCCCGGACCAATTATATCCAGTCGAAGCTGAATGCACAGATAGCCAAGAGCAGCCTGGAAAGAGCAATCGGAAAAAACAGATAAGCTCATGAAATCAAACTCACTCAGCAAAGCTTCGGTCTCCTATCTCTGGGATTTTCTGCTATACTCCAGCCTGGGATGCATCTCCTACTTCCTGCTGGTCAACTATACCGATATCCCTGTGCGCCACCAGAACCGGCTCATCAATCCCGAAGGTATTCTGGCGGCCATCATCCTCTTCAACGGAGTAGGCATCAGCATGAAATACATCAACCTGAAAATCTCGGAGACCTATCCGGTCTTTCTGAAAAGACGGAAAATGCTCCTGCTCTTTCTGGCCGTCACGGCCGTCGCGCTGCTGGGATCGAACTACCTGCTTTCTGCATTTGCCAAAATCGTCATCGGCTCTCCTTTTCCGTTCCGCATGAACGGTAAGGGACTGTCGTGGCTGCTGGGAATCTGGCTGGTGGAGTTGGTCATTGTCAGCCAGTTCATGGTCAACCAGTTTTACAAGAACCTGATCAGCCTCTACAAGCGGTCGAAGGAACTGGAGGAGAATAACCTGCGGGCACAGTACACAGCCCTGCAGAACCAGCTGAATCCGCATTTCCTTTTCAACAGCCTGAACACGCTTATTTCCGAAATTGAGTATAATCCGATGAATGCCATCCAATTTACCCGATACCTGGCGGATACCTACCGGTACATTCTGCACTGTCAGGACAAACAGTCCGTCTCGCTGGAAGAAGAGCTTGAATTTGTAGAGACCTATACCCGCATCCAGAATGTCAGACTGGGCGACTGCCTGCACCTGCAGAACCGGATTCCGCCGGAAATGCTGAAAAGAAGGCTTCCGCCGCTCATCCTGCAGCTGCTGATAGAGAACGTCATCAAGCACAATACCGTCTGCTTCGGCAAACCGTTGAATGTGGACATCTATCCGGAGCAGGACAATGAGAACGACTGGGTATGCGTAAGCAACCCGATACGCCCCAAACAAGGGGTCGTTCCCTCCGGCAAAGGATTGAACAACCTGTCGCAGCGCTACCAGCTGCTCTGCAACAAAGAGATTATCATATCAAATAAAGACCAGATTTTTACCGTAAAAGTACCGTTACTGTATGAATAAAAAAGCCCCTATCAGAGCCGCCATCATAGAAGACGAATATCCGGCAGCCCGACTGCTGCATAAAATGCTGCATGAAGTCCGTCCCGACTGGGAGATTATCCTCCTGCCAGGAAGCATCGACGAATCCGTACAATGGTTTAATGAAAACCCGCACCCCGACATCCTGTTCCTGGACATACAACTGGCCGACGGGATTTCCTTCCTGTTCATTGAACGTGCCCAGCCCGAAAGCATGATTGTATTCACCACCGCTTACGACCAGTATGCGATACGTGCCTTTACGGTCAACAGCATCGACTATCTGCTCAAGCCCATTCATGTGGAACGACTGACGGAAGCCATCAAGAAGTTCGAGCGGCTGACCGCCGGATACAGCAAGGAGTTCAACAAGCAGATGGACCTGAACGAACTGATGCAGGCACTGACCGCACAGGAAGAAAAGAAGTACCGTACCCGCTTCCTGATTTCAGGCAACCGGAAATTCTATACCATCCAGGTAGCGGACATCGCCTATTTCTATTCGGAAGAGAAAATCACCTTTGCGGTGACCCGGGACCGGAAGTCGCACATCATCGATTATCCGCTCAACAAGCTGGAGGAACAGCTCGACCCGCAACTGTTTTTCCGGCCAACCGGCAGATGATTCTCTCGGCCAATTCCATCCAGCACATAGAGCCGTATTTCAACGGAAAGGTCATCGTGCAGGTCGATCCTCCCTATAAGGACAGCATACAGATCAGCCGGGAGAAAATCAATGCACTGAAAATCTGGCTCGACTCCTGAACCTACCATTAAGGTCAGACCCTATACCCTGTAATTATTCCATAAAAAAGAAGTTCCGGTTCAAAGGGATTGCTGCTTTGAACCGGAACTTCTTTTTTTATCTTTCTCACATTCTCCCTACTGTTTCCCATAACCGCCCAAAGCCTCTCTGCAGCGAGCCCCCCCTCATTCCGTCCTCTCTTTCACCATCCGGCAACCGCCAGCCTACACCGTCCGAAACAAAAAAATTCCCTTATAATGACCGCAGTATCACTACCTGCCTGTCAATATAAGGGAATTGTTGCTATAAACAGAACCGTTCAGGTTCCTTATTTCTCCAGTTACGCATCATTCCTGACACGCCGCTCCGGCTCCTTTACCTGGCCGTTTTCTTCTTCCGCGATCTGTCATCCGGTCCTTCTTTATGAAGCACCTTCTCCAGACGAAGGTCAAACACCAAGGTAGAATATCCCGGAAGGTCACTCTGTCCGTATTCGCCATATCCCAGTGTATAAGGAATATACAGCATGACATGCGAATTTTCCTGCAGATGCATCAGTGCCGTAGACCATCCCGTAATCAGACCGGAAACCATGAAACCTACCGGCTCATGAATATCCGCATCCCAGTCACCCGAGAAACTCTGGTCGAACACCGTTCCGTTGTAATACATACCCCGGTAATGCACCATTACGGAGTCAGTAAACAAAGGAGTCGCTCCCTTCGCCGGCTGTTCACTTTCAGCCTTGTCGGGCAAATAAGGCAGCACTTTCGCATAGACATAATCGTTCTTGCCCCACGAAGGAGTCGTGATGCTTCCCTCCGTGTCGTTCTGCAACTTATAACTCAAGTACTTCTCCCAACGTTCTCCAGCCGGAGGATTTGCTGCGACAGCCGCAATGGAATCCAGGTAGGCACTGTTCTTCAATGCCCATTCACTGTTCGGATCTGCCGTCAGCGTATCATCATTATTACATGCCGTAAATACTGCCGATACCAACATCAGCATTCCCCACAGCCAAATCAGATTTCTGTTCATGTATACTCAATTCACTTAGTTACTGCAAAGTCTTCAGCAAGCTGGTGATGCTTACCTTGTCTGCAATAATGTTATTCAAATCAGCAATAGCCACACGTTCCTGCTCCATGGTATCGCGGTTACGCAAGGTCACGCAGTTGTCCTCCAGTGTCTGGTGGTCGATGGTAATACAGTACGGAGTACCGATTGCATCCTGACGGCGGTAACGCTTACCGATAGAATCCTTCTCATCATACTGGCAGTGGAAGTGGAACTTCAGGTCGTTCATGATTTCACGTGCCTTTTCAGGCAGACCGTCTTTCTTCACAAGCGGCATGATAGCCAGTTTCACCGGAGCCAGGGCTGCAGGCAATTTCAATACCACACGAGTCTCGCCGTTCTCCAGTTTCTCTTCGCAGTATGAAGCACTCATGATGCTCAGGAACATACGGTCTACACCGATAGAAGTCTCGATGACATACGGAGTATACGATTCGTTGATTTCCGGATCGAAATACTTGATGCTCTTGCCAGAGAATTTCTCGTGCTGGCTCAAGTCGAAGTTGGTACGGCTATGGATACCTTCCACTTCCTTGAATCCGAACGGCATCAGGAATTCGATATCGGTTGCTGCATTGGCATAGTGAGCCAGTTTTTCATGATCGTGATAACGGTAGTGGTCATCGCCGAAGCCCAGTGCCTTATGCCATTTCAGACGGATTTCCTTCCATTTCTTGAACCATTCGAGTTCGGTTCCCGGTTTTACGAAGAACTGCATTTCCATCTGTTCGAACTCACGCATACGGAAGATGAACTGACGGGCAACGATTTCGTTACGGAAAGCCTTACCGATCTGTGCGATACCGAAAGGCACCTTCATACGGCCTGTCTTCTGCACATTCAGATAGTTCACAAAGATACCCTGTGCCGTTTCCGGACGGAGATAAACCTTCATTGAACCGTCGGCAGTCGATCCCATTTCAGTAGAGAACATCAGGTTGAACTGACGCACTTCCGTCCAGTTCTTGGTTCCCGAAATCGGACAAACGATTTCCTCATCCAGGATAATCTGACGAAGTTCGTTCAGGTCGTTTGCATTCATCGCCTTAGCAAAGCGTTCGTGCAGGGCATCACGCTTAGCCTGGTGTTCCAGTACACGTGCGTTGGTGCTGCGGAACTGAGCCTCATCGAAAGCATCTCCGAACTTCTTGGCAGCCTTTGCTACTTCCTTATTGATTTTCTCGTCGTATTTTGCAAGCTGATCTTCAATCAGCACATCTGCACGATAACGTTTTTTCGAATCACGGTTGTCAATCAACGGGTCGTTGAAAGCATCTACGTGTCCCGAAGCCTTCCAGATAGTGGGGTGCATGAAAATTGCAGAATCAATACCTACGATATTTTCGTGCAACAGCACCATGCTCTGCCACCAATACTGTTTGATATTGTTTTTCAGTTCCACACCCATCTGTCCGTAGTCGTATACGGCGCCCAGTCCGTCATAAATTTCACTTGACGGGAATACAAAACCATACTCTTTACAGTGTGAAACAAGTTTCTTGAAAACGTCTTCTTGTGCCATTTTTCCTTAATTTATTTAGATTTCTTATTTTCTTATTCCTCCAAGATAGGGCACAAAGATAGGCATTTATCAGCAAAAAAGCACGAGGCTTGTATTAATTTATCTTATGAATAAAAGGAATATTCGAAAGAAGGAAGTTATTTTTCCTACTTTTGCAGAAAACTTAAGCACAATCATGGAAACCAAAGACAAGCATACCTTAATGACAACCGCTCCGATTCCCCGGCTGATCGGAAGTCTGGCCATACCCACCATCATCAGCATGCTGGTGACTTCGTTTTATGTCATGGCCGACACT
>ERZ791859.980-NODE-980-length-14643-cov-2.061146_pt1 | contig 14643 bp, 13 predicted proteins | sample MGYA00509943_ERZ791859 | MGnify/ENA primary metagenome ERZ791859 (study PRJEB30046, sample SAMN00792065) | human gut metagenome | study: EMG produced TPA metagenomics assembly of the A metagenome-wide association study of gut microbiota in type 2... | reverse complement strand
AGTTACGCCGTCCTCACCCTCTCCGTAAACGCCTTTTCTGAATGATTTTACAGACGGGTGGTGTTTAAGCGCACGCCTTATGGCGTCACGGAGAATACCAGTGCCTCTGCCGTGGATTATGGTAAGCATCGTCACCCCTGACATGATAGCGTCAGAAATAAACTGTTCCATTTCATGAACGCCCTCGTCTGCGGCATAGCCCCTGATATCAAGCTCGGTGGATACCTTTCGTGTCATACGGCTCTCAATGCCGCTTTTGGATACTCCACCTTTTTTCACAGGCTTCTTTGTCTGTTTTTGCGGCTGCTGTTTTTCAATAAGCTGAAGCTTCTTTACATCTATCTTGGTTTTCATTATGCCTGCCTGAATGAAGCACATTCCGCTGTTGTCAGGGGGCGTTATAATGATACCCCTTTTATTTATGTCAACGATAAGCACGCTGTCACCCTTTTTCAGCGGCCTTGGCAGCACATATCCCTCGTTCCTGCTTTCAGAAACAGGGTTAGCCTCGCTGTAAAGCTTGTTCATTGTGGACTTCTGCTTGTGCCTTGCGTGAAGTTCTGATTTTCTTTCTCTTTTCTCAGCTTGTCAAGCTCGTCAACAAGTGCCTGTGATTCACGCTGAACACGATTTACGATCTGCTGAGCCTCACGTCTTGCCTTTTCAAGCTCGGCTTCTTTCTGATCGTAGAATTTTTCTTTCTGCTCTGCAAGCTCTTTTCTGAGAGCCTCGCTTTCCGCACGGTATTTCTCCGCAAGCCTGTTGTTTTCTTCAAACTGCATTCTTGTGCGTTCAAGATTGTCTATGATAGTTTCAAACTTTCTGTTATCCTCAGAAATAAGCGACTCAGCGTACTTGATTATATCCTTGTCGATACCAAGACTTTCAGAGATAGCAAAAGCGTTGGACTTACCGGGCGAGCCTATGATAAGCCTGTATGTCGGGTGCAAAGTCTGCACGTCAAACTCGCATGAAGCGTTCTCAACGTCAGGAGTGTCGATAGCGTACATTTTAAGCTCCTGATAGTGAGTAGTTGTAACTAGCGTCGCACCGAATATCCTTATGCGTTCGATTATAGCCACCGCCAGTGCAGCACCCTCCACAGGGTCAGTGCCTGAACCAAGCTCGTCAAGGAGCACAAGGCTTTCGCTGTCCGCTTCGTCAAGTATGGTCTTTACTCTGCTTATGTGAGAAGAGAATGTAGACAGATTGTTTTCTATAGACTGCTGGTCGCCGATATCAACGAGCACGTTTTTGTATACTGATATCCTGCTTCCGTCTGACGCAGGAATGAGCAGACCACACATTGTCATAAGCGTGAGCAGACCCACAGTTTTAAGCACAACTGTCTTACCGCCCGTGTTAGGACCTGTTATTATCAGGGAGTGATAGTCAGTGCCAATGGAAAAGTTTATAGGCACGACCTTTTTCGGGTCGATAAGAGGGTGACGTGCCTTGTTCAGCACGATAACACCGTCATTGGATATCACAGGGAGCATTGCTCTCATTTTTGCACCAAGGTTTGCCTTTGCAAAATAAAGGTTAAGCTCTGTTACCGCATTGTAGTTTGAAATGAGCTGGTCTTTCATTTCGGCACATTCCATGGAAAATTCAGCGATTATCCTGTGTATCTCGTCCTGCTCCTGACCCTGCAAAATTCTGATATCATTGTTTGCCTCCACTACCGACATAGGCTCGATAAAAAGCGTTGAGCCTGTTGCGGAAGTGTCATGAACAAGACCGCTGACATTGCCCTTGAACTCAGTTTTGACAGGGAGAACGAAACGTCCGTCACGCATTGTGACAATGCTCTCCTGCAAATATTTCTGAGTGCTCGGGGATTTTATCATCTTGTCAAGGGTCTCTCTTATCTTAAGCCCTGAACGTGTTATCTTCTGTCTTATGTTTCTCAGCTCCGCACTTGCGTCGTCAGAAAGCTTTGTGTCATCTATGATAGCCGTTTCAAGTCGCTGTTGCAGATACTTGTTTGTATAGAGCATTTCAAAGAGATATGAAAGGGAAGTGTCCTTGTTCTCACACTGCTCATACCAGTGGTGAAGCTCATAGGTCTGCGCAAGCAAGCGTCTTATCTGGATAAGCTCGCCCAAAGAAAGCACCGCCTGCCTCGGCTCTTTTGATGTAAGTTGATACGTCATTTATGTTGTAAAAATTCGGCGTGCCGTATCTCACGCTGAGTTCAAGTGCTTCGGCGGTCTTGCCTGTTTCTTTCTTGACCGTGTAAAGATCAGAACAAGGCTTTATCCCCAAAGCCATTTTTTTCGTTTTTTCGTTGGAGCATTCTTTTGAAAGCATTTCAAGAATTTTGTTCAGCTCCAGTGAATCATAAAATCTTTCGTCCATTATATATACCTCAAAATATGACAATAGGCAAAGCTACGCAATGCCTACAAAAGTCTGTAAAAATCAAGCGACGGAAACTTGCCTTTCAGATTATATCTCACAAACCGCTCTGTAAAAGCCGTCAGCTTTTTCTGATATCTTTCGCTTATCTTGAAAGCAAAAAGCCGCTCATATTCCGTCAGTGCAATAAATCGGACTATGTATAGCATAGTCCTGTCTAATTCAATATCGTAAATGCTGTCAGGATTGTAACAGCACTTGTCACACTCCAAGACACCTGTTGACAGATTGAAGTGCATAATGTCAGCTTCATACGCCATGCAAACCGAACAGCCAAGAAGCGCAGGTCTTAATCCTGCTTCACACAGCAGACGAAACTCAAATATAGATTTGAGAAGTTCGTTATCCCTGTCGCCCTTATCGAGAAAATAAAGTGTGTTCAGCGTCAGCCGCATTATCTCGTCACAGCCGCTTTCCTCTGTTCGTATATACATGAGAAGCTCAGAAAAGTAAGAGGCAAGAGCCGTTTTTTTAGGGTCGAGCCTGATGTTGTAAAAAAGCTTCTCTGATTCACTGCTGTTGAGAAAAAACATTGATTGGTCTTTAGCGTTTTTCTTTTCCTCAACGCACAGCTTAGAGTATGCAAAAAGCTGCGTTGATGACGCATTTTTCGTGCTTTTCCTGCCGCCACGAACAAATATATCTATGACTCCACGCTCTGCTGTGAGGACAGTGACGGATTTGCTTGTTTCGCCCCTGTCATTTTCCCTCAGTATCAGTCCCATAAAGGTCAGCATTGTCAGTATCCTCTTTTCTGTGTGCGGCATATGTGAGATAATCCTCTATCCTGCCGCTTTCAAAGAACTTGTCCCATAAAGTCATGATATTCACCGCCTTACTGATATTATCAGCTTTTTTGGCGGTCATTATAAGCGGAAAAATATGTTGCCTTTATTCCAAACCGAAATTCTTTATCATGCCCTCACGGTTTCTCCAGCCCTCTTTTACCTTGACCCAGCACTGGAGATTTACTTTTATCTGGAAGAAATCTTCAAGGTCAGCTCTTGCTTCCTGACCTATCTTTCTAAGCATAGAGCCGCCTTTTCCAATAAGGATACCCTTGTGTGACTCTCTCTCGCAGTAAATAGTAGCGGTAACGTCAAGTATAGCTTCACCGTTTCTATTTTCACGCTCGTTAAGCTGTTCGATAGTCACAGCTATGCCGTGAGGAACTTCGTCATTAAGGTTATTGAGTGCCTTTTCTCTTATTATCTCAGCCATTATGACCTTTTCTGGCTGGTCTGTGAATTTATCATCAGGGAAGTAGTGCGGACCTTCCACAGCATTCTTTTCAAGATCTTCCATAATAATATCAAGGCCGTCCTTTTCAAAAACGCTCACCGGTACGATATCTATAAAATCAAAAAGCTTTGAATACTCTGCTATCACTGCGATAAGATCCTCTTTGTTTTCAAGAAGATCTATCTTGTTCAGCACAAGTATCACCTTAGTCTTGCCTGTCTTGAAGCCCTTTACAAGCTCACGCTCGTTTTCGGATATTTTCTTTGTGCAGTCAGCCATAAGGATAATAAGGTCAACCCCTGCAACAGACTCGTTCACAGCGTTGAGCATATGCTCGGAAAGCTTGTTTTTAGCCTTGTGCATACCAGGTGTGTCCATGAAAACGAACTGCGTTTCTCCCTTTGTGAGAACACCTGTTATCTTTGTTCTTGTTGTCTGCGGCTTGTCGCTCACTGCGGCTATCTTTTCGCCCACAAGTGCGTTTAGCAATGAGGATTTGCCTGCGTTCGCACGTCCAACAATGGTGACGAACGCATTTTTTGAATTTGCATTTTTCTTGTTCATATATATTTTTCCTTATCTTTTTTTATCTTTGTCAGCAGGCGTTTTGAACACCCATACGAGCCACAGTATCACACCTGCGGCTAAAGCTATCCCTAGCCATATGTTTCTTGCAAAATAAGAGGCTATAGCCATAAAAGCATAATAGTCCCAGAATATCCTTATTCCCACTGCCACAGAAGCTACCGCCGCAATGAGAACAGCCCCTGCCGCACAGTCTTTAGCCTTTTTAGCAAGGGGGTTTTTATCTTTACACGCCATATCCACAGCGGCTTCAACAGCCGTGTTCACAAGCTCTAGTGAAATAACGAGCCCTATGCAGATATAAACTGCGGCAGTTTCGGCGGCGCTAAGCCCGTAAAATCGCATTAGCAGTATCACAAGCACTGCAACACCAATGTGAAAACGCATATTGCGCTCTGTTTTTATACAGCTCACAACGCCCTCAAAGGCATAAACAAAGCCCTTGAAGAAACGTCCTATCCCTGTTTTACCTGTGTTCATGCTCGCCTAAGAAAGTGGCGTCACGGGATATGCCCAGATTGCTAAGTATAGCTTCTTCCTTTTCACGCATTATCCTCTCCTGAAGATTGCTTTCTTCATGGTCATAGCCAAGGAGATGAAGCATTGAATGTACTGTCAAAAAGCCTATCTCTCTTTCAAGAGAGTGACCATATATCTCAGCCTGACGGTAAGCAGTTTCAAGACTTATGACTATATCTCCCAGCAGGTAAGCACCTGTTTCGTGGTTCATGTCAAAATCACCGTCCTCGCCAAGAGGGAAGCTCAGCACGTCTGTTGAGCGGTCTATGTTTCTATGCTCTTTGTTAAGCTCATGTATCTGCTCGTCATTCACAAAAGATACAGAAACTTCAAAATCGTCATTGTGACCCTCATATTCCAACACAGCATGGCAACAGCGTCTTACAAGAAGCCTTATGCCAACTGGTATCTTTACCTCTGTCTGGTTGTTGGTTATCATTACTTTTACCTTGCCCATTACTTTTTCACATTCCTTTTTTGTTATATTTTTCATAAGCAAGGATTATGTCCTGCACAAGCTTGTGACGGACAACGTCCTTGTCGGTAAATCTGTTTATTGATATATCGTCAATGCCTTTGAGTACGTTCATTGCCTGAATAAGTCCTGACTTTCTCTGGTCAGGCAGGTCTATCTGCGTTATATCGCCTGTTATGACTATCTTTGAGTTGAATCCAAGACGTGTAAGGAACATCTTCATTTGCTCGTGAGTGGTGTTCTGCGCTTCATCAAGGATAATGAAAGAATCGTCAAGTGTACGTCCTCTCATGTATGCCAGCGGAGCGACTTCGATACAGCCACGCTCCTGCTGTTTAGCGAAAGTGTCAGGACCGAGCATTTCAAAAAGTGCGTCATAAAGCGGTCTGAGATATGGGTCTACCTTACATTGCAGGTCGCCCGGAAGAAAGCCCAGCTTTTCTCCTGCTTCAACCGCAGGACGTGTGAGGATTATCTTCTCTACCTCGTGCGCCTTGAAAGCCTTTACCGCCATTGCCACCGCAAGATAAGTCTTGCCCGTTCCCGCAGGACCAACGCCCATGACGATAGTCTTTTTCCTTATTGCTTCAACATATCTTTTCTGACCGAGAGTTTTCGGCTTGACGAGCTTTCCGCTCACCGTTACGCACACGCCGTCATCAGACATATGCTTTATCTCATACTGCTTGCCCTCACGCACGAGTGTGAAAACATATCTTATAGTCTGCTCAGTGATAGCCTCGCCTTTGTTGATAAGAGCAATAAGGCTGTTTATAGCTTCCGAGGCGTTAAATACGTTCTCCTCATCGCCTGTTATCTTGATATCGTCACCTCTGCCGAGAATCACAACATTATACTCTTTTTGGATAAGATTAACATTCTCGTCATAATTGCCGAAAAGGCTGAGTACAGTTTCCATTCTGTCCACGCTGATAAGTTTTTCCGCCATTAGCACAACTTCCTCTTTTTTTGTTCTGATATACCTATTATACAAAGTTATTATATCACATTTTTCCTCTGATTGCAACAATCTCAGTAAGATTTAACACTTTTTTTATGCACCTTTTCACACTTTTTGATCATTTCTTAATAAAAAATTCCACCTCTCTGCAAAGCTCGCCATATAGAGTGTATGTTACAGTAGCGGTTACTCCGTTTTCTGTCACATTATCCTCCACTTGCCGGTCTTTTATCTCATAGTCTGAGAGAAAATTTTCCTCATATAAATACGCCTTTTCATGAACGGCGTCAAGTGCCTGCTGTTCTGTCAGGGTGTCTTGTGAAAATTTATATTCTTCAAGTTCGCAGGTGGTTATGCCAAAAGGCATTTCAAACCCGAAAAGCGACAGAGGAGAATATCTCTGCTCATTTTTCCAGTAACCCTCAGGCTTTGAGAAAAAAAGAGGGATATCAGCGTCAAACACAGTGAAAAAACGCTTTGTATCTCTCTTGCCTGTCGTCTTTTCTGCCTTGTCCTCAAAGGGCTGTGTGAATGTGACAGTGCGCTCAAAAGTGCCTATTATCTTACCCTTTGAGCGTGCATAGCTTGTCTTTGTTTCAACGTTTTCCTTGCCGTCTATCCAGCTTGATTTTGATGTGATGATCTCACCGCCTACAACGATATCGCCCTTTGTCACACCGCTTCCCACAGGTATCTTTAGCTGTCCGTCATAAACCTCGATTTTTTCGATAACTCCGTTTTCGCAGGCAACAAGATTTGAGGGATAGCGGTTTGACTCACGCTTTGTGTCGCCCTCAGTTTCGATAACGTCGATTATCAGCGTGTCACCCTTGCGTGTTATGCCTGCCCATGATATGCCCTCCACTTTTTGCTTTAACGCACGTTCTGTGACTATGAGATCAATACTTGGGATATAAGTGCGTAAGTGCCGGTTTCAACGCCCTCCTCTTTAAGCACCGACATAACGCCTTTTCTGATATTTTCATCATCACTGAGTATGTCAAACCTCACCACCACGTTTGATAGATAGAAGCACGAAAGCATGACAGCCGCAGTGCCTATGACAAGTCCTCCTCTTCCGAAAAAACGTTTTGCAAGAACAAAGCTTCCGTGACGTTTTGCGGCGGTGTATTCAAGCCCAAGTTCATCGCATAGTCTTTCAAGTGCCTTACAGTGTTCCGCAGGCATACGCAAAGTGAGCTTTCCGTTCTTTTCACACATTTTGCTTACGGGAAGCTTATCCGACATTATCCTGCGGTAAAACTTGGTGAAGCTGTCCCCTGTGATAACATAATCTATATAACCGAAAATCATTATCCTCTCTCCCTGATACTTCTTGACACTAGCTTGACCGACTCTATTTTTCCTCTTATCTCCACGCTGTCGGAACAGAAATTTGACATTGTTAGTCCGCTGCCCCATATCTCTATCTCAAAAGAGCCTGTCAGCACCTTTGCCATTATCTCACTGCATTCCACTATCTGCTTGCAGTTTTCGATAACGGCGGCTCTGTCGTCAGTTATGCTTATGTATGAGCTTAGTGCGGTCAATTCTTTTGTCATGCCGAAAAAGCTTAAAAATGGTATCTTCTTCATTTTTGCGTCCTCCGTTCATTGTCTTATGCTTAATTATATTATTAAACAGACTGACATATACTTAAAAAGTAAAAGTAGGGAGGTAATAAAAATGTTGAAAAGACTTGCAAAGGAGCTTTGCGTATATATACTTGCGGGGGTGGTCATATGGTTCTGCATTATCACCATATCAGGGGGCGAGAGCGTAAAGCTTGGTATCTCCGAAGCCGTTGACCGCTGTATGAATATCATAATCCCGTCGCTGTTTGTTTTTATGGCGCTGTCGCAGATACTTGTTTCAAGTGGGCTTTACTACTGCGTTTCAATGCCTTTTTATCCTATATCGAGATTTATAATGGGCATACCGCCTCAGCTTTTCTTTGTATTTCTTCTTGGCAATACCGCAGGTTATCCTGTGGGAGTAAAGCTTCTTTCGGATCTGTGTCAGAGAAAGATAATATCCCAGCGTACTGCAAAGATAATGTCCTGCTTTTGCTGCTGTGGAGGGCCTGCCTTCTATTCTGGTACAGTGGGTCTTGCAGTGTTTGGCTGTACAGGAGCAGGCATTTCAGTGTTCGTATCCATACTAGCGGCAAATTTTCTCACAGCACTTGTTCTTGGCAGAGCTATAAATGAGGATAAGAAAACATCAAAGCCGACTTTCAGACTTGACGGCAGAATGTTCACCGACAGCGTTATCTCAGCAGGAAAGTCGCTTTTTGTTATCTGCGTTATGATAGTCTTTTTCGGAGCGTTTATGTCCTCTCTTGAATACTGCGGAGCGTTCAGCTTTTTGAAAAATGCGTTTTCACTGTCAGAAAACGAACTTGTGCTTGTTAAAAGCTGTCTTGAAATAACTTCTCTCACTGAGCTTTCGGGAAGTCCATTTTATCTTCTGCCATTTATAGCCGCTGTCTGCTCCTTCGGTGGTCTGTGTGTGATTATACAAATATCTGCACTTGGCGTGGATTTCTCCCTTGTGCCGTTTTTTATCTCACGTTTGACATCAGCCTTTTTGTCTGCTGTCATATGTCGTTTTATCTATCCTTTCTTTATTCCTGATTCAGTTTTGACTTCTGTTACAAATAATGTTAAATTCGTCAAAGTGAACAATTTTGTTCCCTCATTTTGCTTGATTATGATGATTTTATTACTAACTTTGAAGAAAAGACTAGCATTTTCTAAAACAGTATGATATAATTAATAACAAATGAAAAAAGATTAACTTATCTTAAAGGAGTTGTATAAATCATGGCAAAGAAGAGCTATTTTGGTAACAGAATTTCACCGTCATGTTCTTACTGCCTTTTCGGCAACAGATCAAGAGAAGGAAATAAGGTCCTTTGTGAGAAGCAGGGTCTGGTAGACGCTGATTATAGCTGTAAGAAGTGGGTCTATGATCCTATCAAGCGTGTTCCAACGACACAGCTTAACATTCCAAATCAGGAAGACGATGTTATCTGATTCGTAAAATATGCCGTACATTTTTTTGATGTACGGCTTTTATATTGCAAAAGATCCGCAGAGCGTTTTGTTTCGCCCTGCGGATCTTTCTATCTTATATCTTTTTTATCTTCGTGTAATTTGCCATTATCTTCTTTGTGCCACGATTATCGAATGCTATCTCAACAAGAGTATCGTTAGCCATAGGTTTTGAGCTTAAAACAGTGCCTTCACCGAATATCTTGTGCAAAACTCTGTCGCCTGGTGCGAAAGTTTCAGTATTAACAGAAAAATTGCTCTTATCAGCCTTTCGCTGAGCCAATTGCTGTTGCAGGCTCATGCTGTGAGGCTTTTCATAGCCGTTGAGATAAGGTGAAGCCTTTGTTTCCTCGGCTTGCTTTTCTATGCAATCGGCAGGAAGCTCTTTTATAAAGCGTGATATCCTGTTTCTGTCAGTGCGACCGTAAAGCATACGTTCCTCTGCGTGGGTAAGATAAAGCTTTTCCTTTGCTCGTGTCACCGCAACATAGGCAAGTCTGCGTTCCTCTTCCGTGTCAGCCTCCGATTCAAGACTTCTTGATGACGGGAAGATGTTGTCCTCCATGCCTACCACGAAAACTATGGGGAACTCAAGACCCTTTGCAGAGTGCATTGTCATAAGCACAACATAGTCAGCGTCAGAGTCGAGATTGTCGACGTCAGTGTAAAGTGATATTTCCTCCAAAAATCCCGACAGCGACGGCTCGTCAGCATTTTCTTCGTAGCTTGACATGGTGGATTTAAGCTCGTTGATGTTTTCAAGACGTGTAAGACCCTCGTCGCCCTGCATTTCAAGATGACGTTTGTAGCCTGTCATATCAAGAAGCTTGTCCAAAAGCTCCGCAAGTGGCAGAGTGTCAGAAAGCTCAGTAAGCTCTGAGAGCATATCTCCCACAGGCATAAGCTGTTTTGAACGCTTCACAAGGGGAGCAAGCATATCGGCTTCCTGCATGATGTGGATAGGTGAATCCCCAAGGTCTGAGGTTATCTGCTCAAGAGCGTTTACAGTGGCTTCGCCGATACCACGTTTCGGCTCGTTGATTATTCTTCTCAGACGGAGAAAGTCAAAATGGTTGTTTATTACAGAAAGATAAGCAAGTATATCTTCCTTTATTTCCTTTCTGTCATAGAATTTCAGACCGCCTATTATTTTATATGGTATTCCACTTTGTATGAACGTCTGCTCCAAAGCGTTCGATTGTGCGTTCATTCGGTAGAGTATAGCATGGTCATTGTATTTCCTGCCCTTGTTTATGTCCTCTAAAATGGTGTCAGCCACGAATTTTGCTTCACTGCGCTCGCTTGAAGCCTTGTATACTGTGACCTTTTCACCGTCACCCGAAGCTGTCCACAGATTTTTGCCCTTTCTGCCCTGATTGTTACTTATAAGCTGATTTGCGCAGTTAAGAATGTTCTGGGTCGAGCGGTAATTCTGTTCAAGCTTTATAACATCAGTGTCAGCATTGCAGTCGAACTGCTCCTCAAAGTTGAGGATGTTCTCGATAGTCGCACCACGGAACTTGTAGATACTCTGGTCGTCATCACCTACAACGCATAGATTGTGGAATTTCTGGGACAGCAGCGAAACAAGTCTGAACTGAGCCTTGTTGGTGTCCTGATACTCGTCTACCATTATATATTTATACAAGTTCTGATAGTGGTCGAGCACGTCAGGAAACTGCTCAAAAAGCTTGACTGTGTGGCAGATCATGTCGTCGAAGTCCATAGCGTTTGCGGCTTTGAGCTTCTTCTGATAGTGCTTGTATACCTTGCCTATGGTCAGATTACGATAATCTCCTGCGGCTGAGGCGATGTATTCATCAGGCTCTTGGAGCAGGTCTTTAGCGTGGGATATCTCGCTGAGTATCGTTCTCGGTGGAAACATCTTCTCGGATATGCCAAGCTCTCTCAATATGCTTTTTACAGTTCTCTGAGAGTCGTCTGAATCATATATGGTGAAACTGCTTGAAAACCCAAGCTTGTCACATTCACGCCTGAGTATCCTTGCGCAGGCGGAGTGGAAAGTCGCCGCTGTTATGCCCTGACCTGCCTCTCCCAACATTCCTGCAAGACGTTCTTTAAGCTCGCCTGCCGCCTTGTTTGTGAACGTGATAGCAAGTATGCTCCACGGCTTTATGCAGTCATATGCCACAATGTCTGCAAGGGTAGAAGCGTCATTTGTCTTGCCGTCAATGTAGTCTTTGAGAAACTGTATGTCCTGCTCAGAGGGCGTGCCGTATGTCTGCTCTGTGTTGTATGCGTTGCCGAAGTATATCATGTTTGCGATGCGGTTTACCAAAACAGTGGTCTTGCCGCTTCCTGCTCCTGCCAGTATAAGGAGAGGTCCTTTTATTTTGAACACAGCCTTGCGCTGTTGGTCGTTCATTCGTGAAAAATATTTTTCAAGTGCTTTTCTTTTAAGAGCCGTAAACTGCTCCATTATATACACCTCCGTAAAATTTCTTTTATGCCGTATCCTACATTATAGCATATTTTTTCTATCTTGAAAAGGGCGGCGGCAAATTTTTTTCATATGAATAACAGTGGGTATGTTTTCCAATAATACATTAAATCAAATATTATGAACGGAGGAACATATATGAAAGCTGTTGTTTTATGCGGAGGACGTGGAGAAAGATTGATGCCCATGACAGACAGGCGACCTGCGGCTCTTCTGAGATTATGCGGAAAAGAAATTCTGCTTTTTACTCTTGAAATGCTTGAGAAAGCAGGCTTTGAAGAAGCTGTCCTTGCGGTGGGCTATGGCTCTGAACAGGTAGAAAGGCTTCTTGATGAAAAATACTCAGGTAAGATAAAGCTCCATATGATAAACACCGCAGGCAAAAGCACTGTGCAGGCTGTTAGAACAGCAATGTGCGATGAAACAGAAATTCTTGCCGTGGAATGTAACTGTATCTGCACTCACCCTCTTGATGAGATTATAAAAGTTCATTTGAGCCACGATACCTTTTGTACGGCTCTGACTTATGATACTGAAAACAAACCTGCTGGCATATATATAGTGAAAAGAGAGCTTTTTGAAAGTCTTAATCCTGAAAAGCCTACGGATATGACGGAGGATATTATTCCCGAGGCTGTGAAAAGTGGCGAAGCTGTTCTGCTTGACGGAAAAGGCTATTATAAAAGGATAACCACGCCTGAGGCTTTTCTCGATTGTCAAAGGCATATGCTTTACAACGAAAATATGTCACAAAGGCTGACGGAAAATAATTTCAGCGGTGCGGCAATAGGTGAGCCTGTTTATATAGGAGAGAACGTTTCTGTTATGTCAGGGTCGGTCATAGAAAGCGGAAGCGTCATAGACAATAAAGCTGTTGTAAAGGGCGGCAAGGTGAACGGATATGTTGGCATAGGCTCGGTGGTGTCTGAACGCTGTGATATAAACCGTGCAGTGGTATGCCGTGGGGCTGTCCTTGACAACGGTGTGAAGTGCGGTGAATATTCCGTCATAGGAGAAAAGGCTCATATCGCAAGTGAAGCCGTCATTGAAAAAGGCGTGGGCATATGGTCCGGAAAAACTGTTGAAAAGGGCGCAAGGCTTTATGAAAACGTGAAAAGATCATCTGACAGCCGACTTGTCATAGACGAAAACGGCGAGTGCAGTTTGTGGGGCGGTGAAGCCACAGCGCAAAAGGCTCTGCTTTTTGGACTTTGTGCCGCAAGCACTGCAAAAAAAGGCGGAAGTATAGTGACAGCCTATGGCTCTGACGAAAGCCTTTTGCTCAAACAAGCCCTTGACTGCGGCATATGTCAGGCTGGAGTGAACGTGTACAGTATAGGCAGAGCAGGCATTTCAGAGCTTTCTTATGCTGTGAACAGATTTGGCGGAGAGTTCGGCATACTCATAGGCGCAAACATTTCAGGTCATGCAAGGCTTATTTCGGTTGGGGGAATGTTGCCTGATGAAAAGCTTCTTGACCGCATTGGAAGCATAGCTGACGACAGGGCTTATCGCAGTGTGGGGCTTTCTCAGACGGGTTGTGTGACAGATTTTTCAGCGGTGAGGGAGATATACGTCGCAGAGCTTGAGAAAATACTCCCTGACCGATTTAAAGGGGTAAATGTGGATATCCGCACATATGATGTTAAAAAGGCGACCCTTGCCGACAGACTTTTTCACGGCAGGAACGATATAGACGGCGAGCGTATAATATTCAATCTTTCCGCAGACGGCACAAAAGTATCAGCTTACAGTGAGAAAACAAGCTATGTCATGTGGGAAAAGCTGGTGGCAATGTATGCAGGGGTGTGCTTTGAAAAGGGGCTTGCGGTGGCATTGCCTGAGAATTTCCCCTCTAATGCCGATGCCACTGCTGAAGACCACTGTGGCAGGCTTTACCGATACAAAAGCAATGCTGACATAGCAAAGGACGTTGCCGTTTCGACCCATAATATGTTTGCCTATGACGGACTTTACCTTGCGTCAGCGGTGACGTCTTATCTGTCAGAGCAGGGGATAACGCTACAAAAAGCTCTCTGTGATGTGCCTGACGCATACACTTCAAGCCGATTTGTGGGCATAACAATGAGCCGTGAAAACAAGGAAAAGATATTTTCAGAGCTTGGCTGTTCGGCAGAGGGTGAGATAACAATGGGCAAGACACACGCAGTTATCAGACCGCTGAGGGATAAAAAAGGTATAACAGTGTTTGCAGAAAGTTTGAGCTGCGAGCAGGCGGCTGCCTTTTGCGAGGATATAACAAGCAGGATAAAGGGCATATTCAGATAAATGTAATAAATTGCTATTGACATTGAGACGAAAATGGAGTACAATATAATCAGATATTTTTGTTCGGACAAAGGCGGCTCATGCCGCTGTATTTAAACTGCGTTCATCACACCATTTTGTCTTTCTTTGAGGCTTTAAGCGTTTTGACAGCACATGATAATAAAGCCCAAACGCAGCGGTATATTGAATCTAAACGGAAAAATCGAATATTATTTGAGCATGATAAAATGCAGCAGGAAGGAGATAATTGCTCCTGCCGTATGTTTGTGCTGCTTTTTTGCGGCATTTTGTGCCTTTGAAGGCTTAAAAGCGGAGTACAGCAGGGCAAAGTACATTATTTTATGAACGAAAAGAACAACACAGTAAAAAATCCTACACAAAAACGTTTTTTCAGAAAAAAACAGAATAAGAGCGAGATACCTCTGGCTCAGGCTTCAAAAGAGCTTGACCGTGTAAAAAGTCAGAGAGCTTCGGGCAGTGTGAAAAAAACGCTTCAGCCGAGAAATGAAACTCCACAGAGAAAACCACAGAATACTCAGCAAAGACGTCCAAGACCTGCGGCGAACAGAGTGAAAGAGCCTGTAAGAAGAACGCCTGTGAAGATAATCCCATTGGGCGGTCTTAACGAGATAGG
>ERZ791859.965-NODE-965-length-14820-cov-2.685337_pt1 | contig 14820 bp, 18 predicted proteins | sample MGYA00509943_ERZ791859 | MGnify/ENA primary metagenome ERZ791859 (study PRJEB30046, sample SAMN00792065) | human gut metagenome | study: EMG produced TPA metagenomics assembly of the A metagenome-wide association study of gut microbiota in type 2... | reverse complement strand
CTATCGACTTTATATGCCACCTTACTTTTTAGGGACATTTACTGAATATCCCTATCTGAGTATCGTCTGCAAACAGTTTTCTTAGTTTGGCTATGAATACATCAAGACTTCGGGATGCGAAGTAATCATCTTCCGTATTCCAGAAGCGGCTTAGAATGGCTTCTTTTCTTACTATTTCTCCTTTATTTTCAGCAAGAATTTGGAGAATTTCAGCCTCTCTTACGGTAAGGATTGATTGTTTGTCCGTTTGGTTATTAAGCAAGGTAGCATGTTTAGGGTTCAGTGTGTACTGACCAAAGTTACATAATCCTTCTTCATTTCTGTTCTTTTTACCTTCTTTTAATTTTAGGATGGCACGCAGATGGGCATCAAGTTCATCCGGAACAAAAGGCTTTTTCACATAATTATTTACACCAATATCATAGCCTTTTCTTACATCTTTTGGCGAAGTCAAGGCTGAAGCAAAAAGTATTGGAATCTCACCATCAGTCTCTCTTATTCTTTTTACCATCTCAAATCCATTCATTACCGGCATATCAATATCTGAAATGATAATATCAGGTTTCCAGTTTTTCCACGTTTCAATACCTTCTTTACCATTTTCTGCCACAGTAACTTCATAGCCACCTATAATATCCTGAAGTCCAGCTTGTACTATATAGCTTAAGTTTACATCATCTTCAACTAGCAATAATTTTATCATAATTCTTTTAATATTAGAGGTAAGTAAATAATAAATTCAGTAAATTCTCCTTCTACACTATTGACTATAATTTTCCCTTTGTGCGCTTCAATCACTTGTTGAACAAAGTTCAATCCTAATCCAAATCCAGCAGCATGCATTTTTTTTCTACGACCGGCATATGCTCGTTCATACTTATTGAATATCTTAAGTTGGTCATCTTCATTCATTCCAAGTCCATTATCGTAAATTTTGATAATACTATATTTACTATTCTCTGAAGAAGATATTTTAATATCAACACTATCCTTGGAATATTTTATGGAATTATCAATCATATTACAAAATACTTCTTCTATGTATTCAGCATCAGCATAAATACACTCAGCTTCCAAGTCAAATCTAAAAGTAACTGGTTTGGGAGATTTAGCCTTAAACTTTTCGGATATTTTTAAGAGTAAAGGCTTCTGCATTACCATTTCACAGTTCATCTCCAATTTATTATTCTCCAACTTAGATATAGTAAGAATCTTGTTTGTCAATGTCAATAAGTGATCAGCTTCATCTTTGGCTATATTGAAGAATTTCTCTTTCATCTCTGGCTTATTATCAAGTCTTCCACCCTGTAGAAAATTCAAGGCTGACAATATTGAACTCAAAGGTGTTTTCATGTCATGTACCATTGCATATGAGAAATCTTCACGGATTTGTGATATTTTGTTTAATTTAAAGATATACTTTATTTGGTAGGTAATACATATTATTGTTAGAGCTGTTATGATAATTGTCGTTATATATATAATCCACATTTTATTAAATATATTCCAATACGGATTTGTCAAAACTAACTGCATACCAATGGAATTATCTATTTTTAAAGGAATAATTTCTGTTTTGACGATTCCAATTTGAGGAATAGTTATCATTTTACTCTTTTGTAGAATCTTGCAGGAATCAAGAATGCATACAACAAATTCAGATTTAATATTTTTTTTATTTAGATATAAATGTGTTAGTGAATCAATTTCAGATAAAGAGTATTGATAGCCTAATTTACTAATCCCGTCATATATATATGTGATAATTGAGATAGAATCGTTTGGTGTACCCCCTCCTATGACTGTTCCTTCCGGCACATTCTTAGATACTATATTAGCTTCTTTATATAATACTTGGTTAAATAAGTTTGTGCATTCTTTTTTCACTTCTTCTTTTACAAAAAGATATGTATTACAGAGCCATATGCATTGTAATAAGAAGATTAAGACTAATCCTAAAATTGTTATTATTTGAATATATTTTTGTTTGAACATTTTTTGTTGTAAAGTTAATAACAATATGATAACATAGCAATAACATTATATAAAAAATGCTATCTGTATCTTCGCATTGTAAACAAAAAAACAATTAAGCTATGGATCTGATAAAAAATTTAAAACAAGAAGAATTGAATAATATTTTTGGTGGAGATTATAAACTTGTATTTATTGATGGTGAATGGACGTATATAGAAATTGGAACTTATAAAGGATGATAGTAAGTATTTTTAAACTAGGAACAAATATAGAGTATAATAATTATTATAATTGAAAAGCGTATGAAAAAGAAAGAATTGAAAACACTGGAATTTGAAGATTTGAAAAACGTAAGTGGTGGAGTGGCACCTGGACCTAACGGTGAAGGTTGTACAGAACATTGGTTGCCTGACTTCTTGAAAGACAAGACACTTTTGGATATTCTTAAACACTAATAGTAGAAGGATGATATTTGAAAGAATCATAAATGAGAATAGTATTAACAAAAAAACAATGCGTATGAAAGAATTGAACAAAGATGAGAACCTGTCAATTATAGGCGGGTATTATCCTCCATCAGAGGAACAGTTGAAAAATCTGAATCCTATTGAGAGAATTTTTATTTGTTGGTAAAAATTTAAATTGAAAAATTATGAAAAAGAATGAATTGATGCGTACTATGAGTCTGCAAGAACAACAGGAAATTAATGGCGGTGAAGCCTTGGATGTCTTGATAAATACGATTGTAGACATTTTGAACGGGAGAATACCTATATATGTTTAATAGATTAAAATGTAATAGTATGGAATAACTGACAGTGGATGAAATGAGATTGACTGATGGTGGAATGATTATTTTCCCTTTTTCATTAAGTTTAAAAGCAATAGAGTTTATTTCAAAAATGTTTTAATAAAAATTAATGAGTTATGAAAGAAAATGTAATTATGGTTGAGTTGAATCAACAAGAAATGAAAGATGTAGATGGCGGTAATTGGGTTAAGATATTTTTTGCCCTTTTAGAATCAGCGGAGATAGCAAGTGAGTTTCAAGATGGATGGAATTCTGTTAAATAAATAATTAACTAAAAAAGGAGGTATATTATGAAAAAAGAATTGTATAAAGAACTTAACAGTAAAGAAAATGCTGAAGTTTATGGAGGTAAAAGTCTTTGGTATATGGCTGGTGAATATTGTCATAAAGCCTGGAATGAAATAAAATCTTGGTTCTGAATATTTACTTTCCGAATATTCATTGACTTGAATTTATTAAGTTGAGAGAGTGAAAGAGAAATCAAGACCGTAATTTTAAATTGTGCCATTTCCTGATAAGTCAATTATCTATAAATTTATTTCGGATACATTTGTAATCTAGATGTTTATTAAAGAAAAGACAAATAAAGGATTGACACAGTTTGAATTACGGTCTCTATACAGTTAGCTCCTTCACTCTATTTTTTTATTTTTTAAATTTATGTGTCATATTGAAAAGAAAAATAGAATACCACTTTGGGGTGATTTGCTGCTTTTAATTTTGGGTTTCTTTTTTGGAGCCTTGATAGCAGAGGAATGCACTTTGTCTTTATTGGGTTCAACTGGTTATGAAAACGACCAATATTATTTGTTGTCTGCTATACTGTCTTGTTCAATGGTGTCTTTGGTTATCTTGTTTTTGCATTGCATCATAGACAAACGTCCTTTAAGAGAACTGGGCTTGTGTTCTTTTAATAAGTTAAGAAAATTTTCTAAGATTATTATTTTGTGGACCGTTATTGTATTCACTCTCGGACTGATAATTTGTATATTGAGCGGTTCAGCAAATATATCAGCAGTTCAATTACATTGGGAAGATTTATCTTTAAGTCTGATAATGTTCATTTTTGGTGCTTTTTATGAGGAAATTCTTATAAGGGGTTATTTGTTGACACGTTTATGTCGCTCTGGTTTGAATATCTGGATAAGTTTAAGTATAACCTCTCTCATATTTTCTGCTTTACATTTAGCAAATCCTGATATGAGCATCTGTTCAGCTTTTAATCTTTTTTTAGGTGGCTTTTTTGATGGCTGTATTTTTTTATTAACCGGAAGTCTTTGGTCGGCTGTAATTTCTCATTGTGCATGGAATTGGCTACAAGGTTCTATTTTTGGTTTCAATGTCAGTGGTGGAGAATTTTATCAATCACTTATAACTTTAGAATACCCTTCTTACAATTTAATAAATGGTGGATTGTTTGGATTTGAAGGTTCTATTATATGTACGATATTATTACTACCTTCTGTTTTTGTATTAATGAAACTTGTATCTAAGAATCTTAAGAAAAATGTATGATTTATATTAACCTACTCTTAACCTAAGAATAACTTATTTCTTTATCTTTTTGACTTACATTTGTTGTGTAATCTAAAAAATAAAAGAGATATGTTATTACCGAACGAATGGATAGAGAACAGTATTGAGACATACATCTATCAGCACACAACAAAATCACAGATAATCTATTGGATTGTCTTATTTGCAGTTACAGTCACATTAGTGGCACTTCCATTTATCTATGTAGATATCTCCGTACAGGGGAGTGGAGTAGTAAGACCGGTAGCGGAAAAAGCGGAAATAACTTCTTCCATTACAGAAATTGTAGATTCGGTTTTTGTAAAGGAAGGAGAGCAGGTTAACAAGGGTGACGTGATACTAAGATTCAGAACCAATAGTTCTGATTATAAAATCAATTATCAGACCAGCCGACTGAGTGATTGTAGTGCACAGCTTGCCGACCTTGCTTATCTGGCAGAGGGTAATTGTCCGAAACTCTTCAGTTCTCCGGTAAGACAACAGGAATATGCTTATTTTATCCGTAAGAAACAGGAACTGGAAACAGGATTGGCACAAGCGGAAAAGGAATATCTTAGAAATAAAACTTTGTTTGAAAAGAAAGTTATCTCTGAGGAGGAATACGACAGTTACTATTTCAAATACAAAAGCCAACAAAATGAATTGGCATCGCTGGTACAAAGCCAGATAAGTACATGGCAGGCAGACCAGAATACATACAGGAATACATACAACGAAATGAGTACCAACCTGAAGCAGGAAATAAAAGATAAGGATATGTATATTGTCCGTAGTCCGGTAGATGGAACTGTTGACCAGTTCTCTGGAGTATATCGTGGCAGCAGCATTCAGGCAGGACAGTCTTTAGCTGTCATAAGCCCCGACTCAACACTATGTATTGAGGTATATGTCACACCAAGAAATATCGGATTCATGAATATTGGCATGCCTGTAAATGTGCAGGTGGAATCCTTCAATTACAACGAATGGGGGACAATACCGGGAAGAGTGAAGGATATATCATCAGACTTTCTGACAGACAGTCAGGGAAATTCCTTCTACAAGGTGAAATGTGAAATGGAGCGCGACTTCCTTCAACTTAAGAACGGGAGGATAGGAAAGCTGAAAAAAGGGATGACGGTAAATGCTCATTTTATGGTAACAAGACGGTCACTGTTCGACCTGCTTTATCAGAAGATGGACGGATGGGTAAATCCGAAGCAGTATGAAAATGAAACGATGGTAGCTAAACTGAATTGATTGTGAATATAGAATAAAAGAATTATGTATAGAAAAGGAATCAAAATTAAGCAGCATGACATTACTGACTGCGGTGCTGCATGTCTTGCTTCTGTATGTGCACATTATGGGCTTCAATTCCCTGTGGCCCGCATCCGCCAGTATGCCTTTACAGACCAGAAGGGGACTAATGTATTGGGGATGATTGAAGCTGCGAACCGTCTCGGACTTTCTGCAAAAGGTGTAAGAGCACAGTTTGAAGCTCTTTCCATCGTACCGAAACCAACAATTGCACATGTAATTGTACACGAGCATCTGCAGCACTTTATTGTTCTGTATAAAGTAGAAAAGGAACACATTACCTATATGGATCCCGGTGACGGTAAAATGCATAAGGTTACGAATGCTGAGTTTCAGAAAATGTGGACAGGTGTACTTGTTCTGATGGAACCTGAGGAAACCTTTAAAAAGGGAAACATGAAAACGAGCATGACAAGGAAATTCTTCTCACTGCTGGCTCCACATAAGAGTGTCATGATGCAGGCTGTATTCGGGGCGTTAATATACAGTATATTAGGGCTTTCTACTTCTGTATATGTAGGTAAGATTACTGATTATGTCCTGGTAGACGGAAATATCAACCTGCTTAACCTTATGGGAATTGTGATGATTATTATTCTGATACTTCGTACTTTCATAGGGTCAATGAAAAGCATTCTGGCATTGAAGACCGGGCAACGAATAGATGCTGCTCTGATTCTCGGTTACTATAAGCACTTGCTGACATTGCCGCAACAGTTTTTCGATACCATGCGTGTGGGAGAAATCATTTCGCGTGTGAACGATGCGGTGAAGATAAGAAACTTCATCAACAATGTATCTCTGGATCTGCTAGTAAACATGATGATTCTGTTATTCTCGGTAGGTCTGATGTTCGTGTATTCGTGGAAACTTGCCTTGGTGACATTGGCATCCGCGCCATTATTTTTGCTCATTTTCTGGGCTTTCAATAAGCTGAACAGAAAATATCAACGCAGCATCATGGAGAGCAGTGCAGATCTGGAGTCTCAGTTGGTTGAATCTATAAATTCCATTTCCACAATCAAGCGTTTCGGTATAGAATACTTTGCGAATTTGAAAACAGAAATACGTTTTGTACACCTCTTGAAGAATACCTATCGCAGCATTTATGGGGCAATTATGGCTCAGGGAGGTATCCAGTTTGTATCAACCGCAATAACAATTGCTGTGCTATGGATGGGAAGTGTTCTGGTCATAGACAAGGAGCTTACACCAGGTACACTGATGGTATTCTATTCGCTTATCAGTTATGTCATATCACCGATAGGGTCATTGATTTCATCCAATCAGACAATACAGGATGCGCTGATTGCAGCAGACCGCCTTTTTCAGATTATGGATCTTGAGCGTGAACAGGATGACAGCCAAAAAATAGAACTCAGAAAGGATATGATCGGGGATATTGTGTTTGAGAATGTATCGTTCCGATATGGCTCCCGTAAAGAGGTATTTAACGGACTCAACCTGAAGATAGATAAAGGAAAGACCACTGCAGTCATCGGTGAGAGTGGGTCCGGTAAAACTACACTCATATCATTGCTTCAACATATTTATCCGATTCAAAGTGGTCAGATACGTATCGGTGGATATGATATTTCTCAAATAAGCAATAAGAGCCTTCGTAGTCTTGTTGGTACTGTACCACAGCAAATTGAGCTTTTTGCCGGTACTATTATAGAGAATATAGCAGTGGGTGATCTCCAACCTGATATGAAGCGTATTGTAGATTTGGTAGAACAACTTGGTTTGAAGGACTTTATTGAGCGTCTTCCTAATGGCTACATGACCTATATAGGAGAACATGGAGCTTCTTTATCTGGTGGTGAACGGCAGCGAATAGCCATAGCCCGTGCGCTGTATAAGGAGCCGGAAATTCTGATTTTTGATGAAGCGACTTCTTCCTTGGACTCAATATCTGAGAAGCATGTAAAGAGAACACTCGATGCACTGGCCAGTTCCGGAAAGACAGTCATTATCATTGCTCATCGTTTGAGTACTGTAAAAAATGCAGATATGATTGTGGTACTTGACAATGGTAAAGTATCCGAAACCGGTACGCATAAGCAATTGTTTGATTCCAATGGAATTTACAACAGATTATGGAATGAACAGTTTGATCAGTTGGATTAAAAATAAAGAACTATTGCAATAGTATAATTATAATTTTATCAATCTAAAAATTTAAAAGAATGGAAAGAACAAATGAAAAAAAAATTGTTGCTTTATCAGAAAAGGAAAGTCAACAAATTGAGGGAGGTATTGTCCAATTTCTCCTTGGAGCAATCATTGGAGGGTTTATATATGATTGCATTTCTGAACCTGGACATTGTATTAATGGATTTCGTGATGGTATGAATAATGGTCTTAAATAGTTTTTATTATGAAAGATTTGACAATGACAGATATGGTGAACATACATGGTGGTTCTACATTTTCATACTATGTTTTCTGGTTTTTAGGTAGATCATTTGTATCTCCTGCAGAACTTGATAAAAATGGTATGAATCCAGTACACTTATGGAACTAATAATCAACAAGTCTTAGTATTTTTATTAATAATGAAAAAGAAGATGAGTTTCTTGTAGCCTTCTCTCGGATATTTATAAATAACATCAGGGATGGTATATACAAACTCATCTTCTATTTAAGTATTTGATTTTTAACAAAACAACCTTTTGTAAGAAATGCTTACCTTACTGGTAAGTATTATAAAAGAATTGTAAAAAATATCATGAAGATTCAAATATGAATAAGAAACTTTTTTTATATGGTATATTAATTGCCGCAGTAGGACTAATACTATCACATACATATAGACCTTACATATATAGTCACAATCTTTTTGATTTTCATTTAGCAGATGTTATTGGTAGTATCGTGTGTGTGCCTTCATCAGTTTTATTTTTTTATGGGATGGATCCTAGATATTCTGTGAAAAAATATACTGTTTACGCTACAATAGTATATATAAGCTATGAGTTGTTGGGGCTTTTCAATATACATGGTACCTTTGATATATATGATATTATTGCAATTATTATCAGTGCTTTTTGTTTTTATCGAATTTATATCAGGTTAAGTAAAAAAACTCATTGAATAGAATGATTGGATGAAACTGTATATCGCATTTCCAGCGTATTTGCTGAATGTATCAGGGCTCAGGATCCATGTCTGATAATTCTGCTCGACTGGGCTGATGGCTTGTTGCCTGAAGGTAAGGTCAAGGAACCGTTCTCTAAAATTGAGAAGCCCGTAAATTCGGGAGAAAGGGGAGGGCTGTCTAGTTGCCGACAATGAAAGTTCTGTTGTTGCTCTCTGTTAACCTGCTGATAACATTTCGATAACTTTAATCTTCTTTCTGCCTATATATATTTGTAGTGAATAAAAAATTATTAAAGATGAAAAGATTGATATTTATACTGGTTATTGTCGGATTGTTTTCCTGTTCTGGATATGCACAAGAAAAAAAATGGACCCTTTCGGAATGTATTGATTATGCGGTGACACACAACATAGAGGTAAGACAAAGTGTCAATCAGATTCAAAATCTGAAAGTAGAAAAGAATACGTTAAGAAACAGCTTTCTACCGAATCTGAAAGCAGGCGCTTCGCATAACTTTACATTCGGTCGTTCTCTAAACCAGAGTAATACATATGAGAACAGTAACATACAGAACTCTTCTTTCTCTGTAAGCACTGAAATACCTGTTTTTATGGGATTTAAACGTACAGTTGCTGTAACACAGAATAAATTTGATTTACTTGCAGCTGAAGCAAAAAAGGAACTTATAAAAAACAATCTGTTGATAAATGTGGCAGGAGCATATTTTCAGATATTACTTAATAAAGAAATATATAATATAGCGCTTGCGCAGATACAGCTTACCAAAGAGCAGGAGGTCTGTACAAAGATATTGATTGATAATGGGAAAGCACCCGAATCACAACTTTATGATGTCCGTGCTCAATTGGCGGATGATGAACTTGCTGCAACAGAAGCACGAAATTCATTAAGGCTTTCTTACCTTGACTTGGCACAACTTATGGAATTAGATGAATATGAGGAATTTGATATTGATTCCATAGATGGGGATGTTGCTATTGCTGATACTTTGAACCTGATGAATATTTATCAGTCAGCTTTGACATGCATGCCGCAGATACTTCAGGCATTTTATGCTTTGCAAAGTAAGACAAAAGGCATAAAGATAGCCCAGTCCGGATTTTATCCTACTATATCTTTTGTAGCAGGGATGAGTACAAATTATTATAATAATACTTCTGCTCTATATGAGAATTTCAGGAAACAGTTTAATAACCATATGCAGAAAAGTCTGTGTCTAACGGTTAGTATACCTCTTTTCGACCGGTTTTCAGTGAGAAATAAAGTACGGTCAGCACGTATAGAAGAAAATAATGCAAGATTGTCCTTGGAAAATGAGAAGAAACAACTATATAAAGATATAGAACAGGCTTATACAGCTGTAATTTCTGCATATGACAAATACCGTTCTACAACAAAAGCGGTAATGGCCAATAAAGAAGCACACAGATACGCTTTAGAAAAATATGCAGCAGGAAAGTCAACTGTATTTGAATATAATGAAATCAAGATGAAACTTGCTGATGCACTTTCACAACAGTTTCAGGCAAAATATACTTATCTGCTGAAAGATCGTATCCTGGCCTTTTATTCATATTTTACATTAACCGATTAATACAGATAATCATGTATTCGATAAAATTAGACTTGATATTGTCTTAGGTATACAAAATTAATTTTATACATATGAGTATTTCACAAATAAGGTTGTACCGACAGAGGCAAACGCTCTGTTGGTACAATAGAAAAGTGTTATCCTTAGTATTGTATTCTGCAAATAAATATTCTATGTACATCCTCGCTTCCGGTACTTGTAAGCATTGCTACTAGACGGCTCTTCCTGCAATGTCTGGCCTTGTGGGGGAAACGGGATACAACTCCCCGTTGTGCTATGAAGTCTTATTGTTGGAAAGTCAGGCCGGGGCAAAAAAATATGGGAGGTGATTTCCGGACGGAATCCACTTCCCATATTTATGTAAATCTTATACTGATCTGGTTGTTAATCAGTGATGCGTTTGTTCAGGACGATATAAGAAATCAGTCCCAAAACAACCAGGGCCAATGAAGTACCCAAGATGGCATTGTTGTTTACATTGCCGGTTGCAAAGCAAACGACAAGGATCACTGCACCGATAATTACCAGTATCACTCCCAAGTTTTTCAATAAGCTTTTCATGTGTGTCTTCTTTTTATGGTTTATTTTTCTTGGTTACAAATTAAGTTATAATTCTTGTATTGAGAAAATTATTTCGTGAAAAAAAACGGAAATTCAATGAAATATCTTCTTCTCGCAGAGGTTTTTGTCTTTTATTTTGTATCTTGGTGTAGTTAATTCAAATGTATGCCTATGAAAGTGGAACATGATGAACAGAAAAAGAAATTCTTTGTGAAAGTCGATGGTTATGAGGCCCATGTGGCTTATGACGTGCACGACGGTGCGTGGGATATCCGCCATACAGTGGTTCCTAAACCGATTGGCGGTCAGGGTATTGCCTCCATGCTGGTAAAGCAGGTCTATGATGAGGCCCGTGCCCGGGGAATGAAATGCATGGCTACCTGCTCGTATGCAGTGTTGTGGTTGCAAAGACATCCCGAGTATGAGGGAATAGTGAGCGACGACCATGCTCCTGACGCTTGTGCGTTGTAGGCAGAACGGACGGATGATACGGAAACGGCGTGTATGAAAGGGAGAGCCTTTATCATACACGCCGTTCATTTGAGGTCTCCGGGCTGAAGATGATTCCCGGAGCGATTTTATATCCGAAGTCTATGCTTTATAAATCTTTTTCTTTTTGATGAAGAACAGCCAGCGCAACAGGGAAGCGATGGGTGTGTGGCTGAACGAATTGATTTCATCGGTCCGTTCGTCTATCTTCTTCATCCGTTCTTCCGCATCTTTTTCCGAAAGCATTCCGTTGTTGACCATCTGTCTTACCGTCCGCCGTTCGTTGCTGAGCATCATGCGGATGGACTTGATGGTCAGTGCATGTCCGTATGCCTTCGGGAAATTCTTGGCCAGTTCGTTCAGTACGGTAGTCATCCGCTGGATATTGTGTTCAATTTCATTCCGCAGTGTCTGTACGATGGTCTGTTGTTCAGAGGCAATCCACTGTGAGGAAGCCAGCTCTTCCAGCAGCTTGAGGCTTTCCTTCTGGAGGATGATGAAACCTCTTCCCAGGTCATAGACCACTGTAATCCGTTCCCGGAAATAGAAACTCATCCAGTTCTGGATGTATGGCATGCTCCGCATGTGGTTCAGAAAATCGGTCCGCTGGCAGAACTGGAAAATGGAGTTTCGGATATCGAGTGCATAATTTCCGTCGTGGTCATACAGTTCGTCCAGGGAGTTCATCAGCCGCAGGAACACCGTCTTGGATATGATACCCTCTTCATAGATTTCCCGGCAGACTGCCTTTTCGCGGTCCAGAATACGGAGACGGATTTCCGGCAGCATGGCCTTTGCCTGAGGCGTTTTGCCCGGATCGGCCGGAAGTTCGCTCATGTATGAAGCAACCTTTTCCCAGTTGGCCCCCGCCAGGGTTTCCCGTTTCTTGAGATTTTCCAGGTACTTTTCTGAACTCTCGTGCAGCGACTGCTCAATGCGGTATTCCAGCTGGGTACGGGCCGACGGGATATGTGTCAGTCCCAGGCGGTTGAGCAGCCAGCGCATGGTGGTGGCATTGATGCAGAGGGTCAGGGTAACCACTCCGGCCGTATAGAACAAAATCTGACTGCGTATGTCTTCAGGAATGGCAGGCGTATAGGATACCATCAGTGCCAGTGTCATTGCCAGTGCCCCTCTCAGTCCGCCCCAGGTCAGAATCACCGACTCTCTTCGGCTCAGTCCGTAGCCCAGGCGCTTCATCAGCGGGAAGAACAGCATGATCATTGCAAACCGGATGAGGTTGAGGGCAGCATAAATCAGTATCAGTATGCCCAGCGCCTTCCAGGAGAAATCAATCTTCTCGGCAATAACCACACCCACCAGAATGAAGATCAGTGTGTTGGCAATGTAGGTAAGCAGTTCCCAGAAATGCTCCATGAAGGTATTCACCTGCGGCTTGAAGCGCGGCTTGCCCACGTAGGTGACAGTCAGTCCGAAGGCCACCAGCGCAATGACTCCCGATACCCCCAGGAAAAACTGGGAAAGGATGAAAGTCAGGTAGGCCGACAGGATAATCACACTGTTCTGTATCATCTCCTCGGAATTGATGCGCGTGATAAACCAGATGATCAGACGGGCCATCAGGAATCCCAGCAGGGTACTGATACCGACTTCCCGCATGAAGGTGAGGAAGGGAGAGGCATGGCTGGCTTCTCCTCCGGCTGCAAAGGCTCCGAAGAAGAGTATGAAACAGACGATGCCCGTACCGTCGTTCAACAGCGATTCGGCATCAACCAGTGTCGAGAAGCGTTTACTGGTCTTCAGTTCATGCAGGAGTGCCACTACGGCCACCGGGTCGGTGGCGCTGATCAAGGCTCCGAACATCAGTGCAAAAGTCCAGGTCCACGATTCCAGTCCGGGAATAAAGGTGCTGATTCCGACCATGAATGCCCCGGTGAGCAACATGCAGACCACCAGTCCCGGTACTGCCAGCAGGGTGGCGTTCGCCAGGGTCTTTTTGAAGATATGCAGATTGAGTTCGTAAGCCGCATCAAAAATCAATATGGGCAGGAACAGATACAGAATCAGGTCGGGATTGATGTTTGCCACCGAATTGATTCCTTCGCTGAGTACCGGCATCCCTTGAAAGATTCCGCCGCGGTTCAGGACTCCCAGAAGAATACCGATGGCAAAAAGTCCCACCGTATAAGGAATCCAGCTATGTTTCAACAGTGATTTCAAAAGGGCACCGATGACAAGGCCCCCGATGGTGAGCAGCAACGGTATCAGAAAAGTGTATCCATCCATATGTGTCAAATGATTAAATGTATCATGCCGCCTTGTGAAGCGGCGTAAACAAGGTTATACTGTTTAACAAAGTTAAATAATATAAATCGTAAATGCAAATTATTTCCCGGAACATCCGGTACGGCTCTGAAGAATCTCGGTGGCCTGCTGTCTTCCTGTCTTTCTGTCTGCCTTTCCGGTTTCGGTGAGTGGCAATGCCGGAATCCGTACCAGGTGACGCGGTTGCCAGTAACGGGGAAGCTGGTGTACGGCCTCCTGCAAGACCTCATCTGGGCAGCCGTTGTCCGTTTCTGTCAGCAGGACGATGGCCTCTCCGAATTTCGCATCCGGTACCGAAGTAATCTGAAACGGCACGGAAAGCCGTGCGGCCAGTTCCTTTTCCACCTCTTCAATCTGTACCTTCACCCCTCCGGTATTGATGGTATTGTCCTTCCGGCCGGCAATGCGGAACTGTCCCTCTGCATTGAATACGGCGATGTCATTGGTGACAAGCGGTTCGGGATGCACCTGCGAGGCATGGATGATGAGGGTATCGTCGGGAGACAGATTCAGTTGTACGCCCGGAAAGGGAGTATACCACTGGGAGGCCTCTTTGCCGTTCAGCCGGCGCAAGGCGATGTGTGAGAGGGTTTCTGTCATGCCATACGTACTCCAAACGGCATGAGGGAAGTCCTTCAGGGTCTTTTCCACCTGCTCGTCTACGGCACCGCCTCCAATGATCAGGTGGCGGATGGCTGACAGGCGTTCTGCCTCTTCGGGTACCTGCAGCGAATTGAAGACCTGCATGGGAATCATGGCTGAGAAGACGGGTACCTGGCTGATGTTTTCAAGAGGGTGTCCGCAGGGGGCAAGTGGCAGGAGGTTCAGTCCGGCAACCAGGGCACGGACGACTACCATCTTTCCGGCAATGTATTTCAGGGGCATGCAGAGCTGGGCCGTATCGCCTGCTTGCAGTCCGAGAAACGACACGGTCATCTGGGCACTGTTCATCATGCGCTTCTTTTCTACCCACATTTCCTTGGGTGTACCGGTCGATCCCGAAGTATGTACCCGCAGCGTGTCCCTGCCGTCAAACCACTCGCACAGGAAGTCGGCAAGGCTGGCATGAAAACTCTCTTTTCCGTATCTTCCGTAAAAATCCTCCTGCAGGGCGGAACGGCCGTTTTCTGCGGTGGGGGAAGC
>ERZ791859.943-NODE-943-length-15064-cov-2.796322_pt1 | contig 15064 bp, 9 predicted proteins | sample MGYA00509943_ERZ791859 | MGnify/ENA primary metagenome ERZ791859 (study PRJEB30046, sample SAMN00792065) | human gut metagenome | study: EMG produced TPA metagenomics assembly of the A metagenome-wide association study of gut microbiota in type 2... | reverse complement strand
ATCGACAAGGTCATTCTCGACTATTACGACAAGAATGAAATCAAATTCATCAAGCGAATATGGAGAGAATCTGATTTAGAACCACATATCAAACGGATTCTGGGACAGGCTCTTGAAGCACATCTCCGTGGTGAATATGCCCTGTGTATTTCCAGCTTGGCAACTATGTGGGAGGGCTTAATCTACATAAAGGCAAACAATGCTACCATGCAGGATCGTCACCGGCAAAGGATGGAGATCACAAAAAAAGAACTGGAAGATCTGACCGAGGCAAACGACTACGACAAGATCTTCAGCGATTATTTCAACACCTTCATTGTTTCTCAGTGCAATAAGGTTGATGATGTGGTTGATGGTGTGCCGAACCGGCATGGCGTTTCTCACAGCTGGTATCACAGCTATCCGAGCAAAAAGGCTTCTCTGAATGCTATTTTGCTTACCGACTTCATAATTGGTCTGGAGCCACTTGAAGGCACCCGGGCCAGTGCATAAAGAAAATACGAATCGAGGTACACACGATGTCTAACGATAAAATCCAAGCGGTAGGAGTAAATATCGCAGAAAAAGCAACGATGATCTGGAATGTGGCAGATATGCTCCGTGGCCCCTTTAAGCCCCATGAGTACGGGCTTGTAATCCTTCCTATGACCGTGGTTAAGCGTTTCCACGACTGTCTGCTTCCCACCCACGAAGCAGTCTTGGCACAGTATGAAAAGGTCAAGAAGCTGGCCGTCATTGATGGCTTTCTGACCAAGGCTTCCGGTTATCAGTTCTACAATACCAGCAAGTTCACATTTGAAAAGCTGCTGGCTGACCCGGATAACATCGAAGCCAACTTCCGGGACTATCTGGCTGGGTTCTCTCCCAATGTCCAGGATGTTCTGTCCAAATTCGATTTTGACAACATCATCAAGAGAATGGTGGAGAGCAACACCCTCTACCTTGTTATCAAGGAGTTTGCTACGCCCAAGGGCTATCTCGGCCCGGACAAGATCAGTGCCGTGGACTGTGGCTACATCTTTGAGGACTTGGTAAAGCGGTTCTCTGAATCCTTTGGAGAGGAAGCCGGAGCGCACTTTACCAGCCGGGATATTATCTATCTGATGACCGATCTCCTTCTGTCCGATGCCGATCTTGCGGAAGCTCAGAATGTCACGGTCTACGATATGACCATGGGAACCAGCCAGATGTTGTCCTGCATGGAGGAGCGTATCCACGATCTGAACGAGGACATTGAAGTTACCTGTTTCGGACAGGAGTTCAATCCCTCCACCTTCGCAATCGCCAAGGCGGACATGATGATCCGTGGCGGTGATCCTAACAACATGAGATTTGGTGACACCCTGTCTGACGATCAGTTCAGCGGCTACACCTTCCAATATATTATCAGCAATCCGCCATTCGGAATTGACTGGAAGCGTGAACAAAAGGCCGTTGAAAAGGAAGCGGCAAAAGGTGATCTTGGTCGTTTCTCTCCCGGTCTGCCTAAGATTTCTGACGGACAGCAGTTGTTCGTGCTGAATGGTCTATCCAAGCTTGCACCTAACGGCAAGATGGCCATTATTCAGAATGGTTCCCCGCTGTTCTCCGGTGATGCCGGTAGCGGACCGTCCAATATTCGTCAGTATATTCTGGAGAATGACTGGTTGGATTGCATCGTTCAGCTGTCCACCGATATGTTTATGAACACCAGTATCAGCACATATATTTGGGTGTTGTCTAAAGACAAGCCTGCTTATCGTGCCGGTAAGGTGCAGCTGATTGATGCTTCTCATTGCTTTGAATCCCGAAAGAAGAATATCGGAACGAAGCGAAATGATATTACCGACCTGTGCCGGGAACTGATCGTGGAAGCCTACGGCGATTATCGCCATGACACCGTTTACGGAGATAAGAATGGAATCTACTGCGAAAGTAAGATATTCGACACCGTGGACTTCGGTTATAACAAGATTGTCGTGGAGCGCCCTCTGCGTGATGAACATGGAGAGCTGATCTTAAAGAAAGGCAAGAAGCAGGCTGATGTATCTTTGCGTGATACGGAGAATATTCCTCTGGCTGAAGATATTGATGCCTACTTTGCAAGAGAAGTTCTTCCGTATGCGCCTGATGCTTGGATTGATATAAAAAAGACCAAGGTTGGTTATGAGATTCCTATGGCAAAATTCTTTTATGAATACCAGGCCCCCGAAATGGCAGAAGAAATAATATCTCGTATCCGCTGTTTAGAGAGTGACATTACATCTTCTCTTAATGCGTTGTTCCATAAGGAGGGATGATAGTGGACAGAAAACTGAAACAAACAAACGCAAGATGGTTAGGTGATATTCCTGCCACCTGGGATGTAAAGAAGCTGAAATATGCATCTACTTTTTGCCAAACGAAATACGACGCCTCTGTTGGAGCATTGCCCTATATTGGACTTGAAAATATCGTAAGCTGGAATGGTCAATACATACAGACAGACTCCGAGTACGATATTTCGCAATCTCTGGTGTTCAGAGAAAATGATATTCTGTGGGGAAAGCTAAGACCTTATCTTGCTAAGGTGTATCAAACAAGATCAGATGGATGCTGTTCTGGTGAATTTTGTGTTATCAGAATGAACGAAGGGTATGACCATCGTTACTTTTGGAATTTGCTTATTTCAAGCGAGTTTGTAGCAGAAGTAGACCGATCTACTTACGGGACGAAGATGCCGAGAGCCAATGCTGATTTTATTAAAAACATGGTAGTGCCTGTTCCTCCGCTTTGCGAACAAGTAAAGATTTCCGAGTTTCTCGATTCGGAATGCCGAGAAATTGATTTGGTGATAGAAAAAACGAAAAAGTCTGTCGATGAGTATAAACGGCTCAAACAGGCAGTAATAACAGAGGCAGTCACCAAAGGAATTCGTGGCGCACGAAGTATGAAACCAAGTGGCATTGAGTGGATTGGTGATATTCCCAGCGATTGGTCTGTGAGAAGAATTAAAACGCTCTTTAATTTGCGAGATGAGAAAAACTATGCGCCTCTGGACGAGGTGAACTTGATTTCCCTTTATACGGATTTAGGTGTTGTACAGCATTCCGACTTGGAAAAAACGACTGGAAATAAGGCATCTACGGCAGACGGATATAAGAAGGTATATTGCGACGATATAGTTGTAAATATCATCTTGTGTTGGATGGGTGCGATAGGTAGATCTGCATACGACGGTGTGACCAGTCCAGCCTATGATATATACACACCTGTCGAGGCTGTTGATAGCAGATTTTATCACCATTATTTCAGGACGACTGGTTTTAATGGAGATTGCTATAAACGAGGTCGTGGAATTATGGCTATGCGCTGGCGAACATATTCCGATCAGTTTCGTGATATTCCTGTTGTGTACCCTCCGTTTGAGGAACAAAAAGAAATTCTTCAATACTTAGATACAATGTGTTCAGAGATAGATGTGTTAATTGCTAAGAAGCAGGAAATTATTTCAGAACTTGAAAACTATAAAAAATCACTTATCTATGAATATGTCACCGGCAAAAAGGAGGTGCAGTAACTTTGGAAATTCCTATTACCTTGCTTTCAGATGAAAAGGGATACTTCGACAGAGAGTGTCCCAACGAAAATTGTCAGCACACCTTTAAGATCTGCATGGAGGACTGGAAAGAAAAGGTGTCGGACGAAGAAGTTCACTGCCCTATGTGCGGTCATATTGACACTGCTGATAAGTGGTGGACACAGGATCAGCTTGATTCGATGGAAGAAATCATCGCAAGCTACTTTATGTCTATGATTTCGGAAAAACTCGATGAGGCATCCGGCGGCTTGGCTCGATCCACCCGGCACAACAAGTTTGTGAAGATTACCTATAAGCCTGGTAAACGAATTACTTTCCAGAACAACCCCATTGGACAGAGCGAAGAATGGGAAACCGACATCACTTGTGAGAGCTGTGGTACTCGATATAGCGTAATTGGCTCCGCTTACTTTTGCCCGTGCTGCGGTCATAACTCTGCGGTAAGCGTATTTGGGGAATCAATGGACAGCGTTGAGAAGATGTTGGCATCGCTTTCCGAAATGAAGCAGATGTTAACGACCTCTTATGGCAGGGATAAGGCAGAAACGATGTGTCGTAGCCTGTTGGAAAGCTCTATCGGCGACATTGTTTCTGCATTCCAGAAGTTTGCTTCATGCCACTATGATAAGCTGACCGGAAAGACATCCAGGGTAAATGATTTCCAAATCGTCGATAAAGGAAGTCAGCTGTTTAAGGATGCTACCGGAAAGGGGTATAACGAGTGGCTGTCAGCTGATGAATTGCGGGAAATGAATTTGCTGTTCCAGCGTAGACATTTGATTGAACATAACAACGGTATGGTCGATCAAAAATATATTGATAAATCTGGAGACAATTCCTATGCCGTAGGACAAAGATTGGTTGTAAAGGGAAGCGATCCGCTGACCTTGCTGGCAATCATCAAGAAACTCAGCAGGGGATTGGTGTCACTAAAGGAGGTGCCAGAGAATTGAAGATTGATAAAGGCAGAATCATCAATGACTTCATTGAGCCGAACAAGCGTCAGTATGCAATCCCTGTGTACCAGCGTAACTATGAATGGTCGAAAGAGCAGTGTGTGAAGCTGTTTGAGGACATTGTGCAGGCATATAAAAAGGACAGAACCCATTTCTGCGGTTCTGTCGTGTATGCCCCTCTGAAAGAGGAGCAGAACATTCATTACTACATCATCATCGACGGGCAACAGCGGTTGACTACCATCTATCTTCTGCTGAAGGCGCTGATCGACCTTGCAGAGAACGATGCCACCCGTGAATTGATTGCGGAAACGCTGTTTAATCGGGACAAATTTGATAAGTTTGCCATTGACAAGGCAAGCAAGTTGAAATTAAAACCCATTAAGAGCGACGATAATCAGCTGCGTTTGCTGATGGAAAACAAATACGATGACATAGAAAAGAACAGCGGTATTTGGAGAAACTACGAGTTGTTCTGTTCGCTGGTTCAAGCACAGTTGGATGCCGGTATGTATGTCAAAGACATTTACAAGGGCGTTGAGAAGCTGATTTGTGCCAGTATTCTTCTGGAGCAGGAAGATAACGCCCAAGAGATGTTTGAACGTATCAACTCCACTGGTGTGCCCCTGAGCCTTGCGGATAAAATCAGAAACTTTGTCCTGATGACCGATGCAGATCAAGAAAGCCTCTATGAAAACTATTGGCTTAAAGCAGAAGTTCTTGTCCATCGAAATAATATGACCGCTTTCTTCTTGGACTATCTCAATACCAAGGTTGACGGTTTTGCCAAGGAAGAAGATGCCTATGAGGTCTTTAAGGATGTTTATCGGAAAGGTAAATACACCAACGAAAGTATGCTGAAGGAGATTCTTCACTACGCTGACTTTTACCATGCATTCCTTTACGGTGACAAGAAATACGGTGATAAAATAAACAGTCTGCTCAGAAGCTTACAGAAACTAAAACAGACCACTGTATTCCTGTTCTTGTTTCCGGTGTTCGATGATTATGAGAATGAGGTTATTGGTCTCAAGGAACTGGAAAAAGTTTTGCAGTTCCTACTTCATTACAGCATCCGCCGTTTGATCTGTGAGATCGGTTCTAACTCCCTGCGTGGTCTGTACAAGACGCTCTATGCCAGAGTATTCGCTCGTACGGAGAATAAACAGCATTACTACGATGCAATTGTATCTTTTTTTCAGCAGTTGACTTCCAAGGATGCACTACCCGATGACAAGACGTTTATTCTGGCATTGAAGCAGAACAATCTGTATAGAAAAAACGCTCTGTGTAAGTTCCTGCTGACTGCCATTGAAAACCAAGGTAAGGAACAGCTGATTACGGACAATCTTACCATCGAGCATATTATGCCGCAGAACAAGAACCTATCTACTGCATGGCAGAAAATGCTTGGGGAAGATGTTTGGCAGAGTGTGCAGGAGAAGTATCTGCATACCCTTGGCAATTTGACCCTTACCGCCTACAACAGCGAATTGGGCGACAAACCTTTCGATGTGAAACAGAAAGAATTAGACGATGTTAAGACAAAAGTTGTTGTGCTGTACTCCGATGTGAAGGGACGCACAGTTTGGAACGCCGAAGCCATTGAGCTGAGAGCCGACCGTCTGGCTGACATTATCGTAAAGCTCTATCCAATTGAACAACCTGCGCAGACGATTTCCTTTGCTGATCCTCGTTACAAAGAATACACTTGTGACGATCCGGACAATGCCACATACAAGGCTCCAAACTACTATGTACTGCAAGGAGAACGTGTCAACACGACCAATTTCGCAGAAATGCTCCGCTCTATTGTTAGCAGACTGTATGAACTGGACAGTAGCATTATTGAAGAAATGGCCCGAAACAATGAGCGTCTCCTTTCATGGTCACAGAATGTCGTGTTCTCCTATGATGTGAATGAGGTCTACGGAGATTACAAGTTGGGAGATACAGATATTTATGAAAGCACTGGCTTTTCAGCAGCACACATTATGTATATCATCCGAGCACTGCTTGATAAGTACGATATTGAGTGGAGCGATTTTGCTTACAGTGCTCGCTCTACAAAGCCCAGCGGAAAGGAGGAACAATAAGTGTCCATTGATGTTACAACAGAAAAGCGTTTTGAAGAGGACATTGAAGCCTTCTTCATTTCTCCCACAGGCGGCTACACCAAGGGAACCGATACATACGATCCGGCCCTTGGCCTATATGTGAACACACTGATCGAGTTCATCCAAAGAACCCAGCCGAAGGAATGGGCGAGATTTGAGAATCAGAACAAGGTTGATCCTGTCCGAAAGTTCTGCCTTGCTCTAAATACTGCCTGTGACACTGAGGGCCTTGTATCTGTTCTCCGTCACGGCTTCAAGCACCGGGGTATTACCTTCCGTGTCTGCTATTTCAAACCGGAATCCAGTTTGAACCAGACCGCAGCTGCCCTATATGCGAAGAATGTAGTCAACTGCAACAGGCAGTGGTATTACTCCGCTGATACCAAGAAAAGCGTGGATATGGTGCTGGTGCTAAATGGCATCCCTGTGTTCGCCTTTGAGCTGAAGAACCAGTACACCGGTCAGAACGTGGACAATGCCAAGCGGCAGTGGATGTATGACCGTGATCCCAGAGAAATCTGCTTCCAGTTCAATAAGCGCATTCTGAGCTACTTCTGTGTAGACCACACCGAAGTCTGGATGGCAACCAAACTCACTGGTAAGGACACCTTCTTTCTGCCTTTCAACCAAGGCTCTGCCGGTGCAGGCCGTGACGGTGGAAAGGGCAACCCAGCTAACCCCAACGGCTATCCCACGGAATATCTGTGGGAACAGGTTTTCCAGAAAGAAAGTATGATGGACATTCTCCAGAAGTTTATTCATTTGCAAATCACCGAAGATAAGAAGCTCATGGCCGATGGCAGCGAGAAGATCACCAAGAAGAAAACGCTGATTTTCCCTCGTTACCACCAGCTGGATGTTGTCCGCAAGCTACTTGACGATGTGAAAGCTAATGGTGCTGGTAAGAGCTATCTGATTCAGCACAGCGCAGGCTCTGGTAAATCCAACTCGATTGCCTGGACTGCCTACCGACTTGCTTCCCTCCATGACCAAGATAACAAGGCTGTGTTCAGCAGCGTTGTTGTCGTTACCGACCGTACCGTTCTGGATGCCCAGCTACAGGACACCATTTCCGGTTTCGACCATACCCTTGGCGCAGTCGAAGCCATTGGCGAGGACAAGAACTCCAAAGACCTCCGGGATGCTCTGAACAACGGTGTGCGTATCATCGTCACTACCTTGCAGAAGTTCCCAGTGATCTATCAAGAGGTGGATAAGGTTGCTGGCCGGAACTACGCTATCATCGTCGATGAAGCCCATTCCTCTCAGACCGGCAACTCCGCTCTGAAACTGAAAACAGCTCTGGCTGATACCGAAGAAGCTCTCCGGGAGTATGCAGAAATGGAGGGCAAGGCTGAATCTGAGCTTGATCCCGACGATAAGCTAATGAAGGAGATTATCGTCCACGGTAAGCATAAGAATTTGTCTTTCTTTGCGTTCACCGCAACTCCGAAGGACAAGACCTTGGAGCTGTTCGGCACTGAATATGAGGATGGTTCTTTCCATCCGTTCCACATTTACAGTATGCGGCAGGCTATCGAGGAAGGCTTCATCTTGGATGTCCTCCAGAACTACATGACCTACGACACCTGTTTCAAGATCGCAAAGACCACCGAGGACAACCCGGATGTGCCGTCCAGCCGTGCAGCGAAGATCATTCGCAAGTACCAGGAACTTCACCCGTACAACATCAGCCAAAAAGCGCAGATCATCGTTGAAACCTTCTTGGGAACCACTTGTCATAAGATCAACGGGCGGGGTAAAATGATGGTTATTACATCCTCACGCTTGGCTGCTGTGCGGTATTACCATGAAGTGAAGCGATACATCCAAGAGAAGAAATACATGGATGTAGATGTATTGGTGGCGTTCTCCGGTGCGGTCAACGATGGCGGTGAAGAATATACTGAGCCGAGGTTGAATGTTCGCGGGGATGGCTCCCACATTTCGGAAAGTCAGACCAAGGCAGAATTTCACGACAACTTCAATGTGCTGATTGTTGCTGAGAAGTATCAGACCGGCTTTGACGAGCCACTGCTCCATACGATGATCGTGGACAAGAAGCTGAAAAGCGTCAAGGCTGTGCAGACACTTTCCCGTCTGAACCGGACTTGTGCCGGTAAGCATGACACCTTTGTTCTCGACTTCGTGAACAAAAAGGAAGATATTCTGGAAGCATTCCAGCCTTTCTACCAGGAAACCTATTTGCAGCAGGAAGTCAATGCCGACTTGATTTACCAGACACAGAAGGAACTCCGTGGTGCTGGTATCTACTCTGATGATGACATTGAAGCCTTTGCAAAGGTGTATTTCAGTAGCGACAAGCAGGACAAAAAGGCTATGGGGCGAATGACCAGTGCTTTGCTGCCGGTAGCTAACCGCTACAACAAGAAAACTGTTAACGAGCGATACCAGTTCAGACGCCAGCTCAGAAGCCTTATCAAGTGGTACGGTTATATCTCTCAGATTATCCGCATGTTTGACAAGGATTTGCACAAGGAATATGTATTCTGTTCCTACCTCATCAATCTGTTACCTCCGGAACCGGTGGATATGGTTGACTTGGAGGGCAAGTTAAAGCTGGAATACTATAAATTGCAGAAAACCTTTGAAGGTGCAATCGAGCTGGATGAACAGAAAGGTGTCTATGAACCCGCTAAGAAGAAAGGTGCCATGGGGCTTGATCCCAAGGAACCTCTGGATGAAATCATTGATAAGATCAACGAGAAGTTTAAGGGTGCCTTTACCGATGGCGACCGGGTTTTGTTGACAGCTCTCCGTGATAAGCTCATGGGCGACAAAAAACTGGCAAGCATGGCAAGAACTTCTGACCCGCAGATTTTTGTGGAAAGCATTTTCCCCAAGGCATTCGGAGATGCTGCCATGGAAAGCTACACGGAATCCCAGGACACCTATACCTCACTCTTTGAAGATCAGAACAAGTACAATGCTATTATGAGCGCATTGGCAGAAGTGATTTATCGAGAGATGCGCAAAAAGAAATAGCAAGAAAGAACTTCGTCTCAACTTGGGACGAAGTTCTTTTTACAAACGCACTCTAATGCAATTTGCGACGAAATAGAATTTTTGTCGGGTCTATAAAACGATTACAAAATCGTGTAGCCAATATCGCAGATATTGTTCAAAGGGTATCAGGTAGTTTTCCCTGACAAGTCATTTTGCAAATTGAGGCGAAGGAGAAAATGCAAAAATGAGCAAAGTGCTATAACTTTGCCCTGCTTGCCAGTTTTCTTCGCACAATATAACTTGTACCCAACTTGGACACAAGTGTAGATTAACTTCTGCTCTAATTGGGCAGAAGTCGGATTTGAAACTTCCACCCAATTCAGGTGAAGATGTATCAGTTTTTTATTCCCAACTTGGGAATAATTTTGCCCGTATATTATAGGCGTTACAAATTGGCAAGCAGTGTAAACCTGTACAGGTTCACTTATTTACGAAGATTCCCCCAGAGGAGAAATTTTCGCAAATTGCTTGTTGGGGAAGCATCCCCAATCCCCTTTGACCGCCACCTGCGGTGACGGCTACGCATTCATTCTGAATACTTTTACTTACTGACTTCTGCGCAATTTGCATAGAAGTTCAATTTTCCATAAACGAAAAAATGAAAACATGGGAGAAGTTGTCTCTGATTATTTATGTGATGTATGGCAATCCACTTTTCCCAACATATTGTCGGGAAGCCTTGTGGGCAACTCGCCCACAAGTAACAAAAGTGGCAATGCTCGGATACAACTTCATCCCAAGTTGGGTGAAAAACTTCGTGCCAACTTGGCACAAAGTTAAAAATGTAGGAAACAGAAAAACGAGAATCACTTCGACATAATTGGGGTAGAAGTTGAAGGGCTGAGCTTTATGCTTGTGAACGAATTGGACACAAGACAGTGCCTTTATTTTCTGAAAATCAACTTCGTCCCAAGTTGGGATGAAGTGCTACGGTGTAACTTGCACTAAAGTAAGGCGTAGAGATTTTGTATTGTAAATTCTTGATGAGGTGTCCGGAATTTCGTAAATATCAAAATGACTTCTGGACAATTTGTCCAGAGGTAACATCATGCTTCAATTAGAAAATCAAAAATATCCTTACTACAACTTACGGTAAAATGAAAATCTGCTATTAGCTGCCTGTTCTCAACTTTGGGATATGCTCTTTGGCTGAACTTGACAAGATTGCTTATTTCGACATTTCATGCTATGATAGTCACAGATGAAAATTAAATACTGCTTCATACAAGATTTTATTGATGGGTAAGCCCCATATTTATACAAACATATTTTAGTCAGTCCGAACTGTCGGAGCTGTTACATGGAAGCATCAAGTCAGATACAGAATCTTTTGTGTCTGTTATTGTTGCATCTGTGTAGCAGCTTTTTTCATTATCTGACTTTGGACCAAGTTGGTCCGAGGTCGGAACCACAGACAGAAACGGAGGGAACTATTTGATTGCAATAATTCACAGAGGACAAAAATTCAAAGAAACTATGGAAGCCTTTCAGCAAAAACGAGCGGAATTTATCGCACAGGAAATCAGAAATTTCGATGCAGAAACCTTATATGTGTTTCTGGAATGGATTCGTGGCAACGGCCACAAACTTGATAGAATAACTGGGATGGCGGTATGATATGAGCGGAGGTGACTACCCATGAAGAAACAGAGAAAAGTTGAAAAAGATAACCGTGGCGTTGCGATATACGCCCGTAAATCTCGTATCACCAACAAGGGTGACAGCATCGGTGTTCAGTTCAAACAATGTGCGGATTACGCAAAAAAGGAATTGGGACTGGATGAAGATTATGAATTCCTGCAATATGAAGATAAAGGACTCAGCGGATATTTTTCAGACAGACCGGATTTTCAAAGAATGCTGCATGATGTGCAGGACGGAAAAATCAAAGCAATCGTATGTTACAAGCTGGATCGTGTCGGCAGAAAAACAGCCGACCTAATCCGCCTGATGGATTTCTTGGAAATGTACCATGTTAATCTCTTGATTTGCTCCAATGGTATCAATACTGCCAGCGGACTATATAAAATCTTTATTCAGATATTCGCTGTCATTGCGGAATTTGAAAGAGATACTCTGACAGAAAGAATTGTAGACAATATGATGGAACTTGCAAAGGACGGACGATGGCTCGGCGGCAATACACCGATGGGATTTACTGTCCGTCGTGTAACAACCGGAAGTGGTAAGGGAAAATCAGCATACAGCTACTTAGAAAGTCTGCCGGAAGAAAAACGCATGGTTCAGCGTTTGTATGAGATTTTCCGAACTACTCGCAGCATCCAGAGTACTGCAAAACAGATGAATGAGGAAGGATTCCATACTCCTTCCGGTGCTGCATTTAACGCATCCACCACAAGACTGGTTTTGAGAAATCCTATCTATTGTACTGCTGATAAACGCAGCTATGATTATTTTATCGACCATGACGGCAATGTGTTTGGAGATATGATAGAGTTTGACGGAACTCACGGATTGTCGGCTTACAATAAAACTGATCAGGAAAAGTATGAAGGCAGTGACAGCACATTTATCTCTCCGAAATATGTTCAGACCATTGAAAGCAAGCCTGTTAGCGAGTGGATTATTGCGGTTGGTAAGCACGAAGGATTTATTCCAAGTGAACAATGGATTGAGGTGCAGGAATTTCTGGAGGCTATTGCAGAGAAATACAATCGACCTCATAGAAAAACCAACGCACTGTTGGCGGGGCTGGCGCATTGTCCTCGCTGTGGCAGACGATTGAGTGTGATTCCTGAATCCGACCGTTGGACGAATGGAAAGCCTCGATTTAAATATGTTTGTCCCGGTTATCGAAAAAAGGAATGTAATTTCAAGGCGGTAGATGGCGTTCTTCTGGACGAATTTGTGGTACAGCAGTTATCTGAACTATCGGATGAAAACAGCGAGCGTTTCAGAAGGATTCTGGAAATTAAAATCGAGGAGGTTCTGGAACAGTCACAGACGGTACAGGAACATAACCTCATTAAAAAGAAACGTGATAAGCTGAAAGTGGATATTGCAGCGCAGACAAGAAATCTGCGTGAAGCAGATGGCAGTATCAAGCAATTTATTCAAGAGGATTTGCAAAATCTGGCTGAAGAACTGAGGGAAACGGAGCAGCAGCTTTCCAAACTGGATGAAGGCAGAAAGAACAATATGATTGCCATCCGTGACTTGGAAATGACAAAAGAAAGGCTGCTCTCCTTTGCAGAGTATGCAAAAGATGCGCAGCCGGAGGTTCTGGTCACTTTGATCCGGACGATTGTAGAAAGAATTTATATCGTGGATAAGGATGACGAGCGTTACTGCCATATCTTTATCAAGGGCTGTTCCGGAGAAGATTACACCGGCTTCTTCCAGACAGCCGGTTACATAGAGCAAAAAACTACCCCTGTGTGTGATTCAGAACAGTATTGCATTTGCGCCGAAATACCGAAGAAAGGTATTCTATTGCTCCTTTTTAACCGTTGTATGTGCTTTAGCGTCTTCTTGTATGGCAGCGGCTTTCTTTTTGCGCTCATAATTCAGTATAAAGGCGGAATGTAAACTGCGAAACCTGAACTGCGTAAAAAACAGGTAAAGCGGAAACAAAAGCTCGCGAGAACTGCCGTCTTCTGTTAAGCGAAAAAAACCTTTTTCTGCTTGTTTGAAGGCAGAAAAAGGCTTTGGGAATCACAGTCCGGTTCAAGCGCTTAAGGGGGGAGAAAATTACTCCGGCTTTGCCGCTCTCCGCAGCGTGACGATGCCGATGAGATTGGACACGACCGCGCCGAAATCGAAGGCAAACGTCACATAGTTTTTGAAAACGAAGTCGTAGACCGCCCAGCAGAGCAGCGTGACGATAATGACGATTTTGAGCTGCACCGCGTCCTTGAGATCGAGAAACCACGTGTACACACAGGTGGCCGCCGCGGGCAGCAGCCCGAACCAGCCGTCGGAGTTGAAGGCGAACAGCAGCGCAAGCTGCGCGGCGATGAACACGATCTTCCACGGCGTCGTGAACTCTTTTTTCATGCAGAAGAGATTGCGCGCGATGCCGATGACGTTGGCGGTGATGCCCGTGAACGCGCCGAGAATGGCGTTCGATGCGCTCAGCACGACGAACTGAAAGCACTGCACGGTGAGGATCTGCTTTTTTGTTTTCAGAAAGCCGGTCGAGACCATGATGGCCGCGCCGATGAGCGCAACGATGTTGCCGAGAAGTACCGTATTCATATAAAATCCTCCGGGGAACGGTTAGATCAAAACCTGCTCTTTTTTGATACGGCCGCCCTTTTCCACTACCAGAAACTGCCCATCCCATTGGCCGGAAAAAAGTTTTTCCAGCAGGTGCGTTCCGGCGGAAACATACGACAGCTCCGCATCCAACCAATCGGCATCTTCCTGCACTATGGTGCGGTATGCCGCTTCGCGGCAGCGGTTCAGACCGGTGTCCATAATGTCAATGTTGGAATAGAGCCGCTTCCAGTCCTCGTGATAACGCTTTTTTGTTTCGGCGTCAACGTCTTGCGTTAGACGGTCAAAAATGGCATGAAAAGACTCTCTGTGCGGGTCCTTTTCACGGACGTACAAGTGCCCGGGCTTTTTGAGATCGCTGACGGGTGTGTCGCCGCATTGCAGCAGGAGTGAAACGCAGTCGTCGATTTTCGGCATCACAATGCGGCACGGCGCTTCAATGTCGGCCCATGAACCGCCGCAAAACCCCATGGCGACGAGAACGGTATCCGCACCGACCGGCAGCGCAGCAAGCTGCGCGAGAATATGCCGGCGCATCTCCTTGGGGTCGCGGTGATAGACGCGATTCATATACAAAACCGGAAGTTCCGTTCCGACTTTTTTCTGCGCTGCGTTCACATAGTCCATAAGTGAGCTGCATGCCAGAATCACGGTAGAATGACACATAAAGCTCCTCCCGAAGAAATGCCCCCGTCCTGCTTAGGGCAGGATGGGGGCATTGAGTTTATGCCTTGAGAATTGAGCGCGCAGAAGCTTAAACTTACTCGCCGCGGACGGAGGCGATGTGAGCAAGCAGACGCATCATGTTGCAGGTGAAGCCGTACTCGTTGTCGTACCAGGCGCAGAGCTTCATGAAGTGGCCGTTCAGAGCGATACCGGCCTGCGCGTCAAAGATGCTGGAGTGGGTCTCGCCGATGATGTCGGAAGAGACGATGGGCTGATCCTCGTAAGCCATGACATCCTTCAGCTCGCCTTCGCAGGCGGCCTTCATCGCGGCGCAGACTTCCTCGTAGGTGGTCTCCTTGGCGAGAGACACGGTCAGGTCAACGATGGAGCCGTCCGGAGCGGGGATACGCATGGACATGCCGGTCAGCTTGCCCTGCAGCTCGGGGATGACCTTGCCGACGGCCTTCGCAGCGCCGGTGGTGGAGGGGATGATGTTGTCG
>ERZ791859.941-NODE-941-length-15086-cov-4.470361_pt1 | contig 15086 bp, 18 predicted proteins | sample MGYA00509943_ERZ791859 | MGnify/ENA primary metagenome ERZ791859 (study PRJEB30046, sample SAMN00792065) | human gut metagenome | study: EMG produced TPA metagenomics assembly of the A metagenome-wide association study of gut microbiota in type 2... | reverse complement strand
TGAAGTTGATTTCACTTGCTCTTAAAAATGAAGATTTTGAGATGCTTGATAAGCTCCATGCCCGTGAAATACCTCTTCTTTATACGATTATCTATGATACCTTCCGAATCTCGCACCCAATTACTTTACCTATGTCCAATAATACAAAACAGTTGATACAAAATATAGCCATGAGTAAAAGAAACGTTATTACTTATTTTTTCAATGAATTTGAACTTAAAACATGCCATGATTCAAAAAACACTTTTATTTTTCCATATGTAGATAAAATTTTGGATGCATTAATCAAAGGAAAACGCTTTTCTGAATGTAAACATTTTCTCAGAATAGCTATTGCACGTAATCAAGAAATACAAAAACTTGTTCAAAGTCTGTATAATAAAGGTATGGCAATGTGCAGAGATTACTTTTCAGACTATGAAAAAAAAGAAATTTATAATGAAAAATTTTTCAAGAAGGAAACCTTGTATGGATATTATTTTTTCCCAGAATCCGGCTTCATTGCTTTCTCAACCCCATACTATATTCAACCGTTTACCCGCTTTGTCACCAATATTGCTAAAGTCACGCAAAACTCGTCAGACACTGAAGTTCAATGTCTGATCAATGAATTGAATAAAACCTATGATTTCTTTATCAATTATTTATCTGAAAAGGAGGGAAAACAGGATGAATCCCATCTTTAATTACGATAACGGCGATTATATCTGGCCCACTTCCGACAATATGGGCATCGACTCGAACGGTGACCTTCATATGCGTATGGGCGATAATATGTCCTTAGATATGAACACCGGCGAAATGCATTTCACTTCCGGCTGGCTGGATGACGATGATGATGATTTTTAGGGGAAAGCGCACGACCGTTTCAAGTTTTATGTAAACGTAAAAAACTGCTATAAGATTTGTGAATAGTTACAAATGGGCAGAACCGTTTTCAGGTTCTGCCCATATCTGCACTATGAAGAATCTTCCATGCACACCAGATAAAATTTGGGAGACGCAAGTCTTACACTTGTAGACACTTCTTGCGTTAACCATTTTTTACTTTTATAACCAAATGTTCGTTCTTAAATGTGGCAGTTCCCTTTATTACGGATGCCATATTCATAATCGTTTGCGGGACCTCTCCTATTCTGCCTTCAAAGATTACGTTATCATCCTGATCATAAATTTTTATTAGATTACTAACATCAAAGTTATTCAAAAAAGCAGAAAATTTGCCCATAAATGCTTTCCTCCGATTTTCTTAATAATATCTTTGGTAGTCTTCGATCATAATCTGTTCACGCTCACGTACAATGCTTTTGGCCTCATGGTTGCCGATATAAATAGCTGAATAAAGGTACCCCCCCAGCATTCTTAAAGCGGTGAAGTGACTCTTCCTTTTATTTAAAAACTATTCAGGCAATAACATTCCTTTTTGAATTAATGAAACAATATCTGTATCATCTAATGCAATCTTTCCTGTTACAAATCTCAGATAAGTATACAGAGCATTTATCTCTTGACGATCCATATACATATTGAATGCATTAGTCCCCAATCCCCAAGAGCACCAAAAGTGAATCACAAAATCCGCCTCTATATCTACATCAACATAGCCATTGCGATATATTATTTTCCCCGGAACATCATAAAGTCTTTTTGCAATTCTGAGGTTGAACTGCAAATCCGGTTCAATAAATTTCACTGTACAATCTTTTTCAAGTGTGCCCTCAAGCAACTGTCCAAGAATCTCTTCTAAATCTAATATTTCTCCTGACGTCAGCATTTCCCCGCTAGGATCATAATTCAGATATTTACTATTAAGCGATAATTTAACATCACACCAATTATCACCCATTTCTTCGTCAGGATTCGATTCGCGCCACCCATTTATTTTAAGTTGTACGTCTACATCACAAAGATTCAAACGTAATCTCACCGGTCACACCTCCTCATTCAAGTATTTCTTTCGTAATATACAATCTAATACTATTATTATAATTTTGTTTTTTTAAGAAAAACTTTACATTTCTAAATGCAAAATTTATATTATATTATTAATTGCCGTTGCTATTCCAGCGACAACAAAAGATGCAACAAATGCAACTCCCAAACATACTAGTTCAGGGAACGTCAAGAACAGTTAACTACTGACCACTTGCATCCTGTTCAGCTGCCCAGTTCTGAGGAAGTATATATCCTATTCAGAAATATTACTGGCTTATCCTGTCAGGTCAATCAAACATCCGCTATCACTCAGACCCTCGCATGGACCAGCACTTTCACGTTCTAATGAACACTTACGATTATGAGGATTGGCTTTTTCGCATTGATTCTAACCTTAAAGATTTCCGCGACCTTAAGGAACAGTACGTGTTATTCAACTTGCGAAATGGTAGCAATCCGATTGTTGCACGTACTGAAATTGATGAATTAATAGTCGTCTACAAAAAATCATCATATGAAATGTTCAGAGATTTCGCCAACTTATTAGACAAATATAAAGACCCTATCCTTCAACCATTTATCGTCTATATCATCTTCTGTTCTTTATAACATTCAAAAATGTAATTTGGATTTTCATAATAAACACTGCTATTATAATCATCAATTTTAGAGCTGATAAAAGAATTATATACCTCTATCAGTGCATCAACAACTTCGGTTTTTTCCTCTTTCGCAACCATTTTAATCAGACGCTTATATACTTTACCGATGTCCCAGTGTGAAGGCACTGAATAGCCACAAGCTGCTATATTATCAAATTTGCCGGGAACAATATTAGCATCATTAATAAAATCCTCACTTACTGTATCAATATTATCGCAATGGTATACATCCGCAAGTTCATAAATCTTACTAATTCTGTCTTTTCCAAGCTTATTCACTACTTCTGATCGAATATTTTTCGTCTTACGCGCAATATATTCGATTAAAGAGCAAGTAAAGAAAAGATTGTTGTCTTCTCGTGATTCTCTCCCTTGACCAACCATTAGCGTACCTCCTCAAAACCTCTATATGTCAAACACTTTAATGCTTCTTCTGTACAGAATACAATCTGATGTGTTGGATATTTGAACTTTGCTAAAACCCAGAACTGCTCTCTTGTTATGGTTCCATCAATATAATCGGATACATAAGTATATATCTAATCATCTGCCATAGCGCCAATCACAATATCGTAATTATGAAGTTGTCCGCTTCTGCATGCAACAATGAAATCCAGCCATTCTTCTGTCATTTCCTTAAATTCTAATACCTTTAACCCTGGCAGAATCTTTACGTCATATATTGATACGATTTTTGTGTTGTAGCGTCTCGCCCACCTCTGTGCCTGTTCCTTTATAATAGTGCAATAAAAACCCGTCCCGAAATCCTTTGTATTCTTATTAACCCATATCTCCGGCTTTTCAACTGCCTGGTATCCACCCTGATATACTGTCATCAATCCATGCGATGCCTCCGTTCCTTTGCGTTTCAAAATATTAGTAGCTCCTTCACCAATAACATTATCTACCTGACATCATATTATTTCAATCGTTTCTTTTCGACAAAACTCGACCTTTCATGTTTTCACATATACTGTCCAGCCAATTATTCATCTAAGCAACCATCCATTACCAAATTCCCTGTAATACACTTCATTAACAGCCTCTATATAACAAATATAAGAGGGATGATTATCCATATCCTGTCTGGATAAATACATATTTTTCTTATCTAAATATGTTTCTCTGACTTCTTCCCAGTAATCCGGTTTTAATGCCCGTTCTTTTTCCTCAATTCCTCTGGTGGAGGGGCCTTGCACCCAGTAATACCTATCAAACCATACATTCCCCGTCTTTTTATGTATCAACCTATACCAGTTTCCCCCATTATCATCTCTCGTAATGCAAATATCTATGCTGAAGGGTGTTTGCTTTCCTTCCTTTAACCTAACTTGCTTGGTGGTAATGGCTGAAGCTGAATCGTCGCAATTCTTCCACCCATTATATTCCAGTACCTCATTGAATGCTTCCATAACTATATTCTTTAATTCCTGCATATCCCGCATAACATCTATATCGTCTGCATGGTCAATCCACAAATTAAAGTCATAATCTATGGCTTCTCTTTCATTTTGCGTAACCAGGCCTCTTTTCTTGCTGCCTACAACCGACATTCTGGAATAAATTCCATAATGCTTCAGGTTCTGCACTAATTGGTTGACTATATCAGCGCATATACGATAGGATTCTTTCAAGAAAACTTTGTCTTTCACATAATGATACATAATATTCTCCTTTCAAATCCCACACCTTCCAGATAGCTTTACTGCTAAATCATTGTAGAATACCAGAATCTTTGTTGTATTGCAAGAACTTTTTTACATGTTACAGCACAATCTTCCCACTCTTAATTAATTCCTGAATTTCCATGCTTTCAGCATTTAAGCTTCCCATAACCAGACGCAGATAATCTCGCAAAACAATCATATCCTGTCTGTCCAGGACAGTGATAAACCGATTTGCCGTTAATCCATCATCCCATAGATGCACTTCCCATTCCATACTTATATCCGCAATCTCCTGCTTAGGCATAACAGATATTCCATTTTCTCCTTCTTGGATATAACATTTAGGATAAAAAACAAATTCGAAATCCGGTTCTGTCAGGTCCATTCTCTCCGTCTTTTTTATTTTACCGGAAAGTAATGCATTTATATTATTTTCCAACTCTTCTATTTCACATGCTAAAAACACGGGATCCCAACTCTTTGAATAGTCAATGCAGTTAAAAAAGGTAAAGTGATAATCCACGTAGCACCATTGCACATCCCAATGTTCTGTCTCGGAAGGTTCATAATTGGAAATCTGGAGTTCTAATTTCATTCCTTCAAGATTTAATTTCAACCACATAATTTGCCCCTATTACAAAATAAAATTCTGTATGACTATCTGTGCAGATATATGTTTTTCCTTTGCCAGATTTTTTTAATGGCTTTTAGCTGCATTGCGTTTTTCATAACAACACCTCCAGATATGCTCTGAGTTTTTTCTCTACCTTTAAGGTTTTTGCATACTCTGACAAAAGCGGAATATTTTTATCCGTTCTGGTCGCATAACGCTTAAACGCCTCCGTCACCACCTGAATATCCACATGACTATGTGGGCGTAAAATATCACAGAGCGTGCGCTCCACACTATAAGCCTTTACTGTATTTCCTCCTGGCGTAAGCACTTCTACCACTCCTAAATCATACAGAGCTTCCTTGCACTGCACACAGCGAATGTTTTCTTCTTTAGGTTTTGTCAAATTATAATTCGCCGGGAACGTCATGTAATACCTGTTCGGTGTTCTGTCGGTTAAATCCCAAAGAAACAATGCTGTTTCATGAGAATAGATTCCTCGTTTAAATCGACTCTGCAAATTAAAAATCTCATCATCCCAAACCTCCGGCAAAATATAAACACCTCTTGCTGACTTTTCAATCATTCCCTTGTCGACAAGGTATTTGATATTTCCACGAGAAATACCTGCTGCAACCACCATTGCAGTAGTAACCGTACCATTATTCTCTTTTGCCATCTTGATAATTTCTTCAGTTGCTCCCACAATAGTTCCCTTTCTTTTTGTTGACTTCTGTGCTTATAATTATATTTCCGCATGGCATAAAGGTCAACACGAATACTTCTTTTTCTCTGTCTTTATTACTTAAATTATATACTTAACTGCATGGTTCACCATGACCTATACCATAGTCCACGGAATGGGCATACTTGCCCCTTGGTGCCTTTCCTCATGGCATAACAAATTCCCCCTATATTCTGTAAGTTTCCGGCTATTTTTGCGAATATGACATAATAATTGAAAACTCTGTTTTAAAAGTTATGCCATACTCCAAATGCCCCAACGGCACTGCCGGTGGGCGTTTCACGGGTTATGCCGCCTCTTGGTGGCATAACTCCTTTAACCTGCACTATTTTCGACCCTACTTTTTGTGGCAGATTTCATTCCTTCAATTTCGCCCAAATTTGCGTTTTAGATTCTTATCGTCCAACTCTCCCTCTTTCTCCTTACAACGTCGCAAATCGCCACAAACACGCCCACAGGGGCAATTCAACAACCGGCAGTCACATTTCAATAAGTGTTGAAATTCCAGAAAAGAAAAAGATACAATACTTACCTGTACTGCATCTTCTTTCTGCTTAACATTTCTCCTACTTTTCCTGCATTTGAGCCTCATTCTCGCATAATCTTCTTGCTATTAATTACTTGGTGTAAAATTGGTGTGGTTTTTCTTGATTAAACCTCACAAACCCTTGATAACACTGCGTTTTTGCCTGTGCAATCTTTTTGTGCCGTGGCATACAAATAATATTTTAATCATGCCTTAAAAACTCCTTGAAAATGCTGATTTTCCTTGATTTTACGCCGCTTTATACGATTTGCTGTGATAGAGTATTTTCTTTGCTTTCGTCGCATATTGTGGCATAAACTCGTATATTTTGTCATCCAAATTTAGTAAAAATCTTAGTAAAACAGCTCGATTTTCTCATTTTACTAAAGACTTTTTCCACTTAGGTTTTCTTTTAGTTGTATCATTATTTTAAGCCATTTTCGCATATTTGCCAAGTTCTTCCTTGGCATCCTCTGCTCCAAAATGCGTATATGTATTCAGGGTAACTCCTATATCAGAATGCCCCATTAAATATTGAAGTGTCTTGGGATTCATTCCGCTTTTTACCATGTTACTGCAATAGGTATGTCTGCAGACACGAGGTGTGATCTTTGGTAATTGTTCCTTATAGATTCGATTATGTTTTGCCAATGCCCACTCAAAATGTTTTTCCCAATGTAAGGCAACTTCCGGCATATCTTTCTTATCCAAAAACAAAAATCCCTTATATTCATCAATCACAGGTTCCTTCTTGGGTTTTTCCGATTTTCAACAATGCGCTTAAAACATTCGTACACTTCTTCGGACATAGGAATGATTCTGGTTCCACTTGATGTTTTCGTATCCTCAATAATATACTTCATTCCTCTGGTTCTTTGAAGCTGATACTTCGTTCATTTTTGTGTCCACCTTTCTTTAAAATAAGTATTGCATTTTACAGGCAGTATTATCAATCCCAAAATCTCCGCTAACAACAATATTTTCCTTTGCTTCATCTTTAGAAAGTTGGTGGTTGAGATTAAAATATACTGGAATAAAGAAACAAATTCAAAAAATATCATTGGGCAACGGGTCAAAGAGCTTCGCACCGAAAGACAGCTTTCTCAAAAAGCTCTTGCAGAAAAGCTCCAGCTTGCCGGATTTGAGTTTAATGATTTAACCGTACTAATAATTTTGCGATGTTATCCCTCCTCTAAATGTGTCAGTATCCCTTCAGTCAACGCTTGCGCCAACATTTCTTGATAATCTGCACTGTCTTCCTCCTAAAACTGTTTCCTCTCAGTCTGTTAGGCAAATGATAGGTTTACGCAGATGCGGTGAGTTTACCATGATCCATTTCATAAACTTCATCACATAAAACTTCAATATCCTCTTTGTTATGACTTGCGAGGATGATTGTCTTCCCCTCATCACGCAGATTCAGCAAAATCCCCCTGACCTCCTCCACGCCCTGGTTATCCAGACCATTCATAGGTTCATCCAAAATCAGGATATCAGGATTTTCCATAATTGCTTGAGCAATTCCAAGTCTCTGACGCATTCCCAAAGAATACTTACCGACTTTCTTTTTACTATTCGGGTCAAGTCCTACACGCTCCATGCTCTCCTGGATTTCCTTTTTTCCAATCACATTTTTAATGCTTGCAAGATATTCCAGATTTTTAAATCCGGTATAAGAACTAAGGAAACCTGGCGTTTCGATGATGATTCCTATATTATCTGCAAAATCTGTATCCCTACCAATTTCTTTTCCATCTACAATTACTTTACCGCTGGTAGGCTTTAGGAATCCGATAATTGTTTTAAACAAAACCGTTTTCCCGGATCCATTTCTTCCCACAATTCCATAAATTTTTCCGCTTTCAAATTCTATTGAAACATTATTAAGAGCTGTGTCTGCTCCAAATTTCTTTGATACATTCTCTACTTTTATAATGCTTTCCATATTCCTATACTCCTTCCATTTCTTTGCCCTGCAGTATATATCTTCCCAGCAGATAGCATACGGCAATAATTAAAACTTCGGCTGCAAGTACCATCATAATAGAAAATCCATATACACCGTCATATAAACTGCTCTGCACATACATGCCCCATGTTCCGAACATAAAATGAGCAATTCCTTTTATACGATAACCGCCCAAAAAGGTAAGACCCTCCAGCAAAAGAAGTATGGACGGTATCAATTTTTTAACATTCATCGCTTCCATAAGAATAAACAATGCTGAAATTGTAATTACATGAATTGTCCATATAACAACAATCGCTGCCATTTCCTTCAGACTGGAGAATTTTCTCTGCGATATGAGTAGCTCAAATATTTTAAACAGAAACAGCATAATAACTGCCGTCAATCCACCATTAAAAATGTTTTTGACAAAATAATTCTTCCACCATTTCTGCACCATTCCATATCGTATTACAACAAAACGTCGGTTTTGTCTGTCCATGCCCGGCTGAAGACTGATCAGCAATATATAAATCCCTATTGGAAGCAACCAGCGTCCCAACGGAATCAGCGGAAATGTGTCTATTGCATCCATAGGAACGCCCGCAAATAACTGAAAAAATAAAGATGTTCCCATTTATTCTTCCTCCGCTACATTCTTAAAATCTACTCGCTTGATTACCCATCGAGAAATTATTGCAAGAATAAATATAATTACAACAAATAATGATACCGTTCCCAACTGTCCACCGCTTCCATCTATGGAATTTCCTGGGATTGCTTTTGCCATAATAGAAAGATTAGCGTATCCCTCCTGTTGTAATAAGTATCCGGATAACTGTATGCCAAATACGATCAGTATCCCGTAAATTTCTTTCAGCAGAAGGTTGCACACATAAAGCAAAATGCCTATCGCCACCAAATATAGAAGCAGAAAAGCAAAGGTAATCATAAATGCCTGCGGAACAGTCATATTTTCCAAGACATTAATCCATGAAAATGAAATGTGGTATTTCTCATTGATGTTCAACGTTGTGTCCATTGCCAGTTCATACGTTGGGCTGCTCCACATATTACCGGCATACCCGTTGGAGCAACTGACAATTACAGATACCGCCGCTATGCAGGTAACATACAAAAATGCCTGAGCCATGATGTACTGCAGCATAGCAATATTCCATCTTTTGCGGCTACTTCTGCACAAGGTCAAATAAGTGTTTCCTTTGATAAAAGGGGCGTCCGATATAATCAACAGCCATCCAAGCACTAAAAACAAAATATTCTTATAGTAATGTTCCACCACTATAAACGCTTCTAGGATGTTTATCGGTTCTCCCGTATCCCATACATACTGCATAAAATTATTCAACCAGTATCCAAACAGTGCAATTCCCAGAACGAAGCCCATTATTACTCGTTTGCTGCTTCGTTCTTCCAAAAACGTATTTTTGGTAATGCAAAAAATCTGCTTATATTTCCCCATTTCGATACCTCCGTTTCAGCCCCCACATAACCAGCACTGCCGCCAGCAAAATGTAAACACACTCCATAACCCCTGACAGCGGGTAATTATTCAAATCATCTCCTCGTATAAGATCGATTGGATTTAAAATAGGAACCTTTCCCAATGCAAGCCACATGGCTTCATACAATACAAACGGTGCAATCAAAGCTACATATTTATTCGGAAGCCACACCGCAAAAGTTAGTCCAACCAATGCCCAAGTACATCCAAACAGGAACCCTAACAACACTTTCCAAAGAAAGACATACCAATCTCCATAGGTTTCTATATAATAAATCAGCGCTCTTCCTGCCATAAGCCCTTCATCATTTCCTGTTGGAATTCCGGGAACACCACAGTAGTAAACAATGTTCATTGCTATGAAAAATGGAATAGCCAACATAACTCCTCCGGATAGCGCTGTTGTCACAATACGAGTAAGACCGAATTTTACTGGTGACATCCTGGAATAAATCATTTTCAAGTAGCCACTGCTATACTCCTCACAAAAGGCAGACGCATACGCAAGACCCGGAAATATGGCAGCAAAAGGACAAAATCCTGATGCTGCAAATATTTCAATCATAATAAAATAACTGCTTCTGCTTTTATCCAATGGTGCATGAAAAGCTGCCGATACCAGAATATAGGCTACTACCAATAGACCGGCAAAAAAGCCTCTATTCAGGAAACTTCTTTTCAAATCCTGCCAAAAGAATCCTTTCATTTTACTCCACCCTCACTATTTCTCCTGATACCGCATTCACACAAATACTGGATGCAGCACCATTTGTTGTAAACGCTTCCGATAATTCTTCATTCTCTAACCATACAGACAATGGTGTATAGATATGCCATACAGGAACTAATGCCAGCCTATTTTCATCTTCCTGAAAAACTGGATAATATAAAAACTCTACATTGGTCAGAACTGCCTTGTCACTGTCACTCCCATTGATTTTTCCGTTATTCAGATTTACTTCCAGAATCTGCTCGATCTGTCCCCAGGACAATACGGTTTCGCATTTTTCTTGTTTTTCTACTTTGCCAAGGCTGCTGTCTAAGGATAAAGTGACAATATCATCTTCACATACCCAGGCATCCCCTAACGGTTGAACCTCTCCATACACTACGGAACCAAATTCATGTACGACTCCCATACCCTCATATGATGGTGTAAATTTAACCTCATAGAATGTGACACTTTCATTCTGATAGCTTGTAATCTTGTAAATATATATTTCTGTCAAATCAATTTTTGAAAGTTTATCCAACAATAATTCTTCCATTTTTCTATAATCATCCTTATGATCTACCTGATTTAAAACGGTTTCGCTCCCTGACTTATAAGCAGAAATACATTTTTCCCGTAAAATTTCATCCTCATAATAAGCACTTGTACCATTTGAAAAACTTGCTGACTTCTGTCCATCTGACAATTCATAAACAGAATCATTGCCAAAAACAGAAAATAATGCACGTTCGTCACTTTGTTCATTTTCTACTTCCAATTTCTCTCTTTCTTTTTTCACTTCCTCTGATAAATCATCTATTGTACCTGAATTACTTCCCAGAAAATCCTTCAAAAGATCTTTTGTAAGTGTATCATTTTCCCCAAGCACCATATTGTAAATATTTTCTGGCATATCCGGCATCTGCGCCTGAATTCTTATGGCATTATCTTCTGTGCCGATCGTACAGTTGATTTCCTTAAGAGTATTTTCCTCCTTTCCTGTTCCACCTTCATTTACAATTGCTTCCACTTCATTTTCCACAGAGCCCTTTGCATGAAGGATGTCTCCATTAGATGAGCTTTCCGGAGCCTTCTGACAACCACATACAGCTACTGACATCAGCGCTGCTACAATTACTAATCTAAAAATTTTATTTCTCATAAATGCCTCCTATGCGTTTTAATATGGACATATTATAAATACAATTTTCTCTGTTTTCTTTTGTCCGGTGAAATCCGCCCACGTTATTGCCGAAATTAGACCAAAAGAGCTGTTACAAAATCATATCGTATCAATCACACATGAGTTTGCAACAGCTCGCTACTACATATCTTTTACATATATCATAATATCTGCTTTCATAGAACCATTCTCACATAAAAACTCCATGTCTCCATGATATTTTTCCACAATCCTTCGCACATTTTTTAGCCCTATGCCATGATTCATCTTATCTGATTTTGTTGTTTCCAGTATACTCCTCTTTCCTTCAGCAATCCCTCGGCAACTATTGCAAATATTCAAAAACAAAACTCCCTTATCCAGCTTCATCATTATTTTCAGTTCCTTTTCTTTTGTCTGCACGGAAGCATCTATTGCATTATCCAGCAAATTTCCCAATACTACATTCAAATCAAAAGAATGTAAATTCAGCTTTTCCGGTATACTAATTTTAGTTTCAACCAAATTCAGTACATCCTTTGCCTTTTGAATTTTATAATTCAGCAGACTGTCAATAGTATCATTCCCTGTAGCAACATATTCCTGCGGATTCTTCATAAAGTGCTGCATGGAATCTAAGTAATTGTCTGCTTCCTCTACTTCTTTTTTCTGCACCAATACCTGTAATGCCAAGATATGATTTTTCATATCATGCCGCAAAGCCCGGATGCGGTTCTGGGACTCCATAATCACATCCAACTGATTCTGATATGCGTATATCTGCTGTTTATAAATATCATAGTCTCTTAAATGGATATAGTTTTCCAATAGCACATTATAGAGGTAGAATACACTGATGTTAATAATCAACGTACAACAACTGATTAATAGTGCATACATACTTTCCAGATTTCCCAGCATCAGCATGCTTAGTATAATGACACTCATTGCCGGGATCACGATCAGTAATAATGTCTGCTTTTTACCAAAAGCCATTTCTTTTCTATCATCAGGATAGGAAATATGACTTATCACCGTGACACATATCAAAATCAGCAATGCTTGAATTGCCGGTTGCTGAAATTCCGCAAGCTCTCCAAAAATGAAAAATACAATTAAAGAACAAGCCATATCAAGGCTGAATAACACAAGAGATACCCATAACCTCTTTTTCCAGATTTCCTGATAAAAACAGGTAAGCGTTATTATACCCAGACAATTACATATTTCATATACCACAGACACCTGAAACATACTGTACACGATTGTTGTCAACATGCAGTATACACCCAGACCGATTTTCAGAGATTTCTTCTCCACATCATCTAATGACAGGAAAATATCCATGGCTTTTTTCACTAATAATGTTCTAAGAACATTTACAATTAACACAATTATAGGACTATAGGATTCCATCACTCATATTCGCTTTCTGATATTGTTTAATTTTACTTCTGGTTTCTTTTCTGTATGGTTTACTGATATTCAGGTTTTCCCCATTTACCATCTTTACTGCTTCGTAAGAATACTCACAGACAAAAGCCTGGTTAATGATATAGGACTGATGAATCATAATAAAATCAGCTGGAAGATTCTCCGCTATGCTCCTGAGTTTCCCATAAAATTCTTCCTCTCCATCCTTTTTTACAACTACAATTTTCTTGTCCATGCTCATAAAATAAGCAATATCCTTTATCGGAACTCTGAATACTGAATTGCCTTTTTGATACTCAAAATATGTATCCGCACTTCTTTTCTGCTTTATGCTTCTTATCAGCACTTCCTTTATTTGCTCTACTGGAACGGGCTTAATTAAAAAGTCCAACGGCTGCACTTTAAATAACTGCATGGCATAACTTTCTTTGGAAGAAATATATACAATGTGAGTCTGCATATCCTCCAATTCATTGCGAATAAAATTTCCAACCGCAATGCCATTGTTCTGGACTAATTCAATATCCAGAAAAAGCAAATCCAACTCTATTCCCTTTTTCAAATCGTTCTCTATACTCTCGCCCGAATACCATACATCAATTTCAATTTTTATCGCCAACTCTTTTGAAAGCTCATAAATTTGTTCTTCCAAAGCAGAGCATAAAATCTTATCGTCATCACAAATTCCAATCCTGTACATAGTCATTTCCTTTCAGTCACTGCGAATTCCAATCACTTTCTTCTTGCATCTTTCGGTTTTTCTGCATCTTTCGGTATTGCCCAGACCCGGCTGAACCGAATTGCTCCCTCTATTCTATCTTCGGAACACAGCTTCTGTATCCTACGTTCAGAGATTCCCCATTTTATTGATGCTTCCTTTATTGATATGTATTCCATAAACTTCCCTCCATTTATAGTATTTATTTTAGACGTTTAAACGAATAATAGCAATCATTTTCCATGACTTCCCAAAATCTTAAGATTTAGAACTACGACACACCCTCTTGGGAGTGTCGAAAACAACCATAGCAAGCACTGCCCCTGTCATGACACATGGGCTGAAACTTACTTTTATGCCACAGGCATATCCCGTAAATTTCCATAGGGAAGTATCCCTAACCCTCTTATATTTTTTGAGCCACTTTTCACTGAAAAATCATTGACCTTCTTCTGCAATTTTGCTACAATTTTTCTTGGATAATTCTATACAAAAATCGAATACACTTTGAAACAAACTGTTGTAAAACATCGAACATTTTACAGCAGTTTTTTTGTACCCAGTTTTAGAATGAATTCTAAAACTATAGCGGCATTCGTCAAATACTTCTGCAAGCAGAGTATTTTCCTCATTGCTCGCGTAAGTCAGAAAGGAGTTAAAGAAATGGCAAACAGAAAACGCACCAATCCGGTGCAATTTTATCTCGATGATGACGAGCAATATATCCTGGACGAGAAGTTCCGATTATCGGGAATGAAAAGCAAGTCTGCTTTCTTACGCAAGCTCATTTTGTATGGCTATGTCTATGACGTGGATTACAGTTCTGATAATGATGAAAGCCTTCTAAGTGAAGAAATTTCTAATGATTTATCTGAATAATTTTTTGTTTGACTTCATACAAATATGGTGTATAATATTATCAGAGTCATATGTTGTCCCGTCCTGGAGCTGCGTAGGACTCGTAATATTAACAAAAGTATCGCACTTGCAGTTTAGCAAGTGCGATTTTTTACCTCAGCATATATTTCTTAATAATTCTATATAGTTCATCTTTGCGTCATAGGTTCCATGCTTGCCTGACCGTCCATTGTGCCTAGTTGCTTTCATGCTAATCTTTCCTTTCTTTCCATAAAAAAAGACCAAGTAAATCTCTCTACTCAGTCTGTTTATCGTAACAATATTTAGTTCTTTTCCCGAAGGGAATTGCAACGAAGTTGCTTAATCTTGTGAAGCTTTGCTACAAGCAATACCCAGTACTTAGTGGCGAAACGCCACTAACTGGGCAATGGTTGCACCCTTGACCGGCTAAGGCGCTTCGCCCTTAACCCGAGCGGAGTCTTTCTCCTGCTCCTTGCGTAAGGCTCTGCCTTTACAATCCGACAACCTGGAATTTTCAAATTAGTCTTTGCAAATAACCTTTGAATCTTCACCATCAATTA
>ERZ791859.938-NODE-938-length-15128-cov-2.102966_pt1 | contig 15128 bp, 14 predicted proteins | sample MGYA00509943_ERZ791859 | MGnify/ENA primary metagenome ERZ791859 (study PRJEB30046, sample SAMN00792065) | human gut metagenome | study: EMG produced TPA metagenomics assembly of the A metagenome-wide association study of gut microbiota in type 2... | reverse complement strand
AGACTGCTGCCTGTGGGCGGAACGCCTGCCGAACATTGAACGCGTCTTCTACCAAGCTTACCCGCGCGCCCTCGCTCTGGTGGAAACCGCGTGGTCCCCCAAGGAGATGAAAAACCTGAACCGCTTCAAGGACAAACTGGAATTCCACAAAAAATTCATGCAGGAAAAATGGGGCATCGACCTCGAACGTCAGGAAAAGAAATAAGGACCAAACGGCAAGAGTCCCTTCCTGAAAGACGCAAACGCTGAAAAAAGAGGAAGAACGTCTTTTGCCTTTCTAAAAGAAGAGAGGCATCGGGCACGAAGGACTCAACCTTGTTCAATGACAGGCTTCTGTAGATAACAGAAGCCTGTTTTTATATGGTATCATGAGGTTCTCTTACCATCCCATTTCCAGGATTCCTTGGATACCTATGCGCTTTCCATCCTTTTCAGGCAACAGGCGGAAACACGGGAAGAGCTTGAGGAAAACAGGAAAATGCCTCCCAAATGAAAAAAAGATTGCCAACCTTCTCTTCTACCGTTACATTATCCCCGCTTTCCTATCTAACACAATCTATCAACGGGCAGGTGTCAGAGTGGTCGAATGAGCACGCCTGGAAAGTGTGTGTACTGGCAACAGTACCGAGGGTTCGAATCCCTCCCTGTCCGCCATCAATTTTCCACCGCAATATATTCGTAATGAGTATATTGCGGTTTTTTTTACAGAGGCATGGGGAAAAATTGTAAAAAAAGAAACGCTGCCTTTACAAAAGAGTGCGATTTAATACTATAAATCCTAATATGATAGATAAGGACATGCAGATCAAAAATGTTGTTGTACATCTTCTTCGAAAAGATCAACATCGTGAAGCTACTCTCCAATTAGGTAGAAAAGAAGGTAATATGACGGAAGCCTCTCAAAGGCTAATCTCTCACATTTGTGAACGTTATAAAGGAAGAGCGGGAAAAGGATATGGGTGTTTTGAAGAAGATGTTGACAATTATCCAATGGGAAGAATTATAAATGATTATTACAACTGTCAAGAAAATGATTTTTATGAGTGTAGTTGTAGAATGGCTCAGCATTTACTTGCTCGCTCAAATGAACAGCAATTATCGACAGGTGGCTATATTTTAATAACTCACATTCAAAATAATAACCATGAATACATACTTGTTGCTATAATTAATCCAACAACGGGTTCTATAGTAACTCCTGATTTTCTTATTGAGGACAGTAAATACTTAGATATAGAAAAGTTACGTGTTGCGGGAAGAATAGATTTAACTGGTTGGAAAGATGGTGCAGAAAGATACATAAGTTTTCTTAAAGGCCAAACTTTAGTCTCTTCTTATTTCAAAAAATTCTTAGGTTGTAATGATATTTTAATAGCAAAACATGAAACCGAAAAACTTAAAGAAGCGTTAGTATCTTTTATTGAGGAAAGAGATTTAAATAAAGAAGATAAAGGTCGTTTTTTAGAAAATGCATATACTATACTAAGAGAGCTAAGTAAAAAAGACATTCCTCTAGAATTAAACACTATAATTAATATCCTTTGGCCTAGTGATCCAGATCTATTGCGTGAGAAAATATGCCAAGAAAAGTACGAATTATCTGATGGTTTTGTTCCAGATGGAAGAGTAATTAGGAGCTTGGTATCTTTTAAAGGGAAATCAGAACATTGGGAATTAAAATTTGAACGTGCTGCCATAGCAGAAGGATCTGTAAGATACGATAACGAACACGACGTTTTGATCCTTAGTCAAATTCCTGATACTCTCAAAGAAGAGTTAATCAGAGAAGGATTATGATACAATTTCGTGATTTAGTAGATATCTATCAAAGACTACAGTTCAATAAAGAACTGCAGTCTGGAAAATTTTATTGTCGCAATGATGAAGATTGCAAAAAAATCAATTTAATTCTAAAAAATACAGATGATTATGGCATATCACTTAACGAAGGAAATATTGAAATTGATAATACTATAACCTTAGATATTTCACTTCCTTCATCGAAGTTAGGGTGCTTGTTCAAAAATATTGAACAATTAATAAGAAATCCTAACAATCGGTGTATAGAGCCTATAAACTATTATGTCATAGATATTTCTTTTTATTCGGAGGACCTACCTGATGAATTACCTCATGAAATAAAAAAATATAAGTCAATAATATCTTTTTTAGATTTATTGAAATCTTGTGCCGCATATTTTGACAAAACTTCTTGTGAATTAATATTCTTAAATTCAAGCATCCTCAAAATACCTGTTATGTATTTCAAGGAGGATATAGATCAAGTTTCAGAAAAATCAATTGAAAATATAAAATCTTATTTTTTAGATGAAATACATTTAGATCAAAAAAAGGAAATTCTATCTGTTAGTATATATTCTTTATGCGACAAAATAGATAAGAATGTTATGTTTTCTCATTTATTACATAATATTGATGATCTTAAGCTGGAGTATGAAAAAGGATATAAAATATTTACATCAGGTTTTTCATATAGAAAAATTGTTGATGAATTAAGATCTAAAAAGATAGAAGCTATAGGAAAAATACATAAAACTTTTTCTGATATCCAAAATCAAATATTAGCTATTCCTATAGCAACCCTGATAGCTGCTACTCAAATGAAAATGGGCGATAGTGGTTATCAAATATTAATAAACATAGTGATATTATTTGGTTGTTTTGTTTTTGGGGTATTAGTATGGGTCTCTCTAATTAATCAAAAACATACACTCGATTTAATGGAAGAAGAAATAAAGTTTCAGATTGATGATATAAAAAATAAATATCATATATTTGAGTCTGATATAAAAATAAATTTAGAATCAATAGAAAGTAGAATAAGTAGACAGAAATATTTATTTGTATTTATACAAGTAGTGCTGATTATTGGAATTTTAATTTCATTCATTTCTTTTTGCTATACAATTTTCTAGAAATACATTTGAAAAGACATCGTTATCTTTTTGCAAGACTTTTTTGCCTACCATTATCCATAGTATTAGATCATTTATCCATTACATATTATAGGAATCATTTATTCTAACTATCACCAAAATTGATATGCGGATTTTTCAGAGTTTTCTCTCATCATGACCCTTCTTCCTGAATTGTAAGTATTCCAGAGGGATGTTGGGGAGTAACCTGCACAAATCTGAAAAATTACCGCTGAAATTATTTTTATTTATAATAGTCTAAATGGAGAATTTCTATTTTTCTACTTCATCCATTTTCTAGTGGAGAAAAAATCTTCATTTTTATTATAAGGCCCGAATATATGATGCTTGTTAAGAATAATCAGGATTTCTTAATAACTTATTCACTTATTCCAATAATGTCTGTTTTATGTTTCGGATAGGCTTTATTGGCAATCCATTTTTTCGTTTCAGCTACCATTTCAGGAGTGACGGTGAAATTGTAATTAGCGTAATCACCGATATGGAATTGTCCGGTTTTGAAGAATCCCCATTTCTCGAAGAAGTCGGTCAGGTCGGTTTTTGTGACGTCGCAGCAGGCTTTGATGAATTCGAACTGGTATTTGATCGTTTCATTTCCGCCGTAGTTTCCCGCGTTGTTGCGCAGGTATTCCATTACGTCCGGGTAGAAATCGGGATATCCGTTTTTGGTAAAGTAAAGATGGAGTTGCCATAGGGGGACCAGCTTGTTGAAGACGTCCTTTGATTCCAGGTAGGCGATTTTTCCCTCGATGATTTCCTTGCGCGCTTTGTCGTAGCTGCCCTGGCGCTTCAAGCGGCTTTCGTTGCCCGTTTTGGCGGCGGCTTGAAGAGAGAAAATATTGTTGCTGACCTCCGTCATGCCGCCCCAGGTCATCGGGCGCATTTGCATGACGTGACCTACTTCGTGGGAGAAGCCCCAGCAGGCGTCGCCCTTGAGGACGTTTTCCGGATCAGTCACCATCCGCATGGTACCGTTGTCTCCCAGGTAGGCGACTCCGTCACCGTCGCGGAACATGTAGTAGTTGAAGTTCACGCGGGCAAAGACGCGGTTTTTCGGGATTTTGCCGTATTTATCAAGGCCCATCAATTGGTATTGAATGCCAATCAGCTTGTCATAGGCGTTGATCAGTTCGGTTCCGCGGTCCCTGGTGAATTTTTTCAGGAATTCGATGGGATAGGCTACCTGGATGTATTTTCCCCGGGCATCCATGACCGGAGAGACGGCCTGGTCAAGCAGGCGTACCCAGTCTTCGTTGGTGTCGCCCCGGGTGGTGTCAAAATACCCGTTGACCTTGCCCGTCACGAAATGGACGGGGATTTTCGGAGCCGTATCGGCATCATTGGTAAAATAACTGATGTAGGCGTTGGCGGGCGTTTCCACATCAATGATGTTGATTCCTTCCTTGAGGGGAATTTGCTTTTTGTGCAGTCCCCAGCCGTTGGGGTCTTTCGTCGGCTGTACTCCTTTGGCCGGCTTGCGCATCAGGTTCGGGAGCAGGAGGCTGATTTCACGTCCATCCGTCTTGCCGACCAGCACGACGTGCTGCCCTTTTTCTAGGTAGACGCCCGTCATGTTGTCATATTTGCTGAATCCATCTCCGATTCTGAGATTTTTTCCCGTCTGGCGTGGTGAGGGGAGGGCCTGATATTCGGCATACAGGTAGTCCGGCTTGTAGCTGCCTGCCAGGATTTTGCCCGCGAGTTCCTTCATCGCGTCAGACTGGAAAGCGGAAGTGTCCTTAACATCCTGTTTCAGGGCCGTGCAGGAGGCATCCTTGAATAACTGGAGGTCATTGCCGATACTTTCCGGCGTGTTGGCGGCAAATACTGTTGCGAGCGACAGCAGGGGAAGGGAGAGGAATGAAATGATCCGGTTCATAACAACGTGGGGAGTGAATGATTTTACGATGTTAGAAGTTACACTCTCCGTTTTCCTCTTCTTTCACTATTTCTCTTTTTACCGGCAAACGGAAACCCACCCGGCTTCAACGCAAGGCCCCGGGCTGTTTGATGAAGGAGAGCGCTTCAGTATGGTACTGTCAATCTTCTCTGCGCGTGATTTTGAAGGCTTCCATTGTTTTAATCACTGGCCTCCCCCTGCTTCGGTTTCCGTGACAGGGGCATTCGCTGCTGTCATGCTTGAGATATTTGCCTCGGGTGAAGCGTTTTTTCCAGGTTCAGAACCCGTTAGCGGGGCTTCCCGGTTCATGGCGTTCCATGGCGCTGATATTTTACCTTGGGGACATTAAAGTTGTAACATGGTATGCCTTTCCTTCTTCTTTGAGAGTCTTATTCTTGAACGGAGAGGCCAGGATATTGTTTAACAGGAGAGTAGCTTTCCGCTGTTCTTCCAATTCCAGCTTCTGATGAAAGGGTCCTTCATTTTTCAAATCAAGTTATTGTTTTTGCGGGCTAACAAGCTGCTTTGGGTCAAGGCTACCTATTTTGCCCTGCTGGCTATTATTACGGCCATTGCATCAATTTATCTGGGTGAGTTTATACCGTTTGATATTTTCCAGAAGATCGGGGCCGATACGGTTGATACGATTTTAAATATCCTGGCTTCAAGCATGCTGGCGGTTACTACTTTTTCCTTAACCACCGTCGTTTCCGCCTATGCAGCGGCTACGTCAAGCGTGACGCCCCGGGCCACCAAGCTGCTGATGGAAGATTCCACGGCCCAGAATGCACTTTCCACGTTCATCGGGTCCTTCATTTTCAGCCTGATTGCGATTATTTTCCTGAATTCCGGCATGTACGACCAGAAGGGAAGAGTCGTGTTGTTCGTTGTCACGCTGGGGGTCATCGCCATTATTCTGGTCACGCTTATCCGGTGGATTGAGCATTTGTCCCGTCTTGGCCGGGTGGGCGAGACTTCAGAGCTTGTGGAGGGAGTAACGCGGAAAGCATTGCTGGAACGCGCCAGAGAGCCGTATCTGGGGGCCAATCCCCTGGCTGACCGGGAACTTGATATTCCGGAAAATGCCGTTCCCGTCAGGAGTGAACAGACAGGCAATATCCAATATATTGACATGGGGAAGCTGGACCACCTTTCCAGGGACAGGGACCTTGATATTTACGTTATCTCTCTGCCGGGAGATTTCGTTTCCGTTTCCTCAATTCTGGTTTACGTTGACAAGCCTGTGTCGTCTGAAACCCGGCGTGAGCTGCTTGGAGCTTTTGTGGTCGGCCATGAGCGCAATTTTGAACAGGACCCCAGATTTGGATTGTGCGTGCTTGCTGAAATTGCCGCCCGGGCCTTGTCCGCGGCCGTCAATGATTACGGCACAGGGATTGATATTATCAACCGGGGCGTGCGGCTCCTGACGAATTACGCCCAGGCGGAACGTCATGCCGAGGTGAAGTATGAGAGAGTCTGGGTGCCTCCTTTAACTGTCTCCAATCTGTTTTCGGATATTTTTGCCCCTATCCTTCGGGATGAAGGAGGCATTACGGTTATTGACATCAAGCTGTTGAAGGCTTTTGCCGAGCTGTATAACCTGGATAACGGGCAATTCAAGGAAGAAGCCAGGAAATACTCCCGCCAGTGCTATGAACATGCGCTCAGAACCGTCGTGCTCAACGAAGATAAGGAGACCCTGAAAAAGCTGGTCATTGATGGGGCGGTTGCCGTGAGAAAGGAGTAGCCTTTCCATTCCGGCCAAACCGGGCGGACTGATTTTTGAGGACACCATGAAGTTTCCCGGATGCCTGTACAGGCAAAGAAAGAATGTAATTTCCTGTAGCCTTTGTTGATAAATCGGCAGGAAGAGGGAGCATCCCGATATTTTCATGACGGGGGGCAGGCACGGGCTGCGCCATGTTATTGGCGCTGATGATTAATATTTTAGAATAAGATTGTTCGGGGATGATGCAGTTTCATCTGTTCCTTGATAGTTTTCTTCAGCAAATGGAAATTTTAATGAGCGTCCAGCCGTACATGCTCATGATTCCTTGATATGATGAAGATGAATATATGTATCCGTTCCGGCGTTCTTTTCTGCCTGTTGATGGCGGCGATCCCGTGCAGTTTTGCGCAGAAGCCCGTGTTGACGGCATGGAATTACGTCCCGTCTTATGGACAGTCGCTTTCCGTAGGGTGGACGGCCAAGCCGGTCGTAACCACGGAGCAGAAGGACGGCAATTTGATGTTCAAGGGCGGCGTGCGGCCTTTTGAGGGCGGCAATGACCGGAGCGCCGTAGTTCCTCTGGTGGAGAGAGTTTCTCCGGACGGCGCCAGGGGGGAGACGCCCGTTTCCGGAGCGGCCGGTAATTTCATGCGCCTGCTGAAGAAGCGCGATGCCGGAAAGGCCGCCAGGGTCCGGTTCCTGTGCTCTGCCGACGGTGTGGGCGGTGTCAGCATAGGCGTCCTCTCCAAAGGGAAGGCTCCTTATCAACGCATTCTGGATGATTTAAAAGCGGGCCGCGAGCTGGCGGCCAAGGCCGGAAAGACCTTTTCCATGCCCTGTTTCCTGTGGACGCAGGGGGAAACCGACCAGCAGGACAGGAAAACCGGGGAGTGGTACAAGGAGAGGATGCGCGCCCTGATCCAGGATATTGACGCGGACGCCAAGGCCGTTACCGGGCAGAAGAATGACGTGCTGTGCTTCGGGTATCAGGTTTCTTCCCACCTCAATTATTTTGCCCAGAATCCCACGGACTACCCCGTAATTGCCGTGGCCCAGCTGGATCTGGCCCTGGAGAAAGACAGCCGGTACATCATGACCACGCCCATGTATCATTTCACCTATAGCGACGGGGTACATTTGACGGCTCCCATGTCCCGGCTTTACGGGGAGTATGCCGGATACGTCATGTATAAGGTGATGGTGGAAGGCGTGAAGTGGAAGCCCATCCATCCCGTCGCCCATGCAATCGGCAGGAAGGGGCAGGACTGGACGGTAGACGTGAAGTTTTTTGCGCCTGTGCCTCCTCTGGTGCTGGATATCAGGACGATTCTTGATCCGGGCAATTACGGTTTTTCCCTCGTGAACGGCCGGGAGGAGCCTCTGGAGATCAAGTCCGTCAGCTTGAACGGTAAAAATGTCGTCCGCATCGTAACATCGTCGGACCCTTCCGGCTGCCGCCTCCGGTATGGTATGACCTTGAAGGAGAAGCTTCCCTCCGGTCCGCGTACCGGCGCGCGCGGATGCCTTCGGGATTCCCAGGGGGAGAAGGTTAAGACCCGGATTCAGGACGTCGTGTACCGCATGGATAACTGGTGCCCGTTTTTCGATTATCCCCTGGATTCCCGGGGCAGGATGAACAAGACGGATCCCAGGTAGGTTTTCATGAGTCAGCCGGAGCCGCTTCCGTTTCTTTCCTCCTGTATGGTTTATCCATTCCTTCTGAAAGACATGGAGTTCCTGTTCTCGTCTTAGTGACCGATACCCCAAATTGGAGCCAGTTCAAATGAAAGAGATCTAAGGCCTGATTATCGTTTGTAGATTGTTTGTCCAGCGTATATTTTAGAAAATAAGAAGGGTGGAGAATTTTTCCTATTGCTGTTGCAATTGATCTCATTTATTTCATCCATTTTATTTATCTTCTGATGACCCGGAATAATTTTCTGCACAATCTAGGCTGGCCGGACTTTTCTACGAACGAGACAGGAAATGAATGCAAGCAAGCCAAGCATGGAGGTCGAAGGCTCCGGAATAGCATCATGCACCATGCCGTTGAGCCGTATGTTGCTAATCGCCAAACTTTCTTCAACATCTTCGGTCGTGTTGGCAAAAGCAATTCTGAATGTGACTTCGTTTATGTTGCTATAGGTTTGACTCCAGGAAGTTAAGTCGAAAGATACACTTTGATCAAAAGTTTTGAATCCTGCATCTGTTCCAACACTAATGACGCCTCGCTGGCTTGTCAGACCAAGAGGTATCCAATCCTCTCCGCCTATGTTGGCGAAAATTTCAAATCCGAACCGTGAAGTTACTGTTGTCGGTTCCAGCACAGCCGCTCCCCAATCAAATGTAATGTTATATAAATCAAGGGATTTTCCTTCTTCTGCCTTGGTTGAAAATTGAATATATGATTTGTCGTAGTGGGGGGTGTCGCTCGGCGTTGTATGATCATTGAACAGAGCCCAATAGTTGCTACTTCCACCCGATACGGTTGGGAAGTTGATCATATTTTCCGCTGGAGCCGAATTCGTTAGGCGCTTGCAAGGGGCCCCATGGGTCTGATGCTGAGCACCATGGAGCGGTCGGCGTCCTTGACTGGTTCAAGCGTCTTCAGAACGGCTCCGTAAAAACTGCTCCCGGTGTCGCAGTCATTATTGATATAAAAATCAGAATGTCTTTCAGTTTATGCCTGGATCATTCATCCAAAGATGGCCGTGTTTCCTTAGTTTCCATCGTTATGTTTTTCGTTACATTTCATGGGCATTCCGTTTGCCGACGCCCCCCCTGTTTCCCGGCTGCAAATGCATTACCGCCGGGGTTTTCCCCTCCGGCCGGGAGAAGCCGGACGCTTCCGCACGCGATATCGTTTTTCTTTTCCCTGAAAGGGTTCCCGCCAGGAATAGCAACATTCCATGGATGCGTGTTCGTATCGGTTTTGAGATCCTGACATATTTTCATATTGAGAGTATGACCTCTGGGAGAATGGCTTCATCAGGGAACGATTGCTTCCCGCAGGTTTTTTTAACGGGTATTTCGTCACGTGCGGCACAGCCACGGCTGTTATTGGTTCGATTTTCCCCATCTAAGAGTCCTGGCGTGAAATCTCTGCCAAGAGGCGGAAAAAGGAGGCGCATGATTACCGAGTCATGAATTGCCCGGAAGGCGTGTTTTTGACTCCCTTCTTCCGGAAGGCGTAACGGCATCCGGTAGACCTGCGGAAGACCGAATTGGTTGCCTTCATTCCTCAAGAGTTTCCTCTGGTCTTCACTCGAATGCATGACATGGCTGTTGTGCGGAAAGAGAAAGTGGAATAGGATAAAGAGGATGATGAATTCCGTATTCAAGTGTTTGATGAGTGCCGTATGCGCCGTGGCATTGCCGGCATTGGGGCAAGAAGAAAAGGCCGGCTTTCCCACGGACAACGCCGTGACCGTGTTCAGCGCAGGGGAGGGGAATCCCTATGCATCCATCCGTATTCCCGCATTGCTCAGCCTCGGCAAGGGGCAGCTTCTGGCGTTTGCCGAAGGCCGGTACAAGAATACGGACCAGGGGGAAAATGACCTGATCATGAGCGTCAGCAAGAATGGCGGGAAGACCTGGTCACGTCCCCGGGCGATCGCCAAGTCGCATGGAGCCACCTTTAATAATCCCTGCCCGGTTTATGATGCCAAAACCAGGACGGTGACTGTCGTGTTCCAGCGTTATCCCGCCGGGGTCAAGGAACGGCAGCCCAATATCCCCCAGGGATGGGATGATGAGAAGTGCATCCGCAATTTCATGATCCAGAGCAGGAACGGAGGCGCCACCTGGACGAAGCCGGAGGATATCACGAAGACGACCAAGCGCCCCACGGGCGTGGATATCATGGCTTCCGGCCCGAATTCCGGAGCGCAGTTGAGGAGCGGCCCCCACAAGGGGCGTCTGGTAATTCCGATGAATGAAGGACCGTTCGGCAAGTGGGTGATTTCCTGCATTTACAGTGATGACGGCGGCAAAAGCTGGAAGCAGAGCCAGCCAACCGCCAATATGAAGGGCCTGGTGAATGAAACGTCCATCGCGGAAACGGATAACGGAGGCGTGGTCATGGTCGCGCGCCACTGGGGCGGAGGCAATTGCCGCCGCATCGTGTGGTCGCAGGACGGCGGAGAGACATGGGGTGAAGTGGAAGATGCTCCGGAATTGTTTTGCGACAGCACGCAGAATTCCCTGATGACTTATTCTCTGACGGACCAGCCTGCCTTTGGCGGCAAGAGCCGCATTCTGTTTTCCGGACCCAGCGCCGGACGGCGCATCAAGGGGCAGGTGGCGATGAGCTATGACAACGGCAAGACCTGGCCGGTGAAAAAACTGCTGGGAGAAGGCGGTTTTGCCTATTCCAGCCTTGCCATGGTGGAGCCCGGCGTAGTAGGCGTGCTTTATGAGGAAAACCAGCCGCATATCAAGAAGCTGAAGTTTGTTCCCATCACGATTGACTGGCTGACGGACGGGAAGGATACGGGACTCTCTTCCCGCGAGAAGGCTCCCGGGATCAAGGAGAGCTTACTGTGGTGCGGATGGCTCAATTCTCCTTGCGCACATCACTTGGACGGAGCCTCCCGGACACAGTTCCGGGATGATGAGGCTGTTGGATACGCGCCGTTGTTCAACCAGCGCTTCAATCATCCGTATCAGTCTGCGGGCCGTCTTGCCCGTGGGCTGGCGGTAGGATGTTATAGGAGGCGTGACATGCCTGATGTAGGGTTCATCCACCAGGCTCAGCAGGCTTATGTCTCCCGGGATATTCCTGGCCTGGGAGGAAGCCCATGAGATGATGGAAACAAGCATCCTGCCACGCGTGGAGATAAGCGCCGTGATGCCGGGATCACGCAGAAATGCCCGGTCCAGCGCCCGGGCAGCCTGTGCCGCGTCCTCAGGCATGCGGATAAGGTGAGGAACCCATTTTTCCCCTTGAAAGGAAAGAAGCCCTTTTTCCATTAAACTGTTGCCCCTCAATTTCGAGGCCGGAATGCAGAGCGCCACGCGGCGGTGCCCTTTCTGATGCAGATACCCCGCCGCGTGGCGCACCAGAACTTCCCAGTGTGTGTCCAGGTATGGCAGCCTGGAAGACGGGTAGGAGATTCCCCTGACGAGGCACGGAATGCCCTTTTTCTTAAACCACAGCTGCACTTCCTCCGTAGTTCGATAGAGTATCCAGCAATAGCAGCATGCGGAGGCTTCTATCTTGCGCAGGCGGTATTCCGAATGGTCTTTTCCGGTCCATGGAGCTTCCATTAATTGAAGTTCCATCCCTTCGGCGCGCAGAGCAGTCCCCAGTTCATGAAGTTCCACCCAGATGCTTTGCGGAAGATCGCGGAGGGGAAGGGAGGACAGGAAGCAGACATGTTTTTTCGGCAGGTTCGCAAGGGTCTCCGGGAGCGTTCTTGTCACCTGCCTGACCCTGTTTTTTTCCGGTGCGGCTATCAGCCCTTCTTCCTGTAACTGCGCCAGGGCTTTTCTGATGGTATCCCTGCCGGCTGCCAGCTCGCGGCTCAGCTCCCGCTCACTGGGCATCACCCCGTTGAACCGGCCTGACTGAAGACGCATTTTCAGTTTAGCGACGGTTATTTCTTCGGCTGATGCCTTGCCATGGCGCTTCATGAAGGTAAATGATACTTCCTTTTCACGCCGTGTTGCAAGCATGGGCTTGCCGCAAGCCCCGGAATGGTTGAGATGACTCCGGGGAAGAGACGGAAGAGGCGGTTGTTCAGGAACGTTTCAACAACTTGTTGATGGCCGCCGGATCATTGGGATCAAAAATGGTTTCTCCTTTTCCCTTATCGTTTCTGATAGGCTTCCGGCATCCGTTTGCATACGCTTTCGCCATACCGTCCGTATCTTTTATATGAAAGCGTATGGAAAGAATGTAGGGAGGTTTCCCCTTGTCAAAGTGCCCGTAGGTGGTGCACACCAGAGTGCCGTCCGGGAGCTGTTCCGCAGCGGGGTATGCGCAATCCCATCCGTTGCGGTTGTCCTTGAAGCGGATTCTATACATTCCCTCCCCGCCGTTCGCCAGATCTTCCCATTTGCCTACCCAGCCTACCCAGTCCCCTTCGGTAGGGGTGCCGGCATATCCTTTTTTCTTGGAAGGCGGCGCGTCCCGGAATTGAATCAGCAGCCGTCCGTCCGGCAGGGGCTGAATCTAGTGGCGGTCCCCGCACAGCGCTGCCGCCAGATCTTTTGGCGCAGTCCAGGTTTTCCCCTCATCCTGTGAAAACATGACTTGGGAGTTGTTATTCCTGCTGTTTTCTCTCAATAGCAGAGCAATTGTCTTTCCGTCAGGGTTGCGGACAAATCCTCCCTCGCACAGGTGCATGTTCCTTGTCCCGGGAAAAATGACCTGGGGCGCGGACCATGTTAACCCTCCGTCCCTGGTGAATGTCACGTATTGTTCGAGGGTACGGAATTTTCCTTCTTCATCCTCTCCTGCGGCATTGGCATGATAGGATGCCATATAATGGCCTTTGCCGGTTTTCAAGGCAATCAGGTCACTCATGACCACGATTCCCCCCGGTTGGTTGGGAATAGGAAGTAATTCGGACCAGGTGCGTCCTTCATCTTCGCTGACGGCCATCCGGTTTCTGGCTTTTGTGTTCCTGTTTCCCCCCTGAACGCCGCTGAAGAGCAGAATGCGCCGCTTCCCGGCTGCATCTTCCGTCTCATAAAGCGTAGGGACTTCCCGGCTGCTTTTCCAGGACTCGGGGACGGGCAGCCTGTCTCCCCATGTCCGGCCGCCGTCAAAGGATTTTTTCAGAATAATTTCTCCGCTGCCGTGGCCTTTGGGATAAACGCATAAAATGGTCTTTCCGTCCTTGAGGAGCAGGGTGGTGGGATGTCCCAGGTATTGGCCTTTTTCCTTGTCGACGGTGATCTGGGCTTCCTTCCAGTCATCCAGATCAATAATGGGAATGGTGGACTGGTTCAAGTGCCGGGAGGGCATATCTGCTGAAGAGGGCAGGTGGAACATGGCGCAGACCACCAGAAATGTTCCGGTGAAGAATGTAAGAGGAAAGTTCATGGGTGTTGTTGGGGGTGTTTATTGGAGTGTCATACGGCTGTGCCTGAAGGCCTGACCCGCCGTGCCTGTTGAAGCCAGGTTTCCGGCAATAACTGTAAAAGCAGAGAAGTGTGGGAGCCTCATTAAGCGTATTAGTTTTAATACCAGGATTGCCCACGATGCAGCAAGCATATTAGGGGCGCTTGTAAAAAAGGCCATATTTTTAAAATTAATGAATTGATAATGTATTGAAAATAATATCATAGCATATTTTTTTGGAAGAAATTTTCTCATGAAAGAAGACCATTGTTTTCAAAGGTGGGCATGGTGGAACTTTTAATAAACCGGACTCCGGAAAAGACCAAGACGGTTCGGAAGGCATAAGGGCGAGCTCTGGTATTTTCCTGGCATGACAGGGTACGCCTGCACTGCCGGCTTGATTCCGGGGCGACTGCAGGTACTCTGCAAGACATCCGTTGCCCTTGGAGCTTTTCCCCTTCGGGAAGGCCGGCGAACGGAAGAGGATACCCTATTTCAATATATGTCCTGGATTTATCTGGTGTTGGCCGGTCTCTGCGAGATCGGATGGCCTTTGGGTTTTAAACTTTCCCAGGCCCCCGGTACGGGGAGCGGCAGGTTTGCCGCCTGCATTGCGTTCTCCGTGTTCAGCATGGCTCTGAGCGGCTTCCTGCTGTGGCTGGCGCAGCGGAACATCCCCATAGGCACGGCTTATGCCGTGTGGACGGGCATTGGCGCTCTGGGCACGTTCATGGTGGGCATCCTGTGGTTTGGGGATTCCTCCAATGTCTGGCGCATGCTGGCGGCCACGTTTCTGCTGATAGGCATCATCGGCCTGAAGCTGGCTCCGGGCCATTAAAGGAATCCCGTGCCGTTGAACGGCACAGCCGGGAAACCGCCGCCGCTCCCGTAACATCACTCCCCGCCACAGGCGTTTCAGCTATGGGAAAGTCCGTCTGACCAGACGGTTCCCCATGCGTCGGAGGGCATGCGCCAGTCTCCGCGCGGGGAGAGGGAGATGGTGCCCACCTTGGGGCCGTCCGGAATGCAGCTTCGCTTGAATTGCTGGCGGAAGAAGCGGCGGATGAAGATTCCCAGGCACCGGCGGATGAAGTCCGGCTGGAATTCATCCCGGAAGGCATTTTCCGCCAGATACAGGATTTTGTCCGGCTGTGCGCCGTATTTGATGAAATGGAAGAGGAAGAAGTCATGCAGGTCGTAGGGCCCCAGGACGTCTTCCGTCCGCTGTTCAATGGTGCCGTCGTCCGACGGCGGCAGCAGTTCCGGGCTGACGGGAGTATTGTTGATGTCCAGGAGGGTGGCCGCCAGTTCCGGGGAGGATTGGGCGGCAATGTGTTCAATCAGGCAGCGGATCAGCGTTTTCGGGATGGAGCAGTTGACCGCATACATGGACATGTGGTCCCCGTTGTAGGTGCTCCACCCCAGGGCTATTTCAGACAGGTCTCCCGTGCCCACCACCAGGCCCCCCATCTT
>ERZ791859.937-NODE-937-length-15141-cov-3.589156_pt1 | contig 15141 bp, 17 predicted proteins | sample MGYA00509943_ERZ791859 | MGnify/ENA primary metagenome ERZ791859 (study PRJEB30046, sample SAMN00792065) | human gut metagenome | study: EMG produced TPA metagenomics assembly of the A metagenome-wide association study of gut microbiota in type 2... | reverse complement strand
CGGTCCGGCCGGAACATAAGGTCTGCCGGCCCAAAGACATCCCACCATAGCGATAACATACGCCGGGGATTTTTCGCCATAAATGAGGACAGGCCCGCTGCCCTCCGCCAGCTTTGCCGCCAGTGCGCTGGCACGGCTGTGCAGCTCCTCCCAGGTCAAGTCCTGCTCCCCCATGCGGCAGGCAATGCCGCCCCGATGGGCAAAACTCCGTTCTCTCAGCATGGAAGCTCCTCCCAGAGCTGCTCCGGAGGGATGAGAGCTGGATCATACATCACCTGGGAGTGATTGATCAGCAGCAATTCTCTGTCAAGCTCATTGCCTTCACAGTCTATTTTAGCGCGGTAAATGCGGCTGCAACGGTAATAATGGCCATCCGCTTCCCTTTGAAAATGGTGGTCCTCCTCTATAATGCGCCAGCGGTACGGGAAAGCATGCTGAGCCCGCAGTTCGCCGCAGAGATCATGCCCCTCCTGCCAAATAAGCAGCTGTACCGGCGTATCGGTATCATTGCGGAAACGGTAATCAACATTTTTATAAAAGATGCTTGTCCCGGTGCCGAAAGGCACCCGCCGCCCGCTATCCGGGAAAAGGGCATCGGTGTGATGGTGCAGCTCTGTGACTGTAAGAGGGCTATTGAGAACCATCCAGTGGATGAGATTGGCCAGCTGACATAGTCCCCCGCCGGTCTCTGCTCCCAGCCGCCCAGCCCCGATGGTCAGCCCTGGGAGATAACCTTTCCGGGCGGTGGTGCGGCCCACCGTATGCCAAAAGGAAAAGGTCTGACCTGGTTCAATGATAAGACCATGAATGCGTTCTCCCGCCAGACGGAGATTGGTTTCCTTATTATATTGCAGCTGCATATCCACACCAGCCAGTTGGCGCAGCATGGGGGAACGGTGCCCCTTAATGAGGGCCGGCAGCGGTTCCTCTTCCCGGCGCTTTGCAAAGCGTACCGGAGAGATAAAGTCCCGTATGTTGCGCAGCAAGATCTCCTTTTCCACCGAGATATGGTAGCAAAATGGACTCAGCTGGCAGAAAAGTTTCCTTGCCATTATTGATCTTCTCCTCTCTTTCTCCTTGCGGAGTACCCCCATTGTGCATGGTATAAGACCGTTTGTCAATAGAATTTGGCACTTTAGCGCCTCATAAACCAAAGGAAAATTGTCGAAAAGCTTTCCTTTTGCTGCAAAATGCGCTAAAATAAGGAGCAGTACCCCAAGAAAAAGGAGCAAATCCCTTGAACAAAGTATTTTTTGACCTGGAATGGAACACCGGTTTTCTGGATGGCAACAGCTTTGATGAAATCATTGAAATAGGCGCTGTGAAAACCGATGAAGAATATCGGCAGATCGATGGATTCCGGCGGTTGATCCGCCCTGTGATCTACCGCAAGATGAACCCGTATATTCAGAAGATTCTGGCGATCACCATGAAAGACCTGCAGGGTGAAGAGCCGCTTGCCGCGGTGGCGAAAGTGTTCTTTGATTGGTGCGGCGACTGTGATACCCTCATTGCGTGGAGCGGGAATGACTTTGGCGTGCTGGAAAAAAATCTGGCGCACATAGGAATGAAGATACCGGAGCAGTTGGGTCGTTACGATGTGCAGATGGCCTATGCCTACCGGACCGAGAACAGCATCCGCAACTATGCCCTAAAAACCGCGGTGGAGGCCATGGAGCTGCCGGAACCGGAGGGACAGGAATACCACGATGCCTACTGCGATGCCCAGTTTACAGCTGCTATCGGGCGGGCACTAACCGAACGCTACGGACCCTTACCGGCCGTAGAAGAACTTCAGGCGCTGAAAAATACCCTGGTAAAGCCAAAAAAGCCCAAGCTGCCACTGATATATAGTGTAAAAAAAGCAATAAGGATGGAGCAGTATGTTGCGTTCCCCTGCCCCACCTGCGGCTTGCCGCTGCGGCTGCCCTGCTGGTACGCATTGGATGATAAGCATTTTATCGGGCAAGCGTGCTGCCCGGAATGCGGTCCCCGATATGCCGAACTGACCTGTGACCATTTCCGGCAGAACCGATGTGATGCGCACTTTACTCTATGGGGAGAAGCCTGCGACTACGCAAAAGATCAAATGAAAAAAGCGGTGGAGTTGGATCACTGCATCAAGCTGTATCCCCCGCGGCGTAAAAAAGAAGCAAAGTAACAGATGGAAGCCCTTACGGGGGCTTCTTCTTTTATGAGGTATACAGTGAAATTAGGCGGAAATTATTCGTAAATGTCGAATCTCGTTCCTAGTTAACGATTTTTTAACAATTGCGACGAGATGATATTGACAATTTTCTGCCTTATCGTTATTCTGTATTATGATGAACGATTGACTGTGCGTTTGTCAAATCAACTTAAAGAGAGGTTTATACCATGAAAAAAGTAAACTGGCTGGTCGTGGCGGCCGGTCTGGTGGTAGGTGCTGCTGCCGTACTGCTGACTGCGCTGGGCAACCCCAGCAACATGGGCTTCTGTATTGCGTGCTTCCTGCGGGATACCTCCGGTGCTCTGGGCCTGCACTCCGCAGGCGTGGTCCAGTACATCCGCCCCGAGATCATCGGCATTGTACTGGGCTCCCTCATCGCTGCTCTTGGCTTTAAGGAATTCAAAGGCCGCGGCGGTTCCTCCCCTGCCCTGCGCTTTGTACTGGGTATGTTCGTTATGATCGGCGCCTTGATGTTCCTGGGCTGCCCGCTGCGTATGATGATCCGTATTGGCGGCGGCGACCTGAACGCCATCGTTGGTCTGGTCGGCTTCGTTGTCGGCATCTTCATCGGCACCCTGTTCCTCAAGAAGGGCTTTACCATGAAGCGCGCCTATAACTTGGGCGCCTTGGAAGGCAGCGTAATGCCCGCTATCGTAGTGGCTCTGCTGATCCTGCTTATCGCTGCTCCCTCCTTCATCCACTTCTCCACTGAGGGCCCCGGCAGCAAGCACGCTCCCATCGCCGTTGCATTGATCGTCGGTCTGATCGTCGGTGCTTTGGCCCAGCGTTCCCGCCTGTGCACCGTTGGCGGCCTGCGCGATGCCATGATGTTCAAGGACTTTAAGCTGCTGTACGGCTTCATCGCTGTTATTGTAGCCGTAATCATCGGCAACCTCATCACCGGTAATTTCAATCTCGGTTTTGAAGGTCAGCCCGTTGCCCATACCGATGGCCTTTGGAATGCTCTTGGCATGGCCCTGGTTGGCTGGGGCTCTGTTCTGCTGGGCGGCTGCCCGCTGCGTCAGCTGGTACTGGCCGGCGAAGGCAGCGCGGATTCCACCATTACCGTACTGGGTATGATGGTAGGCGCCGCTCTGTGCCACAACTTTGGTCTGGCTTCTTCCGCCAACGGCCCCACCCAGAATGGTATGATCGCTGTTGTCATCGGCTTTGTTGTCGTGGCGATCGTTTCCTTCCGGAATGTTGCTAAGGAGGCGTAACTATGGTAGATGCAAGAGGACTTGCCTGCCCCATGCCTGTTGTTATGGTGCAGAAAGAGGTCAAGAAGAGCAATCCCGCCGAGCTGACCGTACTGGTAGATAATCAGTGTGCCGTGGAGAATGTGACCCGCTTTGCCGGGAGCCAGGGCTATAAGGTGGCGGTAAAGGCCGATGGTGAGGACTTCACCCTGACCCTGACCAAGTGATATGAATTCTTACATTGCAACCTTTCACACCCACTTTTCCGCCCAGTGCACCGCGCGTGCCATGATGAAAGCCGGGATCAATGCCAAAATGGCACCGGTTCCGCGCACCTTGAGCACCGACTGCGGCACCTGTGTGCGCTATGAAGCGGCAACCCCGCTGAGCGAACTGATGCACGCCGATTACGATGCTATCTATGCGGTGAAGGACGGAAGCTACCGCGAACTGCAAAAAAACGAAGAATAAAGAAAAGGGCTGTCGGTTTTGTGGCTGGCAGCCCTTTTTATTCAATTGTTGCCCATCTCTTCACTAAGGGTTAGCCAGCGTTCCATAGCGGAATCCAAAAGCCCCTGCTTTTCCTCTATGAGGGCACAGAGCTCCTGCAGGCGCTGGTAGTCATTCTGCACACTGTCCCGCGCCATTTCCGCCTTGATTTGTTCCAGCTCCTCCTCCAGCGTATGAATGAGCGTTTCGGCTTCGGCGTATTCCTTACGGCGGCGGGCATCCTCCCTGCGCTGCTCCTTGCCGCGGTTATACTGCTTTTTCTGCTCGCTTTCGGTCTTTGGCTGCGGGGCGGCGGCCCTTTCCGGGCCCAGCTCCGCTCTGGCCCTCAGATAAGCCCCGTAACCACCCTTATACTGGTGCAGAGCCCCCTGTTCTATCGCGAAAATGCGGTTTGGCACGCGGTCCAGCAGGTAGCGGTCATGGGATACGATGATCAGTGTTCCCTCGTACTCCGCTAGGGCCTGCTGCAAAACCTCCTTAGAAGGCAAATCCAGATGGTTGGTCGGCTCATCCAGCACCAGTACATTGCTGCCTGCCAAGCAGATGATGGCAAGCTTTAACCGGGCACGCTCTCCGCCGGAAAGCTGTCCCACCAGCCGGTGGGCGTCCTCCCCGGTAAGTCCCATGGCCCCCAGGGCTGTACGCAAAGGTGTTTCATATAGACGGGGGGAGGCTTTCCACATGGTGTCCAGTACAGTCAGGGATTGATCCAGATGGTCGCTTCCCTGATCGTAGTAACTGCGCTTAACGCCACGCCCCCAGGTAATGCGGCCCTTTATGGGCGGCTGCGCCGAAAGGAGGGTGCGCAGAAGCGTTGTTTTACCGCTGCCGTTGGGACCGATGATAGCCACCTTATCCCCCCGCTGGATATTGAATTCCGCACTGGAAAGAAGGACGCGTTCCCGCTCTCCGCTGCCAACCGCAATGGTAAGCCCCTCAACATCCAGCACATCCTTGACCGGCTCGGTCTCAAACTCCAGACGGATCTTTGGGGGCTTCAGGCGGCGGTGGGGCTTTTCAATGGGCTCCAGCCGTTCCAGCATCTTCTGGCGGGACTGTGCCATCTTGGTGGTGGAAGCACGCACCAAATTACGGGCCACATAGTCCTCCAGCTTGGCGCGCTCCGCCTGCTGCTGCTCGTACAGCTTCTTTTGGCGGGTATCCTGCTCCTCCCGCTGGCGAGTGTAGGCGGTGTAGTTGCCCTTGTATTCCCACAGGGTACCGTCCTCCAGCTCCCATATTTTGTTGCAGAGTTTATCAAGGAAGTAGCGGTCGTGTGAAACTACCAGCAGCGCTCCCTTGTAGCTGGCCAGGTAATCCTCCAACCAGCTCAGTGTGGCAAAGTCAAGATGGTTGGTCGGCTCATCTAGAATAAGCAAGCTGGGGGCCTCCAGCAGAAGCTTTGCAATTGCAAGACGGGTCTGTTCCCCACCGGAGAGCTTGTCCACACATTTATCAAAGCCATGCTCCGCAAAGCCCATACCGGTCAACACCGTCTTGATCTTTACCTCAATTTGGTAGCCGTCCCGCGCCAGGAAAGCATCCTCTGTGCGCCGGTATTCCTCCGCCAGGGCCGGCGTATTTTCTTGTGCCATTCGCTCCTGCAGCTCCTTCATACGGCGCTCCAGGGCATACACATCGGCAAAGACTGACTGCATCTCCTGCCAAATGGTCCCCTCGAAGGAAAGCCCGCAGTTCTGCTTTTGATAGCCAATGGAAAGGTCCGCTCCGCGGGCAATTTCCCCAGAACCGTCATCCGGTTCCAGTTCCCCACAGATGACTCGCAGAAGGGTAGTCTTGCCGGTGCCATTGGGGCCCACCAGGCCAATACGGTCGTGATCCTCTATCTTGGCGGTGACATCGGAAAAAATAACCTCGCTGCCAAAGCTCCTACTAACATTCTGCAAAGAGATCTGCACCATGATCCCCCCTTTCTGCTATGACAACCATGATATTATAGCACAGAAGCTGCCGAATAGAAAGCCTTTTTGCGCCGGGTAGTTCCCAAGCAGGCTGCGGGATGGTATAATAAAAAAAGAACCGGCCACCGAAAAGGAGAACGCCATGTTTAAGAAGAATGACATCATCCCACTTACCATAGAATCCATCACCAATGAGGGCAGCGGCATCGGGCACACTGATGGCATCGCAGTCTTTGTGCCAATGACCGCCGCCGGAGATGAACTGAGAGTGCGAATCGTAAAGGTGCAGAAAAGCTACTGCTATGGCATCATCGAAGAGGTCATCACCCCTTCCCCGGATCGTGTTCCGGTTGACTGCCCCAGCTATAAGCGCTGCGGCGGATGTAGCCTGCGGCACATCACCTACGAAGCGGAGCTGCGGGAAAAGCAGCGCTGGGTACAGGATGCCATGCGGCGCATCGGCGGCTTTACAATAGAGCCTTTGCCTATTCTGCCCTCCCCCAGCCACACATGCTACCGCAATAAGGCTCAGTTTCCCTTTGGGCAGGGCGATGCTGGCAGCTATACCGGATTTTTTGCGCCGCGCAGCCATACTGTCATTCCCTGCCGGGACTGTCCCCTGCAGCCGGTGGTTTTCAGCGAGATCGCCGCATGGATGTGTCATTATGCCGATACCCATGGGCTTACCATCTACAATGAACAGACAGGGAAAGGCTTGCTGCGGCATCTTTATCTGCGTCAGGCGGCCGTTGATGGCAGCATTATGCTGTGCCTTATCATCAATGGCGATAAAATGCCCCATGCCGAGGAATTCACCCGGGAAGCACAGCAGCAGTTCCCTGCCATCTCCACCATACTGCTAAACCATAACACCATCCGGGATAATGTAATTCTTGGTCAGCAAGAAACAGTGCTGGCAGGGCCAGGCACTTTACAGGATATTTTATGCGGTGTTTCTGTTTCGCTTTCTCCGCACAGCTTTTATCAGGTAAATCACGATGCCGCAGAACAGCTGTACCGGGAAGCCGCCCAACTGGCCGCCCTGCAGCCGAATGAAACTCTTCTCGATCTTTACTGCGGGGCAGGTACCATCGGGCTTTCCATGGTGCAGCCGGGGCAGAAGCTCATCGGTGTTGAGGTAGTACACAGTGCCGTGGAAAATGCTCGCCAAAATGCCGCCCGCGCCGGTGTAACTGATGCGGAATTTCTGTGCGCAGATGCGGGCAAGGCTTCGCAGATTTTAGCGGAACGCGGCCTGCGCCCTGATGTCATCGTGCTGGACCCACCCCGCAAGGGCTGCGATAACGATACCCTGCAAGCGGTAGTGCGCATGGCGCCCAGCCGCATCATCATGGTAAGCTGTAATCCCGCCACCATGGCACGGGATGCCGCCATCCTCCGGGAGATGGGCTACGATCTGCAGTGTTACCGCCCTGTAGACCTTTTCCCCAGGACATCGCATTGTGAGACGGTTGGCCTATTCACAAAACAATGATATAGCAAGACCGGCCAGGATTCCGTTGGAACCCCGGCCGGTCTTTTTATTGCATTCTCACTGGAATACTGATCTCGGTGACAAACTTTTGCAGATCGTTGGTCAGCCCATAATCAATCATTGTAATTTCCCGGGAAAAACCAGCCACCTCCATTTGATGCGCCGCAATGTTGGCGGTCAGCTTCTCATATTGCTCCGGTGCCTGGGCATGGCTGCCCCGGAGCGAATCCGAACACACAGTGCCTGCGGCAGCTGCTGCACCTCCCCATTATAGTTGTCCTCCTCATCCAGCACCAAAAAGATACGGTCGCATGGGAAATATTTCCCCTACTGCAAGTGTTCCCTCGAAAGGCCGATACCTACTTTTCCCAGGAAAACTGCCGCCCACAGCCCGCCCAATGCCGGCCGTGGCTCCCATTACAAGCCCCGCGGTCATGACCGTGAGTATATGCATCACCTGCGAACCGATGGACACCGCGGTGGTGCTGGCATCGCCCTCATACCGACCGATAATAAAAAGGTCGGCCAAGCCATACAGGGCCTGCAAAAAATAAGAAAGCAGATAAAGCAGCGAAAAAGCAATTTTATTTTTGTATGCGCTGCCAGCAGTCGGGTTCTTTTCCATATAACATAGCTCAGTCCTTTGTTTTTGCTATACTTTATTATAAATTCTACATCCATTGTAGAGTCAATAGCGAATAATAAAAAAGCACCGGTTTTTCCGGTGCTCATTTTTACTGGATGCGTACCAGCAGTACCGTTTCTTCCCCGCGGGAAACCCGGATATCAAGCCCATCCTCCGTCTCTTTGCGGCGGAAGCTCAGCACATCTCCTTCGTAGCAGGAGGCCCGGAAGATGACATCCATCCGCCGAATGGGCAGAGCCTTGCGCTCCTCGTTGGAAAGACTGCCCATAATCATTCGCACATAGGCGGTGTTATTCATGTGGCCGCCCACATCAATATCCGTGGAGCGTACCCGATATTCGGCATAGGGCGCTATCCCCTCAAAATGATCCGCAATCCGGGCAAAAGGCTCTGGTGCCGCTGTCCCATTTTCAAAACGCAGCTCCACCGGATAAATACCCTCCAGCGGCACCAGTTTGTGGGTCGCAGTATTAATAACCGCCCATTCCGTCTTGCCGGTCAGGACCGTATCCCCTCCGCAGCGCATAATGTAGCTGCGGTTACCGCGCATCTTATCCGGCTGCTCCGGCCAGGTTTCCAGTGTTACATTCTGCAGCATCCGTGGCCGCCGGATAAAATTCACCTGCGTCTTTACCGTCAGCCAAAAAAGATCCTTTTGGGCCATCGCGCCCAGTCCCACGCCGATCTGCTCCGCGTGGAAGGAAGCGATATCCATAAACAGCCCAAAGGCCTCAGCGTGGCTCAGCTTCCCGCTGGCATCGCAGATGCTGGGGCCGATCTGCCGCCGCATCTCATACTTTTCCATCATCGCTGTCATCCTTTCCGGGTTCCTTGTAAAATTCACCGCAATCTGATATATTAGGGGGGGCTTGGTGCTATAATAACATTGTACCACAGTCCGTGTTTTTTTCCTACCGTCAAATCCATCATTCTGCGCAAAAGGAGCCGATAAAATGTGTACCGCTGCCACCTATCAAACCCGTGATTTTTATTTTGGCCGTACTTTGGATTATGAATTTTCCTACCCCAGCGAAGTAACCATTACGCCCCGCCGCTTTCCGCTTTCTTTCCGCCATACCGGCAGCATGAACGAACACTACGCCATCATCGGCATGGCGTATGTGGCCAATGGTTACCCCCTCTACTATGATGCCATCAATGAGAAAGGTCTTGGCATGGCCGGGCTCAATTTTGTTGGCAATGCCGCCTATGCCGCCCCCTGCGAGGGAAAGGAAAATATCGCCCAGTTTGAATTCATCCCCTGGATTTTGGCCCATTGCGCCGATCTGCGGGAAGCCCGTGCCGCCCTGACCGGCATGAATCTGACCGGTACCCCCTTCAGTGAGACTCTGCCGCCCGCTTCCCTGCACTGGCTCATCGCCGATGCCTCCGGCGCCATTGTGGTGGAGAGCATGGCGGATGGGCTGCACATTTACGATGATCCCGTCGGCATCCTCACCAATAATCCCCCTTTCCCACAGCAGATGGCCTTCCCCCCCGCCAGCCGCAGAATACCTTTGCCCCCGGGGTGGAGCTGCCCTGCTACAGCCGTGGCATGGGTGCCAAAGGCCTGCCCGGCGATCTGTCCTCCGATTCCCGCTTTGTACGGGCCGCTTTCACTCGCATGAACTCGGTAAGCGGCGAGGATGAGACAGAAAGTGTCAGTCAGTTCTTCCACATCCTTGGCAGCGTGGAGCAGGTGCGCGGCTGCTGTGAGGTGGCCCCCAGCCAGTATGAGATCACTATTTATACCTCCTGCTGCAATGCCACCCGCGGCATCTACTACTACACCACCTACGGCAACCCGCAGATTACCGCCGTAGCTATGCACCGCACCGATTTGCAGGGCAGCACCCTCACCCATTATCCTCTGCTCCCACTAGAAATCAAACAGCAAAACTGAATCAAGACAGCCGGCACACTGCCCCATTAGGGCAATGTACCGGCTGTCTCTTTCTTCGTCATTCTTTTATCACAATGGGCAAGCGGCTTCCCATACGGCTCAGCAGCTCATTGCTGATGCTTCCTGCTTGCTCTGCAATACGAGGGGCAGAAATCCGGCTATCTTTCCTGTTATCGACCAGCGCAGCAATATCTCCGACAGCAGCCCCAGGTGCATCGGTAATATCCACCGCAAGCTGATCCATACAGATGCGCCCAACAATGGGAGCTGTAAATTCTCCGATCCGCACATACGCTCTCCCATCGGATAAACTCCTCGGCAGGCCATCGGCATAGCCAATCTGCAGAATCGCAATCCGGCTGTCCCGTTTGGTTTGGAAGGCTCGTCCATAGCCGGTATACTCCCTTTGGGTACATCTCTTATCAATGCCACTCTTGCCTTTAGGGCAAGCACCGGCCGCAGATCCAGCTGCAAGGCGGTTTGCTCCTCCGGCGCACTGTCAACCCCATATAGAGTGCCCCACCCGTACATAGTCACATCGCAATTCAGGATAATTCAGCAGCCCATAGCTGCTTTAGATGTGCATATTGTTTCAGCTCCTTCGCCCGGTGGATATCGGTATATCCCAAAATGAGGATCATCCCCCGGATCTCATAGCTCCGCAGGCGGATTCCCTCCTCGATCGTCGCGACCGCAAATGCCTTTACACCGTTTTTCTCCAGATGTGTCGAAATTTCATAATCCCCGTGGCCGTAGGCATTGGCCTTCACCACAGCCATCAGCTCACTGCCCTGCGGCATAGCCGCCTGCAATATGGCTGCATTGTAGGCAAGGCTCGCCAGGTCCAGCTCAATATAGGCATGCTCTGTTTCTGCAAGGTGTTTTTGCTTTACAGCAAAGCGCCACCACAGCGCAGCCACCGCAAAGCCAAATAAAAATGATATCACGCACATCGCCACAAAATAAACCAGATTGCTCTTCACCAGCAGCGCTTCCAGATGTGTTATCTTCGCCGCAGCCCGCACCGTCACTATCACCATGGGGTGCACAAGATAGATGACCCGTGCGGCGGTGCGCAGTCCCCGTACCTCTCTTCCTCTAAAACGCAATAGCCCCCGGAAAAGGAACACCATACAGATCGGAAGCATTAGGCACATACTGTCATGCCTGGGAATTACATATTGGTGCAGCAGCATACCCTCGGTAAACATCAGCACAACGCCGCTGGCAAACCCGGCCCAGTTCCACCACTTTGTTAGCCGGGGCTTTTGTTCGGCCATATACCCGCCGAGCATCAAGAAGATGGGCGCAAAGAAGATACCATTTCTGGTATAATCAAAGAGCTGGAACAGCAGATCATAAAATTTCTTAACCACTGGCAGTCTTCCCACTATGCCATAGTAGCTATCCCCGAATAGCCCAACCAGGTACAAGACCGCGGCCACCGCCAACCCTTTGGGATAATCAAGCTTTTCCACCAGCCGCCAGACAATCGCCAGTCCCAGCATAGCCGCCGGGAGATGCCACAGATGATATACCGTCCCATCAAATACAAGACCCCTCAGTAAGTTTGGCAACAAATTGGGCCGGTTAAAGTAATCCTGATAGATATTAAGCGGAAGATACAGCAAAACAGACGCCGCGTAGATGGTGCCGATCTTTTTCATGAATCCCTTCAGCCGTCTATTATCACAGTGATACTGGGAAAGCGTAAAAAGGCCTGCCGCCATAAAGTAAAACGGAACTGCCACCCGGGCCATGATCCGTGTTAGGATAAGATCCCCCACCACACTAACTCCGGCCAATGGCGAGGTGTGGCAGGTAATGACCAAAACCGCCGCGGCCAGGCACATTCCATCAATGCCGGTATCCTTTTCCGTTCCATACTGTCCGTCCCTCGCTTTTCTGTCTGTAAAAATAAAATCTCCTGCTTTTGTGTACCTTCATGGTATCAAAAACAGGAGTTTTATTTATTTGTTCCTCCGCACGGGTTTCCTCTTTTTCTCCGTGCAAATTCTTACAATTTTCCTACGAAAGCGGCAACTTCACCGTAAATTCAATCATATCCTTTGCGCTCCTTGCCTCTATTGCACCACCGTGCAGCTCCACTATCTACCGGGCAATGGCCAGGCCCAGCCCAGCACCGCCGCTGCTGCTCCTTGCAGCATCCAGCCGGTAGAACTGCTCAAAGATACGGGCAAGCTTCTCCTCTGGTATGGTATCGCCGTGGTTCCTAAAGCAGATCACCGCGTTACTTCCCCGCACCTCCGCCGTTGTGGCAATTTCGGTGTCTGGGTAGCTATAAAGCACAGCATTACGCAGCAGGTTATCAAAAAACCGCTGGATCTTGTCCCCATCACAGCACAGCATCATGTCATTCGCCGCCCGCAGGTCGCAGCGCAGGTTTTTGTCCTTCAGCATCGGCTCAAACTCAAACACCAGCTGCTCCAGCAGCCGCGTCAAGTTGATCCTGCCATATTGCAGCGTAATCTCCGAAAGGTTGAACCGTGTGATCTCAAAGAACTCGTTGATGAGATCCTCCAGCCGCTCCGCCTTATCCAGCGCGATGGAAAGATACTTCTTCCGCAGCTCCGGAGAGATCTCTCCCTCATCATGCAGCAGCGTCAGGTGGCCAATCACTGAAGAAAGCAGCGTTTTTAGGTCATGCGCCAGGTACATGATGAGATCATTCTTCCGCTGCTCAGCACCTCGGCGCAGCAGTAGGTTTTCCCGGGATTGCGCCCTTGCCAGGTTCAGTTCATTCTCCACCTCGCTCAGCTCCTGCGATAGAGATACCGCCGGCGCGTCTGGATTGGAAAGGGTCTTGGCGGCATCGATCACATCATCCAGATATTGCAGCGGCTTTTTTATAGCGCAGGCCAAAAAGATGATGCTGCCTATTGCCATGATCGCCAGAATAATAACCGGCGACATCACCTGCAGCGCCTTAAAGACCCCATAAAGCCATTCATCTCCGCCCCAGGCAATGTGCGAACAGACAAACCACGCCACATAATATCCGCCCACCATAACGGCGAATAGAATGAGCATCAAGAAGAAATCGATTGAGTATCTTCCTGGAGATCTCGGAGTACTGCCGTTTGTTATTCGATCTCATAGCCCACTCCCCATACTGTCCTAATAAATTTCGGGTTCTTCGCCGGTTCCTTCATCTTCTTCCACAGCCGCCCGATATGCGCCATAACCGTGTTGTTGTTATTCAGGTACTTTTCCTTCCACACCGCCTCAAAGAGCTCCTCGGAAGAAACAACCTTGCCCTGGTGCTCACACAGGTACCACAGGATAGAGAATCTGATTGGCGTCAGCGCCAACTCTTTCCCAAACAGAATGCACTTATGGCTCTCCTTATTGATCAGCAGCCCGCGGATATCATGCTCATTTTTCTCCGCCGCCTGCCCAGCCGATGGATTATACCGCTGGCCGCGGCGCAGCTGCGTTTTCACCCGCGCCACTACCTCCAATGGATTAAAAGGCTTTGTAATATAGTCATCCGCCCCAATGGTCAGCCCCACGATCTTATCGCTGTCCTCTATTTTTGCCGTCAGCATAATAACCGGGAAATAATATTTCTCCCGTATCTTTTGGCAAATGCGAAAGTCATCCATATCCGGCAGCATCACATCCAGTATCGCCAGGTCAGGTGTATTCTCCTCTATCCCCTTCAGGGCGTCCCGGCCATTGTAGTATTTATAAACGGTATAGCCGTCGTTTTTCAGGTAGACCTCCAGCAGATCAGCCAGTTCCCTCTCATCATCAACAACCAGTATCTTCTCATTCATGTTCTTGCTCCTCCACGCCGCACTTAGGTACATTGTAACATATGGCCGCAAAAAAACAATAAAGCAGTCGGCTCCCCCAGCACCAACATCCATAATAGAAAAACCGGCCGACACCCCCTTTGCAAGGCACCAGCCGGTCTATAATGATATCTTTTACGGAATCTCACTGTTTTTATGAACTCCCGTCACCGAGAAAATAACCCATTCCGCGATATTCACCGCGTGGTCGCCGATCCGTTCAAAGTACTTGGCAATCATTAAAAAGTCTAGGGTCTGCTCCCCGCCGGCCGGGTTTTCCGCTATCTGCGCTATCAGCTCCTTCTTTACCTTCGCAAAGTAGTCATCCACTATATCGTCCTCCGCAATGACCAGCTTTGCCAACTCGGTATCCCGCCGCACATAGGCATCCACGCTTTCGGTCACCATCTTAATGGTGTCCTTCGCCATCTCCCGCAGCAGGGCGCTGTTGGCGCACTCACAGTCCATATAGGTAATGATCTCCGCGATATCCTCCGCCTGATCGCCGATGCGTTCCATGTCGGTGATCATCTTTAACGCGGCGGAGATCTGCCGCAGGTCCCGCGCAACCGGCTGCTGCTGGAGCAGTAATTTCAGACATAGACTCTCAATATCGCGCTCCTTCTGGTCGATCTCGGCATCCAGTGGCGCCACCCGCGCGGCCAGCGCTTTGTCGCCGTCGGTTAGGGCCTTGGCGGAAAGCGCAATGACCTCCTCGCACAGGGCGCCCATTTCGGTCAGTTCCCGGCTCAATTTGGCCAGCTGTTCATCAAAGTGACTTCTCATTATCCGAACCTCCCCGTGATATAATCCTCTGTCTTCTTCTCCTTGGGCTGAGAGAACAACTGCTCGGTATTGCCGTATTCGATCAGCTCACCCAGAAGGAAGAAAGCCGTCTGATCCGAAATACGGACCGCCTGCTGCATATTATGGGTCACGATAACGATGGTGTACTTCTCCTTCAGCTCCATCGCCAGCTCCTCTATCTTGGAGGTGGAAATGGGATCCAGCGCACTGGTCGGCTCATCCATCAGCAGCACATTCGGTTCCACCGCCAGCGCCCGCGCAATGCACAGCCGCTGCTGCTGACCGCCGGAAAGTCCCAGGGCATTCTTCCGCAGGCGGTCTTTTACCTCGTCCCATATGGCGGCATCCCGCAGCGAGCGCTCCACGATCTCATCCAGCTCCGCTTTCTTGCGGATGCCATGTGTCCTGGGGCCGTAGGCCACATTATCGTATATGCTCATCGGAAAAGGATTCGGCTTCTGGAATACCATGCCGATCTGCCGCCGCAGCTCACTTACCTCCACCTCAGGCGCGTAAATATCCTGCCCCAGATAGAACACATTGCCTGTAATGCGTACTCCCTTTACAAGGTCGTTCATGCTGTTCAGCGTTTTTAATAGGGTGGATTTTCCGCAGCCGGAGGGCCCAATAAA
>ERZ791859.932-NODE-932-length-15240-cov-2.249588_pt1 | contig 15240 bp, 11 predicted proteins | sample MGYA00509943_ERZ791859 | MGnify/ENA primary metagenome ERZ791859 (study PRJEB30046, sample SAMN00792065) | human gut metagenome | study: EMG produced TPA metagenomics assembly of the A metagenome-wide association study of gut microbiota in type 2... | reverse complement strand
TAATAATAAATATTAATTATATGTAAACTATATATGAAAATTTTGAATTTGCTCAACAAATCGTCTGCGTTTTGCATCTAACTAATGTCGGGACTGATAAAACAGTGGACGAGAAAACGGCAATTCGGAAAGAAAGAGCAGGTCAAAAACATGGAAAAAGATGATATCAAAAAGCTTGTATTGCAGGCGGCACAGGGAAACAAGGCGGCGTTCGGTGCGCTTTATGAAGAAACGGGCAGAACAGTGTATTTTAGCTGCCTGAAGCTTCTTGGCGACCCACAGCTTGCAGAGGATATCACTCAGGAAACTTATCTTAAAGCCCTTCAAAAGCTCGGCACTCTTACACAGCCTGAGAATTTTCCAGCATGGGTAAACAGGATAGGGATAAATCTCTGCAAAATGCACTTTAGAAACAATTCCGCCCCTGAGGATAACTCAGAGGAGATAATAGAGGAAATCCCTGACGAGGGGCTTATCCCGGAGGAATATGTGAGCAATGACGCTAAAAGAAAGATAATAATGGATATTATCGACACTGTTCTCACAGAAGAGCAAAGACAGTCGGTGATACTGTATTATTTCGATATGCTCACAGTGCCTGAGATAGCAGAGGTAATGAACTGCACCACAGGTACAGTAACTTCCCGCCTTAGTGCCGCAAGAAAAAAGATAAAGGAGGCGGTGCTTATATACGAGGAAAACAACAACGACAGACTTCATGCTGTCGTGCCTGTATTTATTCTTTCAAAGCTTCTTAATAAAGAGGCTTCAAACACCGTTCTTCCGAAACTTACCGTTTTCACAGGCTCAGCCTCAGCCGCTAATGCAGTTCCCGATAGCGTAACAACAAAAAAAACTATATCGGGAGGAAAAGGAATGTTTTCAACAGTAAAAGCAAAAGTGATAGCAGGCGTTTGTGCCGCAGCAGTAGTGGGCGGAGGTATCACAGCGGCGGTCGTGCTCAGCTCAAACGGCAGTAAGGATAATGATAATGATGACGGCGTGGTTGTTGTGACTGAGTCACAAAAAAGCAGTGAAAGCAGTTCGGCTGCCGATAAAGCTGATACGGCAGGCAATAACAGTGATAAGTTCTGGATAACAGGCTTTAAAGGGTCTGATCCGTCAGATACTTTGCCGCAGGATATTTTCGGCAGCAAAATATCGGTGCCTGTTGACCTCAGTGCCATAGACGGCGGCAACGCTGCTATGGAATTGTACGGCGACGATATTGGCAAATCCGGTGATATTATGAGCATCGATAAAATGGTAGGTGAAAACACTAACGTTGAGATAACCTTCGTTTCATCAGATGAGAGCCAAACAAAATACGACCTTATCAGTGGAAACCCATTTGACCGTGACGCAAGCGTGGCTGACATTCTAAAGGAAAACAGCTGGAGCGTTACAATACCTTTGGAAGAGGCTGTGGATACCTCCGACTGGGAGTATGAAAGCTACGGCAGCTACAGCAATAAAGAAGATCTTGATAAAATAATCGACAAAATGGGCTGTCCTACAAGCATTTATATGAACAGCGAATATGACGGCATGGACGATTACAAATGCTATACAATGTATTGGGAGAATGTTGACTATACAATTTCACTTACCGTGGTGGAAACATATAGTAATTATGAAGAGTATGACGTAGTGCTTGATGACTTCTCGGTTTCCGATTTCACATACTACAGCAAAAACTATCCGCAGGAAGAAATACACGAAAAAGACGGAGAGGCTGTTTTCACATCTGAGTACACAGGCATAACAACACCGGGCGAGAGCACTGTAAACACTGAAGAGAACAGAGTAAAGGTATATGATGACCTCAAGGCACTTGACCTTACTTCAGACGCTGCTCTGCCAAAGGATATAAGCGTAAGCTACAAGGGCGTAGACCACGTTTTCACAGGCACAGAGCTTATTGATGATGTAAGAAAAGAAATGGTGGATACCCCTGACGATGAATACGATTCTGCTCTTTGTTACGGAAAAACAAGCTCGACTATGGATAATATCATCATCTTCGACTTCTGGCTCAACAGCGATCATACCCTCCATAAGATAAGAATGAGTTTCACCACCGAAAGCGACTGCTCAATATTCGGTATAACAAAAAATTCAACTCCTGAGGAGATGGCTGCGATCTTAGGCACACCTGAGGTCAGCGACAGAAACGGCAAAGATCAGTTTCTTGATTGGAAGAGCGATTCCATGAGCGTGAACGCATATTACTATGACGGCGTTTTGCAGTCTATACAGGCTTACTTTGAAAGCTAGGCGGCTCATATTTGACAACATAAGCGGTATGTGCTATAATATTTTATATTAATGCTTTACTATGATAAAATATAGAGAGGATAATGTAAAATGAGCGAAAAGCTTTGGAGAAAAAACCTTATAAATATAGAGCCATACGTTGCAGGCGAGCAGCCTAAAAACGATAAGATAATAAAGCTCAATGCAAATGAAAACCCTTATCCGCCGTCATCAAAGGTAAAGGCGATATTGGAGGGGAAAACTATTGCAGAGCTTAGAAAATACCCAAGTGCTGACGCTTCTGTTCTTAGGACAGCGCTTGCGGAGCGTGTGGGACTGAAAAGCGAAAATGTTTTCTGCGGAAACGGCTCAGACGATGTGCTTGCCACAGCTTTCAGAGCGTTTTTCAACTCTGATAAGCCTATACTTTATCCTGATATAACTTACTCGTTCTATCCTGTTTGGTGTGAGCTTCTGAAAATACCATACAAGACAAAGAGCATTGACGATGATTTTGTAATAAATATCGAGGACTTCAAAGAGCCTAACGGCGGAGTTGTTATACCTAACCCTAATGCTCCGACAAGCCTTGGTGTGGGTGAGAAATTTATAAGAGAACTTCTTGAAAACAATCAGGACAGCATTGTTATAATCGACGAAGCTTATGCTGACTTCGGCAGATATTCCTGCGTGGAGCTTGTGAAAGAGTACGATAATCTCGTTGTAACACAGACTTTCTCAAAGTCACGTTCTCTTGCAGGCATGAGAGTGGGCATGGCTTTTGCCAGTGCCGAGCTTATCAGCTATATGCAGGCTGTAAAGGACTCATACAATTCCTATCCTCTCGACCAGATAGCCATAGAAACTGCCGTTGCAAGCCTTTCTGACGAGGATTATTTCAAGGCGACAGTTGAAAAGGTCAAGGCAACAAGGGATAGAACAGCGGAAAAAATGCGTGAAATGGGCTTCAACGTCCTCGACAGCGAAACGAATTTCCTTTTTGCACAACATGAAAAGCTCTCCGCAAAGGAGATCTTCACGTACCTACGTGAAAATGGTATCTTCGTGAGATATTTCAACAAGCCGAGAATAGATAACTTCCTGAGAATCACTATCGGCACAGACGATGAAATGGCACTTATGCTTGAAAAGCTTTCGGAGATATGCAAATAATATAGTTATCACAAAAGCTTATGGATATATCTATTCAGTGTAGGGGCAAAAAGTGTTCGCACCTTAGTTTCTGATTTTTTTGAAAGACTTTTGTTCGGGCGGCTCTGACCGCCCTTTTTTGTGCCTTATCCCTTAAAATCAGAGCATAAAGGTATTGAAAATCAGAAAATGTTGTGATATAATTATCATAAGTAATTATTGCCTGAAGAAAGGATATGTATATATGTTGATAAATTCACTGGCGGCGCTTGCGCTTGGCTTTGCGCTGGATATGCTCCTTGGCGACCCTGAAGTAGTGGTCTATCCTCAGTATTTTATAAAAAAACTTGTGGCAAAGCTTGATAAGTCTTTCAGAAACAGCTATAAAAACACCCCCGAAGCACAGCGTATGGCAGGTCTTATGATGACTGTGATAGTGCTTCTTATAGTTGCCGCTGTGGCATTGCTTCTCCTATTCGTGGGCTATAAGCTAAATGCCGCACTTGGCATCTTCCTCGAGGGCATAATGTGCTGGTCAGCACTTTCTGTAAAGTCCCTTAAAACTGCGGCAGGGGGAGTGATGCGTGCTGCAAGGGCAGGCAATCTTTCTTCTGCACAGCGCAAGGTAAAAAAAGTGACCTTCCGTGACACCGACGATATGAATATTGACGCTGTTATAAAAAGCACGGTGGAGTCGGTTGCAGAGAACACCACAGATTGGGCGGTCGCACCTATTTTTTGGTCTGCGATATTCGGCGGTCTGGGCGGAATACTCTACAGAACAGTGAATATTATCGACAACACAGTGGGCTATAAAACAGACACATACATAAACTTCGGCAAATTCCCTGCAAAGCTGGACGACGTTCTCAGCTTTATACCTGCAAGAATAGCCGCCATGCTTATGAAAATGAACGTTTCTTATCTTCACCTTGACAGCAAGAACGCTTCTCATGTATACAAAAAAGACAGAAGAAAATCCCCTAGTCCTAATTCAGCGCAAACTCAGTCGGTGTGTGCAGGTGCATTGGGTATACAGCTTGGCAGTGATGAGTATTACGGCGGACAGCTTGTAAGAAAGCCTGTTATAGGCAGAAATCTAAAGCCATGCGAGCCTAACGATATATTCTGGGCAAATCAGCTTTTGCTTGGCACATCGTTCTATGCTATGCTTTTTACAGCAGTTATAAGAACGGCACTGTTCTTTGTGATATGATATAAAATAACAATAGCCGAGAGGTAAATGCCCCTCGGCTGTGTTTTTATAGTGTAGAGGCGACCTTGGGTCGCCCGCTTATCGTTAGTTTCTGTGCAAAAAAAAGACCTCCCACCAAGAGAGGTCTTTTGTGTTATCAGTGGTTTCTGTACCAATCACGAATGAACTTGCCGCTTGCTGTGAGCTGTGAAGTGCCGCTCTTTATAGCTTTGAGGTTCGTACCGCTCTTGAATGCGGAAGCCGTTTCGCTCTTTCCGCAGGCTGACCAGTTTATGTAGCCTACTTTTAGTGAGTCGAGAAGCTTGAGCCATTTTGTGCTTTCTGTTGAGTTATATCCGCCGTTTCCGCTTGCGTCGCAAGTTCCGAACTCAGATACAAGAACAGGAAGTCCCTTGTTGTAGCAGTTCTGAAGTCTGTTTCTCAGCCAATCTCTGTGAGTGTTTGCATAGAAGTGAAGAGCATAAACGCAGTTTTTGTCTGAAAGCTTGTTGCCAAGCACCTGATCTATGTCCTGACTCCATGTGCCTGTACCGCAAATTATGATAGCGTCACTGTCGTATTTTCTGATAGCGCTTACAACGCTCTGACAGTAACTTTTTATGCCGCCTGTCCATGTTACACCGCCGTTAGGCTCGTTGCAGATCTCGTAAATAACGTTATTGTAGTCCTTGTAGGTCTTAGCCATTTCTGTGAAGAACTTGACAGCGTCATTTTTGTGGTTGTTAGGGTTTTGGTCATTGAGAACGTGCCAGTCGATTATAGCATACATTCCAAGAGACTTTGCGTTCTCAACGCCTGTCTTGACTTTCTGCTTTGCCTGCGCCTGATACTTGCCGTTCTCGGTGCAGTAGCCACCCCATTCTTCTGTGTACATTGCAATTCTTATGGTGTTGACCTTCCAGTCATCTCTCAGCACTTTAAGAGAGTCCTTTGTAAGAATATTTGAGAAATCTTCCCACATGATGCCGTGAGTTGACATACCCTTTATCTTGAATACCTTGCCGTTCTTGTCAACAATATTTGCACCCTTTACGGAAAGCTGGCCATGCTGTGAAACTGGGGTCACAACAGCAGGAGCTTTAGATGTGGTAGCCGATACCTCTGCAGAATATTTTCCGTAGTGGTTGGCTTTCTTGTCGTCTGTCTTGCAGGCTCTTATCTTGAACTTGTAAGTGGTCTTCTGGCTGAGATTTTTTACAGTGTAGCTTGTGCCTGTGGTCTTCGCGATCCCTTTCCACTGACCATTTTTAAGCTGAAATACTCTGTAATTTGTGCATCCTATCTTTGTCCATGAAAGCTTTACGCTGTCATAAGAAACGCTTGATACTTTAAGACCCTTTGCAGGCTGTGGGTTCGTGGCGGTGTTCCAGTTGTTTGAATATGCGCCGTATACCTTTTTTCCTTTCACGGTCTTGTAGGCTCTTACCTTGAAGTTTTCACGGGTAGCATTTGGCAGATTTTTCACAGTGTATGTGAGGGTCGAGCCACTTTTTACGTCTGCGATCTGCGGATATTTACCGTTTTTTCTCATACAAACTGAGTATCCCGAAGCTCCGCTGACCTTTTTCCAGCTAAGCTTTATCTGGCTGTTGCTAAGTGTTTTTGAAGTAAGCCCTGTGACTTTTCCGACGCTTGCCGCCTCAACAGTTATCGCCGTCTGTGAAAGAAGCGGCGTTTCGTCCACAGCAGGCAGTGCCGCCGCAGCCGACATGAGCGTTACCGAAGTCAGCAGCACAGCGGCGGCTTTCTTCAGACTGGTTAAGTTTCCCATAATTTTTCCTCCTATAATGAACATTGTAACTTTTCATTCATACTTATTATAAGTTTAACATATTTTCGTTCTTTTGTAAACCATAAAAGCCAATTTTAAAGCTCAAATACTTCACAAATTTTAAATTCGTTCATTGGTGAAAATGTAATAAATCCTCCCTATTTACTATAGAAGTACGAAAAATGAATAAATTACAAATGATTAAAAAACGGTAACAAGAGCTTTTTTGGACAGTTGAAAACTACAGTTGAAAACTTTTGAAAATGTTGAAAACTATGTTGAAAATGTTTAAAACTCATGCTATAACAGCAATTTGGTGTTGAAAATTATAAAGTTTTCAACAATCGTCCGTTTTTTTACCCTTGTCTGTAACCAAAATGTAATCAAATCATTACATTGGGATATCCAAAAAAACGTACTTGAAAGAGTTGAAAATGTACAGAATATTATTTGATTTGTAATCATTGTGTAACGTGGTTTACTTTATCTCGCAAAGTAAGTGAATTTTACATTCTAACGCATAAATAATAAAAATCATGCCTGTTTTGGTGAAAATCGCTATTGACATCGTGCCATAGACAGTGTATACTATTAGTAAATCATATTTACATAACAGTACATGACAAATGTCAATTGACAGTTGGAACGTGGTGTGATATACTTGATTTATTCATAAAAAATACAATGATACAGACAAAGAAAGGAATGGGAAAACGATGGAAACCGTTTTACAGGTCAAAGGGCTTTCAAAGCAGTACAAAAAAGGCATTTACGCCTCCCATAACGTCACTTTTGACGTTGGAAAGGGCGAGATATTTGCGCTGATAGGTCCAAACGGTGCAGGAAAGACAACAACAATAAGAATGATATCAACACTTTTGCAGGCAACAGAGGGCGACGCTATCGTGGCAGGTCATAGTATTCTCACTGAACCTGATATGGTAAGAAAAAGCATTACATACCTCCCTGACGAGGCTGGTGCGTATAAGACCATGACAGGCAGAGAATATCTGGAGTTCATGGCTTCTATATATGCCGACAACGGAGAACAGGCTTACGAGTTTGTTAAGCGTGGCTGTGAGATATGCGAGCTTGGTGACAGGCTGAACGATAAGATATCAAATTATTCCCGTGGTATGGCAAGAAAGCTTCTCCTTGCAAGGGCGATAATGCCGCTCCCTGCGCTGGCTATCCTTGACGAGCCGACTTCGGGACTTGATATTATAAACGCCCTTGAAATAAGAAGAATGATAAGAAAGCTTGCTTCTGAGGGCATGAGCTTTCTGCTTTCTTCCCACAATATGCTTGAAATAGAGTATGTTTCAGACAGAGTGGGTATAATTGCAAAAGGCGAGTTGCTGGAAGTCGGCAAGCCTGCGGAGCTTATTGAAAAATATGGCGCTCAGAACCTTGAAGAAGTCTTTGAAAGGGTGGTGCTTGACCGTGAAGTTTTATAGTCTTTTCCGCAAGGAATTAAAGGAAATGCTCAGCCTGCAAACTATTATAACAATGATAGTCACAGTAGTGGTGCTTGTTATGGCAGGTCAGGCAATGTCAGGGGCAATAAGCGACAGTGCCGAAAAGGCCTCCGACCTTACTATCTGCGACCTTGACAAAACAGAGTTCACAGAAAACGTTTTAAACTCTCTGAAAGCTACCGCAAAGGCTGGTGACGGCAAGATAACAGTTGTAGATATAAAGTCTGACGACTATGCCGCAGAGCTTAAAAGGCTCGATCAGGACAGCGTTGTGATAATACCAAAAGGCTTTACAGAGCAGGTAAAACAGCATAAAAAGGCAGACGTTGGATATGTTCAGAGAATGACCTCTCTTGCAACCATGTCAAATATAAACACAGGCTCAGACACTGCCCTTGCAGTTATACAGCAGGCAGTAAAATCAACTATCTATCAGGATAAGCTTTCAAGCGGCGCAATGACAGAGGACGAAATGAATCAGCTTGAAGACCCTGTCGAGCTTTCTGAAACGACGGTTGTTGGCGATAAGGCAGATAAAGTGAGCAGTTCTGTAGTGATGTCGCTTTGCTCGGCACAGAGCATGGTAGTGCCTATAATAATGTTCGTTCTTATAATGTTCTCGGCTCAGATGATACTTAGCGCTATCTCTACCGAGAAAATAGACAAGACCCTTGAAACGCTTCTTTCCGCACCTGTTTCAAGACTTTCCGTCCTTGCGTCGAAAATGCTTGCCGCAGGTGTTGTTGCGGCTTTGCAGGCTGTGGTCTATATGTTCGGCATGAGCAAAATGACAGGCGGTCTTACTGAGGGCATGGGAGATACCTCAGCATATGAATCTGCAATGGAAAACCTTGGTCTTACCATGAGCGTTGGACAGTATGCTCTTGTGGGAATACAGATGTTTGTGTCTATCCTTATCTCATTGTCACTCTCAATGGTATTAGGAGCACTTGCAAAAGACGCAAAATCAGCCCAGACAATGCTTCTGCCTATAACCTTCTCCGCAATGATACCATATATTCTTGCAATGGTAGTTGATATCAGAACGCTTTCACCTGTTATAAAGTATATCGTCTATGCTATACCGTTCACCCATACCTTTATGGCAAGCGAGAACGTAATGTTTGGCAACTACAGCCTTTATGCAGGGGGACTTATCTATCAGATAGTGCTTCTTGTAGTGTGCATGACTGTCGCACTGAAAATCTTCATGAGCGACAAGATATTCACAATGTCAATAGGCGGAAAGCAGAGAACAAGAAAGTCATTTGCTTTTAAGAAGAAATAATATCACATAAAAGCGTATAATTACGTCACTTATATGTAGGTGAGCGACTCAATTTCTGTTTTACAGAAATACGACGTCCCACCATATAGGTTTTATCGCAAAACAAAAAAACCGCTGCGGATTTTTCTCCGTGGCGGTTTTGCTTTGTGCTATTTAATTTTCTGAAGTTTTAAGCCCAGTGTCCTCGTCAACAATGCCGTTATCCTGCGTGATATTGAAAATGCACCATTTTCCGCTGCATTTTCCAACGTAGATGTAAAGCTTTGCGTCCTCACTGCCCTTTGAGCCTTTGAAAGTCACGTTCGTTACTATCTCATAAGCCTCTGAAACATTCGGTGCAGAGCCGTAAAAGCTTTTGTATTCGCTCAGGCCATATTCAGACTCTTCAAGCTTTGTTTCTCTGCCGAAAGATACGTTGATAGTGTAATCAGAACCATAGCTTTCAATGAAATCACCATAAAGGACTTCTTTCATGACCTGCTCTTTGCCATATCCGCCTTCGGTTCGCTGCTGTTCGTATTCGTTCTTCATCTCTTTCGGAAAGCACTCCACGAATGAGTCGAAATCGCTTGTCTGTATGGACTTGAAGTATTTTTCTATTACATCTGTCTTTGTGGAGCTGAAAATAACTCCGCTTTTGTATAGCACAGCCACGATAACGCCTATAACAACTACCGCCACAATGGCAAGGGTCTTTTTGCCTGCGTTTGGGTCATAGTGACGCTTTATCTCAGTGTCCTCTTTTTTCTCCTTTTCCCACTGGGCGTAAAGCTCTTTTTCCTCCTCCGTCCTGAAACGTTCAGGCTTTGTGGGCTTTTTGTATTTGTCGGCGGCATGGGTCTTTAAGTTTGGGTCGCCATAGCCGCACTTGTCGCAGTGATCTCCCTCATAATAGTTTCCACATGATTTGCAAAGTTTTGACATTTTTGTACCTCGTGTCTGTGTTTGTAGATGTATGGTATAAGCATAAAAGCATATTGGGCGAACACTGTCCGCTCTACAGTTTTACTTCTGCTTGTAGTCTTTGAGGAAATCTCTCATTTCATTCATGGAGTATTCAAGATCCTCAAGCTTAGGAAGATAAACTATCCTGAAATGGTCAGGCTGTTCCCAGTGGAAGCCGCCGCCATGAACAAGGAGTATCTTCTTCTCACGGAGGAAGTCCAGAACGAACTGCTCGTCATTTGTGATGTTGAAACGCTTTGCGTCTATCTTTGGGAAGATATAGAATGCCGCCTTAGGCTTTACAGCCGACAGACCGTCAATGCTGTTAAGTGCGTTGTAGATATACTCTCTCTGATCGTAGATACGTCCCCCCGGCAGGAGCAGATCGTCAGTTTTTGTGTAATCACCAAGAGCATATTTGATTATATACTGGCTCGGTACATTTGAACAAAGCCTCATGCTTGAGAGCATATTAAGACCCTCTATGTAGCCTTTTACTCTGCTCTTATCACCGCTAAGGGTCATCCAGCCTACACGGAAGCCTGCGATACGATGTGACTTTGAAAGTCCGTTAAGAGTGATGCAGAAAACGTCAGGGCAAAGTGAAGCGATAGAAGTATGCTCAACGCCGTCCATAAGAAGTCTGTCATAGATCTCGTCTGAGAATATGATAAGCTCATGACGTCTTGCCATGTCTGCTATCTTTTCAAGTATCTCTTTTGGATATACCGCACCTGTCGGGTTGTTAGGGTTGATGATAACGATAGCCTTTGTCTTGTCTGTTATCTTCTTTTCCATGTCCTCAAGGTCAGGATACCATTCGGAGCTTTCATCACAAATATAGTGAACGGCAGTACCGCCTGCAAGAGTAACGGAAGCTGTCCACAGCGGATAGTCAGGGGCAGGAACAAGGACCTCGTCGCCGTTGTTGAGAAGACCCTGCATTACCATTGTGATAAGCTCGGAAACACCGTTTCCGGTGTATATATCGTTAAGGCTCTCTACAGGTATGCCCTTAAAGTGTGCATAATCATAAATAGCCTGTCTTGCTTCTGTTATGCCCTTTGAGTCGGAATAGCCCTGAGCGTTTCTCAGATTGTCTGTCATTGCCTGTATTATCTCGTCAGGGGCATTGAATGCAAACGGAGCAGGGTTTCCGATATTGAGCTTGAATATCTTCTCTCCCTTTGCTATCATTTCATTTGCTTCGTCCATAACAGGACCTCTTATATCATAACACACGTTATCAAGCTTGCTTGATTTTGAAAAAGTTCTCATTTTATAAAGCTTCCTTTCGCTTTTTGGTTTTCTTTTTATCTTTACTCTTTGTAAGCTCAAAGCTTCTGAGGGTAAGATCTTCTATCTCCTCTGTTGGTACGTCGCTGTCGAGATACAATGTTATCCAGTGGACCTTGTTCATGTGATAAGCTTCCGTCACGCCCTTGTAGATATCCCTGTAAAACAGCACTTCTTCGGGATTTAGCTTTAAGTTTACTATCCACATTGTGGAGCATCAAAAGACCGAACCACTTTTTCGTGTCCCAGTGGCGCAGTGCAGTGGTCTGAAAGTCCTCGTTGAAAGGCTGGTCATATGTCGCACCTGCAATAGAGCCGCAAAAGTCAAGATATTCTTCTTTTGTCATAAAATCACCGACCTTTGCAAAATAAAGAAGTGTACTCGTTTAAGGCAATACCGTCAGGCGGGCCTTGTGCGGTGTTGCCATAATAGTATACCTTATTATAATAACACTGCTTTGACCCTCTGTCAAGAAGAAAGTCAAGAAAAAAGCTGTCCCGATCTCTCGGAACAGCTCTTTCCCTGAAGTAAAAGAATATGAAAAATATGAAGAAAGCTTTGTTATTTAGAAACCATAGCCGTAGTCGTATCCGCCAAGACCGTTTCCATAGTAGCCGTTGTAGCCGTCGTTGTTATTGTTATTGTTATTGTTGTTCTGGTCGTTGTCATTTGACTCAGAAGTGTCCTCTGTGGACTCGCCGAGAACAACGTCAACATTTATCATTTTCTTGTTTCTGTATATAGTAAGCTGAACAGTGTCACCGACTTTGCACTTGTTCTTTATCTCATTCAGCTCGCTGATGTTTGATATAACAGTTCCGTTTATGCCTATAACGATATCATTTTCCTGAATACCAGCCTTTTCAGAGCCGCTTCCCTCAGTAACGCTCTTTACAAGGAAGCCCTGTGGGATACCATAGTATGATGAATATGCGCTTGTGATGTCTGTGCCTGAAATTCCAAGGCTAGGTCTGCCTGTAACGTAACCGTTCTTCATAAGATCCTCAACAATAGGGAGCGCCTCGTCGATAGGGATAGCGAAACCAAGTCCTTCGCCCACAGATGATGATACCTTTGCAGAGGTGATGCCTATTACCTGACCATATGCGTTGATGAGCGGTCCGCCTGAGTTACCGCTGTTGATAGAAGCGTCTGTCTGGATAAGATTCATTGTCCTGTCCTCAACAGTGAGCGTTCTGTCTGTTGCGGAGATTATACCTGCTGTTACAGAGTTTGCAAGTGAGAAGCCAAGTGGGTTGCCTATTACTATAGAAGCTTCACCTACCTGAAGATCTGCAGATGTGCCGAACTCAGCGGCTGTAAGTCCCTTTGCGTCTATTTTCAAAACTGCGATATCAGTCTGAGTGTCTTTGCCTACAAGAGTAGCTGTGTATGTGAGGTTGTCCTCATCGTCATCAGAGCTGCTGTCAGAGCTTGATTTGCTGTCATCTGATTTGCTTGAAGTATCGTTGTAGCTGTCAGGAAGCACAACTGAAATAGACTGTGCACCGTCAACAACGTGTGCGTTGGTTACGATGTAGCCGTCCTCGCTCATTACGATACCTGAACCTGTTGCAGTGCCGTTTGAAAGGATACAGGAGATGCCTACAACAGAAGGTGAAACTTTCTTTACTATCTCAGGGATAGTCAGTGCGTCGGACGGAGTTGAGAGCTGCTGGATAGTTGGCAGATTTGAACGGTCAACAGTGCTTTTTGCACTGTTTGATGAGCTGTCGTCCTTTGAAACAACGGTGCCGTTGTTTGAAGAGCCTACAGCGTTCTTTCCTGTAACAAGATTGTAGCCTACAATGGAAGTAGTTCCGATAGCTGCAACGCAAAGCACTGCAATAATTCCTGAAAGCACCTTCTTGCCCTTTGACTTTTTCTTATTAGGATTGTATGTGAACTCATTCACGCTGCCTGCCTGAGCCTGATATTGATTATATCCGTTTTGCTGTGTATAGCTATTCTCAAAGTTGTTATTATTGTTATCATTGAAGTTGTTGTTTCTGTATTCATTCATGATGAAAACCTCCTGGTATGTCAGCGGCGTGAGCCGTGGTAATCAATTTTAACCGCCCCTTGTGGGGCTTTCTTGTTTCGTTATCTAATATTATACTTGTTTATGTGAAAACTGTATGATAAATAGGACAATGTTTAATGTTTTTTACGGGAATATTGCGTCATATTGCAGGCTTATTTCTTTCACATTTGGCTTTTTTTATAGGTTCAAATTGCACAAATGCCTTTTTGTATAGTTTTTTTTGCCTCCTTTTACATAATGTTAAGAACAGTTTTGCTTTTGCATATTTTAAATAAATATATCAAATGTTTTTTGTGCATATCAGTAGAAAATTTTCGGATTTTATTCTTCAAAATGTAAAATTATTATTAATTGAAAACTGAAATCTTGACGGTTACAGAGTTTTCAACCTTTTTTGACAAGATTTATTGCGAAATGCACAAAAAATGATTTTATAGTTTGTTTAAGGTGACTAAATCCTCCGCAAGCCTCGTTTTTATGTTATCTTAAACGTTTAACATCCTTGACAAAATACAGAGAAATTGATATAATTAAGATTAGCTAAATAAGCCCATTTTGGCATTTTACATAAAATTGTGGGCTGATTTGCATAATTTATTGCCCGAAATTTGAACATATTGTACAAGAAATACAATATGTTGTGGTCGTTGTGTGCTTCTGACACGATATGTGAATAATGCACAAATATCTTAACCTTTGTTTGAGTATATTACATAGGTCAAAATGACCAATACAGTGGATGAGATGAGGGCGATGATCCTGTTTGATGTGATAAAGGAGCCATGCGGTATGGACACTATACTTTCAACTGAAGATCTGTGCCGTGACTTTAAGATCGGCGACGGAAGCGTTGTGAATGCGATGAAAAATATCAACATTGGAATAGAAAAAGGCAAGCTGACGATCCTTAGAGGACGTTCAGGAAGCGGTAAGACTACTCTTATCAATATTCTTGGAGCGCTTGACAAGCCAACAAAGGGCAAGGTCATGTTTGGCGGACGGGATATTACAAGGCTTTCTGAAAGAGCCAGAGATGATATACGACGGTATAAAATGGCGTTCGTGTTCCAATCTGTGGCACTCATGTCGGGAATGACCGCTTATGAAAACGTTGACTTTGGTCTAAGACTTGCGAAATATCCATATGAAGAAAGGGATAAGCGCACAAGGGAATGTCTGCGAAGCGTGGGACTTGAAAAGCGAATGTTCCACCGACCGGGGGAAATGTCCGGTGGTGAACAGCAGAGAGTTGCTATAGCAAGAGCTATCGCACATAAGCCTGACATAATTTTTGCGGACGAGCCTACTGCCGAGCTTGATACGGCAACTGCGCTCCACGTTGTAAAGCTTTTCAAAGAGCTGGTGGCGAGAGATGAGATGACTATCATAATGACCACTCACGACCCCAGCATGATAGATATAGCCGATAAGGTATATACATTAGAGGACGGTGAGATAGTTGAGTGATGAACTTGATACTATTGTAGCTGCCGACAATGATAAATATATGATACGGTGTGAAAATCTGGTGAAGATCTACAAAACTTCTGATGTTGAGGTGGTGGCGCTCCAAGGACTTGACCTGGATGTGGAGCGTGGAGAACTCATGGCAATCGTCGGAAACTCAGGAAGTGGTAAATCGACGCTGCTCAATATGCTTGGAGGACTTGATAAGCCTTCGGCGGGAAACCTTTATGTGGACGGTAAGGATCTTCTGAAGTTTACTGATAAGGATTATATGGAGTATAAAAGGAACACCGTAGGCTTTGTGTGGCAGAATAATGCAAGAAATC
>ERZ791859.907-NODE-907-length-15671-cov-2.835553_pt1 | contig 15671 bp, 9 predicted proteins | sample MGYA00509943_ERZ791859 | MGnify/ENA primary metagenome ERZ791859 (study PRJEB30046, sample SAMN00792065) | human gut metagenome | study: EMG produced TPA metagenomics assembly of the A metagenome-wide association study of gut microbiota in type 2... | reverse complement strand
AAATATATGTAAACCACAGATTTTTTTACTTGAGACTGTTTTAGATACTATTATTACAGGCACAAAAAAAGACGTTGACAAAAGTCAACGCCTTTTTTGTATATACATCAATTACTCTGCAACTGTAGTAGTTTCAGCAGTAGTTTCTGCAGTTGTTATTTCAGTTGTAGAAGCTGATTCATCTACTGTAGTTTCTTCAGTTGTTTCTTCAGTAGTTGTAGTAGCTGCATCCTTTACAAGGCCATCAACATAATCCTTAACGAATTCGTAATCCTTGTACATCATAACAGCCATTTCAGCTCTATTAATGTTCTTCTTAGGTTCAACATTACCGTTTGAGCTACCAGTTACGATACCTTCCTGAGTAAGGAATGCAAGGTAAGGAGCTGACCACCAAGCTACATCTGCAACGTCATTGTACTTGTTGTTTACAGAAGTTGGAGTGCTTGTTACGTCTACGCCTAAGTATTCAAGAGTCTTAGCTACGAGAACGAACATTTCATCTCTGTTACAATACTTTTCAGGCTTGTAAGTGTTATCACCATAACCACTTAAGATACCAGCTGTGTAGCCCATTCTTACATCGTTATAGTAGTACTTACCTTCTTCGTTATCGCTGAAGTTCTTAGTTGGAGTTACCTGTAAACCAAGAGTTCTGTTAATAAGGATAGCGAAGTCGCCTCTCTTGCAACCAAGTTCTGGAGAGTAAATACCGTCTTCAGTACCAGTTACAATACCAAGTTCAGCTAACTTGTTGATGTAATCCTTAGCCCAGCCATAGTTGCCTAAGTCTGAGAAGTCTACATCACTATTTACAACATCCTTAGGTACGTTAACCTTAACTTCTGTACCGTCTGGAGTTACAATCTTAACTTCACCGTTGTCACTAATAACAATCTGGTTAGTAGTAGCTTCTGTTGTTTCTTCTGTTACTTCAGTAGTAGCTGCAGTTGTCTTCTTTACAGAAGCGCCACCGCCGCCACCGCCGCCACCACCAGATGTTCTCTTAGTAGTAGTTTCAGAGCTAGCTTCAGTTGTAGTAGTTGTTGTTGGAGCAGTTGTAGTTTCTGTAGTAGGAACTACTGGAGCTGCTGTAGTTGTTTCTGTTGTAGAAACTGTAGTTGTTTCTGTTGTAGATTCAGAAGTTGAAATTGTAGTTGTTTCTGAAGTAGATTCAGATGTAGAAACTGTTGTAGTTTCTGTTGTAGATTCTGTAGAACCACCAGCTACAATAATGTTAGCATTTAAGCCAACTGTAGCAAGCTTACCATCAACTGTGTAAGCAACGCTACCATCTGATTCAGTTGAAACGAACTGAACAGGAATTACATCGCCAGCGTTTACATTCTTAAGAGTGAACTTAACGCTTGCAAGTGTAGCATCAGGAGTACCGATTGAAGAAATTGCTGAACCATCGCTGTAGATGTAAGCAACCTTCATCTTACCAAGCTGAGCTGTAGTTAATGTGCCGTTAGCACCAGGATAATCTGGGTTAGAAGCACTTGGAGCATATGCAATCTGTTCGTTAATCATATTAACGATACCAGTGTTATTACCTTCAGCAGAAACCATTTCTACCTTGCTTGCATCGTAAACGATGAAACCAGTGAAAGCACTCATAGCTGTGTTGATGCTCTTAGCACCAAAGTCAAGAGTAACTTCTGTGTCACCAGCCTTAACTGTCTTATCAGCAAGGAAACCAAGACCACCGTCAGCACCTAAAGTAGTTGTTTCAGTAGTTTCAGTTGTAGTTGTTGTTTCTGTAGTAGTTTCAGTAGTAGTTGTTACTTCTGTAGTAGTTGTTGTATCATCAGAACCTGAACCACCTGCGATGTTAAGGCCGATAGTACAAATATTTAAGCTAGAACCCTTACCTGGCTGAACTACAACGTATTCACCAGCTTCAGGAACGCTAAGTGTACAAACTGAGAATAAGTTTGCTGTTGTTGCATCTCTGTCAATGTTAGAGATAGAAACAACCTTCTTAGTAGTTGTGTTGATGAGGTAAACAGGAACTGACATTGCATCTGAAGAACCTAAACCAGCGTGGATTGTAACTGTACCACTGCCACCTAACTTCATAGAGATACCCTTTTCTACGTCAGCTGTTACATCAGAACCAACTGTAAGGTCTGCAGGGATAAGTTCGTTACCCTTACCAACCTGGAACTTCTTAAATTCTGCGTCAAATGACTGACCATCAGTAAAGTTAGTAACATTTGGCTTGAATGTGAATGCAGAAGCACCTGCTGCTAACTTAATCTGAACGTAGTTCTTACCACCATCATCAAGAAGTGAGTCGCCATTCTTAAGAGATGTTACGCCAGAAGCGTTAATAGCGTTAGAATCAATAGTAGCCTGACCCTTGAAACCGTCTACTGGAGTTGGAGTTGAACCTTCTTCAACCTTAACTGCAGCGTCAACTGTTTCTACAGTAGCTGTCTTTGCAATAGTTGCATCGCTAGATACTGTTGAGAGCTGGTTACCTACGAATGTAACCTTGATGTTAGCATCGCCAGCCTTGAGAGCCTTGAATGAAATACCAAAGAGGTTACCGTCTGTGTTAAATTCCTGTAATGCTGTACCATTTACAAGCTGTGCTGGAACAACATAAGCATACTTAACCTTACCTAACTGAGCCTGTGTCTTAACACCGTCAGCACCAGTAAAGTCTGTGTTACCTGTAGCTGGAACGTTTGCGAACTGACCCTTAAGAGCAGCTGCATCAGATGCTGTATATGTAACACCTGCAACTTCCTTAGTGATTGTACCTTCAATTGCATCAACTGGTTCAACAATTGTTGGGTCGAATTCTACGAAAGCTGTGTAGTTATTGAAACCCTTGTTACCAACAAGAGCTACGTTAGCGTTTACTGTTTCGCCAACCTTAACTGTTGCCTTATCTACAACAACCTTAGCTGTTACAGCTTCTGTAGAAACTTCAGTAGTAGTTTCTGTTGTAGTAGTTGGAGCTACAGTTGTAGTTTCTGTAGTTGTTTCAGTAGTAGTTGGAGCTACTGTAGTAGTTTCTGTAGTTTGAGCAGAACCACCGTTTAAGTCAAGTTCTACTACTGCAAGGTTTATACTTGAAACCTTACCGTTCTGAACGAGGTAGTAAGTACCTGCTGCAGGAACTGTAAATGTAGGAGTGTTATAAACCTTTGACTTAGCATCACCTGTGTTAATAAGTGACTGTGCATCAACAACCTTGCTTGTTGCTGCATCAACGAGGCACATAGGAGCTTCCATAACGCCAGAAGAACCTAAACCTGCATAAATTTTAATTGTACCTGCCTTAGCAGCTTCAATCTTGAGACCCTTTTCAACAACGCCACCAAGGTCATCGCCAGCCTTAAGTGTCTGGCTTAACTTTTCGTTACCGTTACCAATCTGGAATTCAGTTGAGTAAGCTGAACCATCAGTAAACTTTAAGTTGTTAGCCTTGTAAGTGAAAGCTGAACCGCCATTAACAATAGAAACGCCTGAACCAAGTTCATTACCATCAGTTAAGCCTGATGCGAAAAGCGTTTTAACTGTTTCAGCATTGATAGTAGCCTTACCTGAAAAAGCCTCAGCTGCCGTAACAGGTGCAACATTGACAACCATTACGCTTGTAAGAGTCATACTCGCTGCAAGTACAGCACTTACAATTTTCTTGAAAGATTTTTTCAATTTTTATTCCTCCTTTATAAATTTTGAAAATACCCCATGTAGAGAATGTGCATATCTTCTCCTATAAAGTATCTATTCAAGTAGAATTATACTTGCTTTTAATATAAAAGTCAATTTTATTTTAAAAATTCTTTCATTCTTTTTGCACAAAAAATGTAAATTTTTTTAGGAAACTTGTTTTGCTACATAATTATTTTGAAGTTTTTTATTCATTTATCACAACAAAACCCGTATAATAAGGCTATTATTTCAACATTTTTATATATTTTCCACAAAATATCCAACTAAATGAGATAATTTCTATATTTAGTACCAGCCACCCTGTATCTAGTTTATTTACTGATTTTCTGTAATATAAATGTAACATTCCATATTCTCTAATCTCCTGAAAAACCCTGTTTACTTGTAAAAATACACAAAAAATAAAGTGTAATAAACCGTACTTAAATTTAACTCCAAAAATATATATTAACTCTATGTTAAAAATGTATAAATTTTATTTACAAAAACGAGTTTCTTCCTATTGTATATGATTTTATAACAGGAGGCCTAATTTCTTCATTTAGAACAAGTTGTTTCATAAAAAAAGAGTGCTGACATAAGTCAGCACCCTCTTTTATCAAATCCGATATACGAATTGTAATAACAGATTATTCTGCAATAGTTAAAGCCTTATCATAAACGCCCTTAACAAGCTGAGCCATTTCAGCTCTTGTAATGTTCTTAACAGGTTCAATCTTGTTGTCAGAACCCTTAACAATACCAGCATTTACAAGTGCAGCAACAGAAGTTCTTGCATAGTTTGCAATACCTACTGTATCGCTGAAGTTATCAAGGCAAGCTACATCAGTATCAAGTTCAACGCCCATAGCATTAAGAGCGTTAGCAACCATAACCATCATATCCTGTCTTGTAATGTAATTTTCTGGCTTGAATGTGTTGTCATTGTAGCCGTTTACAATACCGTAAGCCTTAGCTGTAGCAATAGCCTTTGCGTAGTACTTGCTAGAATCTACATCGCTGAAGTTAGCTGTTGAAGTAGAGTCAATACCAAGAGCTCTAACGAGCATTACTACAAAGTCGCCTCTCTTGCTGTTAGTAGCAGTACCAAATGTATCAGCACTTAAACCATTAACAACGCCTGCCTTAGCAAGTGTAGAAACTGCATCATTTGCCCAGTGAGTTGCAGGAACATCCTTGAATGTTACATCAGCACCGTCAGCCTTAGGTGGGTTAACAGCGAATGCAGCATTAGAAGTTGTAGTTTCTGTAGCTTCACCAGTAGTTACTTCTGTAGCAGTTTCGTCAACTGTTGTAGCTTCAGTAGTAGTTACCTTAGCACCACTATTGATTACAGCACCTGAACCGCCACCACTTGAAGTCTTCTTAGTAGTAGTTTCTGTCTTAGAAGTTGTAGCTTCTGTAGTTGTTTCAGTTGTAGTAGTAGTAACAGTTGTAGCTGTTGTCTTTTCTGCTACATCTGGGTAAACAACTTCGTCACCTGCGTCGTGAACATAAGCAACCTTTCTTGCAAGGAATGGACCCCAGTTGAATGAACCGTCAGCTCTTCTAGTATAGTGCATATTTTCATCAATAGAAGAATATGGGTCAATACTTTCGAAGAAGTTTTCTGGATTTACATATTCATCATTAGAGTTCTTACCCTGTTCGCCGTTGTAGTAAGTGATGTAGTTGTTTTCACTTACGATAGGAGTCTTGCTGAGGTTACCGTATGTAGTATCAGCTTCGCCCTTATCAGTCCAAACACTACCAATCTGGTCGAAGTTAATAGCACCCTTAGCTGGGTCTGCACAAGAAACAACGCCCTTCATATCGTAGTCGAACTTATAAGGCTTCTTATTAGCATCTGTCTGGCTACCGTTTTCATCCTTCATGATGTTACCAGTACCAGAGTAAAGCTTAATGTTAGGACCTTCGTTGTTATAAGAAATAATATTTCTCATCTTGAAGCCTGGGTTGTAGTTAGAGTCTACACCACTTCTCTTGTTACCCCAAGAGATACAATCCTTTAAGTAGTGAGCAACATGGATGTTTTCGCCACCCATCTTGAAACCGTTACAACCAGCACCGTTGCCCCAGTCAGTTTCTGAAGCATCGTCATTTAACTGGTAACCATTTCTATAAGCTACACAATTTTCAACCTGAACAGGACCGATAGCACCTGTTGCAAGCTTAGTATAACAATCCCAACCATCATCGAGGTTGTGGTGAGATGAACAACCAGAGAATACGTTGTTGTAACCTGCTGTTAACTTACAAGCGAAACCATCGGCATTGTTCTTAGATGGGTCGTTGTTGTTGTAAGATTCACAGTTTAATACAAGGTTGTTGCTTGGCCATTCGCTTACAGATACTTCTGTAGCAATTAAACGAGAAATCTGGAAACCTAATTCACCATTATCATGGAAAGTACAGTTCTTAACTTCATCGTAGTGACCACCAAGGTAGAATGCCTTACCGTTACCCATAGCATTCTTTACTTCAATACCATCAAATGTCCAGTAGCTACCTGATACAGAGAAACCTTCGTACTTGCCTTCAAGGTCAAGAACTGGGTGAGCACCTTCGTCAGCCTTAATAGTCTTTCTACCGTCAGCCTTACCAGAAAGTGATTCGCCGATTTCAATCTTAGCAGCTTCTGTATTCTTAATGTTGTATGTACCGTCAAGCATTATAATAGTAGTACCAAACTTAGACATACCAATAGCTGATTCAAGGTCAAGAGGATTTTCTCTAGTACCGTCACCGTCTACCTTACCGTCTGGAGCTACATACAATGTGTTAAAGTCCTTAATGTTACTCTTCTGAGTTACGTTAAATCTTGTTACAACTGGTTCAAAAGATACACAGTTATCAGCTGTACTTGGCTTGTAAACGATAGTAAATTCATTTACAGAATCAGGTACAAGTGTAGTGTTATAAATAGAAGTCTTCTTAGATACAGCACCATCCTGAATGATAACATTACCATTCTGAGAAACGTCAATCTGACCACCGTGAGGGTTGTTAGCCTTGAAGCTTAACATATAGTCTACAGTAGTAGAGTAGTTACTAGAAATCATAGTAAGCTTTGGTGAATATTCCTTTTCATCAGCAGGAATAGTTACCTTATCTGTGTTAGGGTCGATTTCGTGAAGTTCAATATTTTCGAATGTAGCATCAGCCCAACGACAAGCAGATAAACCTACTGTCATGTAAGTATCATTCTGAGTATCTAATAATGAGTTAATGTTAAGATTACTAAGTGAATCATATTCAGTCTGAGTCTTTCCAGTCTGATAGTCATAAGTAGTAATCATATAACCTTCGTTAATCTTCTGTAATGTGATGTTGTACTTGTCACCCTTTACAGGAACAGTATCAGTAGTATCCTTGATACCAACTCTTTCACCACCACCATCAGTAGCAACTACGCCAGTTCTGATGAGAATGTTAATTCTGTTCATCTGAGTCTTAGTGTAGTATGTAGAACTCTTTGTATCTGTTGGATATGTAGAGTCTGTAGTAGCACCTGCAACTACGATGTTAGATGCGAAAGTATTTTCAACGTCTGTGTAAGAAACAGCATATGTATCCTTGTTCTTATCAGTTACAGTCTTATTTTCAGCATAAGCTTCATAGATATCAACAGGAGTACCGTCGTCATCCTTCATAGCCTTTGTTGGGTCAGTAGTCATATGGTTACCAAGACCACCTGTGTAGTTACCATCTGCATCAATACCACCAGCAAATGGGATAACGTCTCTTGCTTCAAGACCGAACATTTCCTGACCTGTACGAAGCATATCAATAGCTGTTGTACGGTCAACACCTGCTGAAGCCATCTTAGCTTCAATTCTAGCAGCATCAGCTGGGTCATCAGGGTCAGCAACGTATCTGTTTACTGTTACATCAGCAGATAACTTGAAGTTCTTCTTAGCATCTACTAATGTATAGAAGTAAGCCTTACCATCCTGGTCACCAGACTGCTTACCAGACTGTGTCCAAGAATTTAATCTTACAGAACTTACATTGTCAAGCTTACCGCCTGTCATGTTGATTGAACCGAATTCTTTGTTCTTAGAATCGTTTACAAACTGGTTACCTTCATTATCTGTTAAGATAACCTGAGAAGATTTACTTTCTGCGTTACCAGATACACCCATTGAAGATGCACCGAATAACATACCCTTCCAAACGTAATCCTTCTTAGCAGTTGTAGTAGTTACAAGTTCGATAGATGAACTAATACCGTTAGAATTTACATTGATGTAAACCTTACCTGTACCTTCTGAAGCTGTGTTGAACTGGCTTAAATCAATGTAGTAATTTGCAGCCTTAACAACTGCTTCTTCTACAGCATTGCCTTCTGAATCATAGTAGTTAGAACCATCGAATAAGTAGTAAATAGTCTTACCATTTTCAGCTACATCGATGTTCTGAGTTCTTCCTGTGTTGTAAAGAAGATTTACCTTTAATCCAGTTGGATTGAAAGTATCGCCTACCATATAAGTAAGTAATGGATATGATTCAATCTGTGGGTAAACAATCTTAACAGTTGTTACGAGAATGTCATAGCTTACAGTAACACTAGGGTCATTCTTATAAGTAACTGTAACCTTCTGGTTACCTACCTGAGTAAGGTCATAACCTGAGTAAGTGTAAAGGCTCTTGTCAAGAGTACGGTATACTGTAGTACCATCTTCAAGAGTATACTTACCTTCAATTATAAGACCTGAATCATCAAAGCTTTCGCCCTGAACGAAGTTTACCTTATCAGGAACAACACCAACTCTGATGCTTTCTAACTTAGCATTCTTAACGTTAATATCGTAAGTTGCACTAACATTGTTAGGGTCAATAGTTGTATCAGCATCTGTGTACATTACTGTAACAGTCTGAGTACCAACTAAATCAGACTTAAGTTCTGTGCCTTCTGGTAATTCCTTACCATTTACATAGAGCTTATAGTTCTTTGTTGTTAAAGTCTTTGTAGTACCGTCTTCGAATGTAGCAACTGGAGTAAGACCGTTAGAGTCAAATGCAGTATCTACAAGGAAGTCAGTTCTTACTGGAAGATAATCTAACTTAAGGTCTGTTACCTTCTTACCTCTTACATTTACATTAAATGTAACAGAAGCAGAACCTACAGAAGCCTTAATTTCCTTTTCACCAACAGATGTGAATGTATTCTTACCACCTGTTGTATCTTCGAAACCAGTTAATGTAATATCATCTAAACTGTCGATAATATCAGTAGTACCGTTTTCGTAAACAACCTTTACAGATAAACCTGTAGAGTCGAATGCTTCACCAACATAGTAGTCAGTCTTGTTTGGTAAAGAGTTTAATTCAAGACTCTTAACCTTTGAGCTACCAACTGATAACTTGTGGTCAGTTACACTAACGTAAGCATCTCTTGCTGCGAAGTAACCAACATAAAGCTTTTCAGATTTAGCAAAGAGGTCAGAAACGTCAATAACCTGCTTGCTACCATTGATAGTGATTGAAAGAGATGTACCACTCTTTCTTAAAGTATAAGTAACTTCACCGTCATAATCCTGCTGGTTAGTACCGATAGGAGTTGCATCGAACTTAGCCTTGTTACTCTTGTCATTAGAAACTCTTGTGCAAAGGTAAGCCATAGCTTCAGTCTTGTCAGGAACCATAGCACCTGCCATAACTGAATTACCGTCAGCTACACCACTAGCTACATCAGTTGCAACACCTGATGCGTCTTTTCTGTACTTGCTGTCAAATACAATAATACCTGAACCACCCTGTTCCTTAGGGTTAAAGTTCTTACCCATACCAAGTTTCATTTTACCTGTCATTACAAAGTCGTCATCCTTTGAAATTTCAGACGCATAGTAAGTGTAAGAATCTTCAGAGTTAGATAACTTACCGATTGCCTTACCTGCTGAAGCTGTATCTACATATACCTTGAAAGCTGTATCGCTAGTCTTGTCAACTTTGTTGTAGTTGCTTGCATAGTTAGCTGATGATGGGTCATCGTTACCGTTGAAACCGTTACCGCCGATAGTCATTGCACCAGCTTCAACAACTTCGCCAACTTTACTAACCTTTACATTGTTATATGTAATATCAGCACATCTTGATGCAAAGAAACCAACATAAATATCGTCATCCATTTTAAGTCCAGAACCATCAATTACTGCTGATTCTGTACCAAATGTAACTGTGTAGCTAGTACCAGACTTCTTGATACTTACAGGAATATCATCGCCTGGCTGTGGTACAGATGTAAGTGTAGTAACCTGCTTGTCAGAAAGTACACCAGCTTTTCTTGTGTATGCAAAACTCATATCACCTGCAACAGCGTCGCCCTTTGCTGTCTTAGCCATTTCAACAGGACCTGCTGTAACGTAATCACCAAGAGTAATAGAATCTGTAGTAGTACCATCGTTTACAAGTACCTTATCTCTTACTGTAGCACCAAAAGAAACCTGATTATCATAGTTCCAAATACCATTTACATGTGCAGTAGCAGAAATTGTGAAATCGTCATCTGCCTTTAACTGCTGATAGTACATTACAATACCATCCTGGTCAGAACCAATCTTACCCTGTGCATCTACTTTGTTAGTAGGGTCGTTATAATCTGGTACACCCATTCTTACCTGAACGCTGTTACCATTTTCCTTAACATCGTAAGGCATAACACCGTTTTTGTATAATGGACTTTCAGTATTGCCGTAGTTATCAATTCTTTCCTGTGTACCTACACTACCGAAAACTGTAGCTTTCCATGGAGAAGTTGTTGGCCAAGTTTCGCCATCAACAATACCATATTTGCCATCTTCGCTAGTAGTAGCAACAGCATCTTCTCCGTTAGTAACTGCAACACCTGAAACAGTAGCGTCACTAGGAGATGTTTCAGAGCTTTCTACAGTAGTTTCGCCTGTAGCTACGTCTGCGTCTTGAGCATAAACTACATTAAATGATGTAACGAGCATCGTTGTAGCTAATGCCATAGCTAATAATCGCTTTTTCAAAAAAATTCCTCCTTTATATAAAGTTGACACCTTGGACTCGAGTGTCCCTACGAATACAAGACAAAAAAACAGCCCTCCTCACTTAAACAAACCGTTGCACCTCAGTCTATCCAGTCAAAAGCACCTTTTTTCGAACATACATACTCGTAGTCAATATCATTATATCTAAATTTCGCCTAAAAAGCAATATTCAAACCCACTAAAAAGCACCAGTTTTTACAATTCTAATATTTATTTATAGAAACTTTTTGATACATATTTACCATATTCACTTTTTATAACTAAATATAGGCGTGACCCCACTATTTAAGCCTAAATCTTCTATATTTTACAATAAATTGATAATTTTTCTTCTTAATAATAAGTTTGTTATTGTTCAGCTTTTGTACAAAATGCACAAATTTCCTTTTTATCAAAAACTAACAACATTAGTTAGAATTTTAACTAAATTATAATTTTTCTTAAACATTAAAAAAGCCGACATACTCTATAGTATATCGACTTTCTATTTGGTTTACATTCCGTCAATTTTATTAAATTCTTCTACAATTTTGAAATCTTCGAATGTAAATTCCATTTCTTCATCTAAATATTCACCCTCAGCGTCAAATTTAGCAAGTATACCTCCGTCAATGTTACAATCAATAAGAATTACTGATTGTCTGCCTACATCACTTGAAGGGTCTTCATTTACCACCTGAATATCAAAGTATATATCCTGACCTGTATTTTTGTACTCCTTTAACAGCCTACGAAAAATACTTGTATTATAATGAAACTTGGCACTACCCTTGCCTACCCAACCTGTAGACCTATTACCTCTGCCTGTTTTTCCTAATATAGGCACCTGAATTTTTGTTTTCTCCACTTTTGCTGTCAAATTTATTGCCTGCATAAAGTTGTATCTGTTGTTTTCTATTGTAACGTAACACTCTGCCATTTTGGCACTTAATGTGTCCCTTACATTCATTATTGCACTCATACCTTAACCTCCTTATTCCAATGTAACTTTCATATAAAGCTGTTCCATTGAGTTTACTGGGCATATCTTTTCATAAATAACAACACTGTTTTTACTTTCTCCCATTTCTACAGAAATAGCCTCCTCATCAAATTCATCTAATGCTCTTATATTCACAAGTTTTTCGTGATACTTTACTAAATCAGCCCAAAGAGAATTTCTGCCGGAAGTATCGTTAGGTACTTTACCCATATAATATTCTTCAAAAAGTACAGCCACATCAGTAGCTATCTGGTCACATATTCTTACTGTTTGATTATTCTGGAACATTTTGCCCTTTTCTGTAGTCACATTTACAAAAGAGTTAATGTCCTTTAAAACCCTCATTTTGTCCCCCACTCTGTGGAACACAAACTCACCTGACTTAATCTTGTTTTCAAGTTCACTTTGAGTATAAATGCTATCTATTTCAATTTCCCCGTCATATACCTTATTTGTAAGACTTTCATTTATCTCACAACCTGCAACTGCACCAGCTACCCAATAAGCCAGAAAATAATCTTCGTCAGACACTGCGTAAGGGTCAATATTTATTACACCCTCATAATCAGCAAAGTAGTTATGTATTACTGCCTGAAACTTCTTGCCTACAGTATCTCTCATTCTCTTTGTGTACTCTGCCACAAGTTGACTAATGCTTTCATTATCTGAAATTACAGCAAGAGCATTAAAACTGTAATTTTCAATACTTTCCAAAAACTTTTCTACTGTCTGCCCAGTTGTAGAACCGTTATTGCCACCTGTCATTGGTGTACTTGCTGTATTTGTAAGTGTTGCATTTCTTTTCCATACAACAAAGTTATTATCTTTTAATTCTGCCATAGTCTTTACTCTCTGAGTATCTACAACAGTTGTTCCTACATATACATATACATTTTTGTAACTGCTGTCATCAGGGTCTGTATAAACTGAAATTTTAATATCATTACCTCTTAAACCTGTATATCTAGCTTCTCCAAAGGCACAGCTTGCCTTTTTAGCATTATCACCGTTTATTCTGCCGGCATATATTTTACTGGCATTCTTAAATATATCCCTGATACCCATTAATTTGTAATCCAAAGCATCATAGCCAAACAACTTCATACTATTTCTGTAAAAGTCATCAGCCGTTACCTCAAATATTCCCGTAGGACCCCAATCAAAGCTATCCCCTAAGGCTACAACACCTCTTTCACCAAAAACCGTTGCACCTGTAGCTGTTGTTACAAAGTTAATATAAGCTCCGGGAATTGTCTTATTCTGTGTTACAAATGTTCCTCCTCCAAGTGCCATAAACTACACCTCCCTTTCCAAAAAGTCATTTATTGCTTCGTCTACTTCTTCAAGGGTGTATTCCTCATTTTCATCAAGTACTACACCAATAATATCAATGTATTTGCAATACTTCTTTGACTTTTTAATTTCTTCTACTGCAAATTTTTCTTCCATATATATACCTCCTATAAACTACCGTTTTTCTCCATATAGGCACAAAGCTGTGTATAATTCATATCCTCTACATTGGGAATATTTTCATAACTGTCAGCCGGTACAACACCCTTAAATTCCTGTTTATTAAACAAGTATTCTGTTTCCTTATTACCCTTGAGATTATCAAGCTGTTCCTTAATGCCAGTCAATTTACCACTTTCATCAAACTTAATTTCTTCCATATTAAGTAAAGCCTTAACAGCCTTATTTGTTTTAACACTGTAGGAATTAAGCACGTTTTCGATTTCATAATTTAATTTAATATCTGCAATTTCCTTATCCTTTTCACCAATACTTTCATCAAGCATTTCCAAAATTTTATTGCAGTTTTCCTCATCAATTCCCATTTCTAAAAGTCTTTCTTTCAAATTACTTCCTCCTCTATTGTAAAATCATATTTATTCATAATCGGCTTTTCTTCATCATATATGAAGAAACAGTTATAACTTACTGTAAAGCAAATATTGTCATCATTCTTTTCCATTGTCATATTAGTACCCATAATAGGTCCGTCTTCCATTTCCAGTGTAGAAAACAGCTGAAACAGTGCCATAACAACACTGTTACTATCCATTCTTCCACCATTTCCATAGTACCTTACCTCAAAGGTATTTTCAGATTTATACCTTTTTCCCAGATAAAGGCTGTTCTTTATTTCTGTACACTCTAGCTGAAAACAAGGTTCTTTAAACCCCTGAGGTACTTCGTCAGCAAAAATCTTGCAGTCAGGAAATTTCTTTCCCAACTGCTTACCCATTGTCTTTATAATTTCATTAACCACTACGTCCACTCCTTAACATATTCAGCTACAACTTCACAATGAGTTTGAAACTCTGCCGTAGCTCCGGTATTTTTAAGTTCCGTTGTTTTATTTTCACTTTTCACTACTATGTAACTACCCTCTTTTATGCTTATTTCCTTAGGAAAAAACATTTTTACAGTTGTTCCCTGTAATGAAACACCGTCTGAATTTTTCTCCTGTCCTGACTTTAGCTTGCCATTAAAAAGTCCTGTAGCATAGGATATTCTACAAGGCACATTACTATGTACTATCTGCCTTTTGTGCCTTGTAATACTATCTTCTGTGACCTCACTATATTCGTAAATGTCACAGTATAAATTCATAAGACTTTCAACAGCCTTTTTAGCCTTTACCAACGCATTTTTCTGTAGCATACTAATTCACTTTCCTTTTTAGTAAGTGTATTTATAAGGTTGTCAAAAAGCTGAGAGTGATTAATTCCTTCATTAAATGAAATGCTTACATCACCCTCCTGAATATTGGAAACAGCACTTTCCACATCAAAACCATCTAGCTCGCCCATAGAAGCCTTGGTTTGGAGGAAACTGCCACAGCATATATCTGTGGCAACATATTTTAATCCCTCCGGTACAGACTCTAAATTACAGTAATTCATAATATACTGTTCTGCTTCAATCATAGCCTGTTCCAATGTAAATTCATCATCTTCCTGAAGTTCATAGCCTAGTGACAAAAGTCTTAAAACAACATCATCATAATTTAACATTTACGCTCTGCCCTTTGAAATAATTCTGGCAATAGGAATAGCCTTGTGGTTAATATATTTTGGTTCTTCTGAACCGTCATTGACAAGCTCCCAGTTCTGACCGTCTGCAAGCTCCTTATTAGTAGGTGACAATGTTTTCTGATTTTTCTTTGTATAGCTGATACCAAATGGTGCAAAGCACTTTCTCTGTCTGACGTATAAAGTATCCTGACCACCTTTTACCATTGGATTTCTGTCCATTTCGTAAGGCACTTTAGCACCAATGTCCTCGTAGTCAAAAGCACCTTCACCTAAAATATATGTAGTGTAAACACTTTTGCCGTCTTTGCCTTCACTTACCGGCATAGAATCATCAATTAAAACAGCTCTGCCATTCCATGTAGCAAGAGTTAAATCCCTCTGAATACCATTTCTGTCGGTCTGCTTTAAATAAGCAAGAAGATTGAGATTTTCAAGGTTTGTTGCTACTTCTGAGTGCATAATAGCAATAGTAAAGGAGTTCTTGTTGTCCCCACCTGCTTTCTGAATAGCCTTGTTTAACGTAGCCGGCTCTACCATACCGTCATTTTCTGATGTAATGTCGTAGGTATGCTCATTTACAAACTTGAGATTTTCTTCTCCTGTCATATTGTAAATACCTGTTAAAATAGCAAGCAATGTATCTTGGTCCACATCGTCAAAGTATTCAGAAACCTGCTGTGCTACTGAATCCATAAAGCCACCACCGGCAGTAATATCCTCTGCAAAGTCACTTTCTACCCATGCCTTTGCTCTACCTACAACCACTACACCTCTTTCGTAAGAAGTTGTTGTATCTGCCATAATGTCTGTTTCGCCATCATAGTTAAGAGGTTCGCCGTCAAGTAAGCCATACATAGGTAATATTGCATAGGCTGTACCTGTCTGATTGCTGAAAGCATTTCTGATGAAGCAGAATACAGAGCTTTTATCAGAAAAATG
>ERZ791859.903-NODE-903-length-15807-cov-40.470289_pt1 | contig 15807 bp, 8 predicted proteins | sample MGYA00509943_ERZ791859 | MGnify/ENA primary metagenome ERZ791859 (study PRJEB30046, sample SAMN00792065) | human gut metagenome | study: EMG produced TPA metagenomics assembly of the A metagenome-wide association study of gut microbiota in type 2... | reverse complement strand
GAGACTCAAACTTGAATCCCGTATTTTCCATTTACACAAAATATTTTATAGTGCCTTTGTTTGAAAAAACGCATCATGTGGTTAGGCTCAAAGAAATGCAAACGATAAGCCGTCTCTTTAACTGGATTCCTAATTCAAATATAACAATACTCACGGCTCATGCTATTTTTATTAGCAAACTATTTTTTAATTACAAACATAGGAACTAAAAATCTCAAATGGTACGCGGAAACTGATACCGTCTTTCATCATCTGATAAAGATTCGGGCAAATACGCTGCTTGAATGAATCCCACGTACGGTGCTCCATCTGTGTCCAGGCAGCTTCTGCCAATGCCAATCCACGCGGATAGGCCATATATGTTACCCTATTGAAATCTTTAATAGCTTCTGACCACAGCGTACCCAACACACCTTTGATATGTTTTTCACCGAATTTACCCCCATAAGCAGGATCAAACTCATAAGTTTTTTCCAAAGTAGTAATAGGCATCCCCCAGTTATTGTATTCGGGTAAATCTCCTTTGTATTGCGGATAGTCCAGATAAGCATATTCACCGGGAGCCATAATCAAGGGATTTCCGCTCTTTTGAGTCAGTTCATGGCACAGAGGAGTTAACCCGGCGCGCCAACTTACCAGCGTTACATCCTTTGGATAATTGAATAAGTAAGAATCGGCCGGCATCCATAGATTGTTCAGTTCACACCACAAAATAGGTTCTTTTTTAAGTTCACGAACAGTAGTCAGAATTTTACCGAAGAAATGGTTCATTAAATCACTTGATTTCTGATATCCCAGTTTCTCTTTCAAAGTCTGACAAGAAGAACATTTTTCCCAATTCTTTTCTATCACAGCTTCATCACCGCCCAAATGAATACTGGGTGACGGGAATAAAGCGGCCACTTCGGTCAGAATATCGCGATAAATTTCATAGCCGCATTCGTTGCTGGCACACATCATCACATCAGTCGTCTTTCCTATTTTCACCTCTACGGTATCGGGACGTTGGCACAACATTTCAGGGAATACTGCCAGCACAGCCGCTGTATGCCCCGGAATATCCAGTTCCGGAATAATTTCAACATGACGTTCGGCTGCATAGTCAATGATATCTTTCAGCTGTTCCTGCGTGTAAAAACCATTATCGGGTCCCTGGTCTCCCCCCTTTTCATCACGGAAAGCACCGACCTTAGTGAGTTGCGGATATTTCTTTATTTCAATACGCCATCCCTGATCATCGGTAAGATGCAGCTGTAGCACATTGTATTTGTAACGGACCATCAAGTCGATAAAACGCTTTACATCACTCACCGGCAAGAAATGACGGGCCACATCCAGCATGAAACCACGGAATGCAAAACGCGGACCGTCTTCCAACACCACCGGAGCTATGCGATTATGAGCGGTATTTTCAGCATCCCCCAGCAAGAGTTGCGCCAACGTCTGAATACCATAAAACACCCCTTTACTCGATTCGGCACTGATTTCAATCCTCTTAGGTTGCACTTGCAGTTGGTAGTGTTCCAAAGACTCATTCTGTCCTTCCGCTTTCAGATAAATGTGTTTACCTTTCACCCCACCGGTTTGAATGTTCAGTTCCAATCCCATCTGAGCCTTGAATACACGCTGAAGCTCTTCCGCTTCAAATTGCAACGAAGCATCGGTGATTACAATCTGAGTCTTTTCAGTCACCACAAAAGCTTTTCCTTCTTGAGTTTCAATGTAGTTCGGCATCGGAACCAAAGCTGAAAGATTCTGTTGGGCAGAAAGACAGCCCATCCACATTAAACAAATAGATAATATCGTCAATATTTTCATATCAATTTACAATATAACAATACTTCGGTAAATTTTTACCGAAAAATTAAAAGTTAAACAATAAAACCGGCAAAAGTCGGTTCGGAAACACTAAAGAGGTCATTGAAATGTTGTCAAAAACGAATGGTTAAGCATGAAGAAATGTGCTGAAAAAAGAGAGCTAACCTGCTGATAATAGAGGCAAAAAGTGTTGCATAATTCGTTATTTCTTAGTAAATTAGAAGTCTCTGAACTCTTCTGATTATGACTAAAGAAACACTCCTTATGCAATACCAATCCGAGTGCCTGTCGGCTCTCAAATCAGTAGCGAATATACACAAACCTTTTGAAAAAGCATTCATGGACACCATGAAATTATTCATGGCCATCCCAGATCGTATAAACTTCCTCCAATTGGGCAGATATGGCTGTTTCTCAGAACAGACTTATCGTAACCTTTTTGAGTATGAAACTTTCGACTGGTTTGCGTTCAACGGCTCTATCATCAGCAAGCATCTCACAGGCAAAAGAAAAGCCATCGCCATCGATCCTTCCTATATCCCCAAATCAGGCAAGAAGACACCTTGGATAGGTTACTTCTGGTCTGGTTGTGCAGGAGAATACAAGCGTGGACTGGAAATCATGGGCATCGGTGTCATTGCCATCGACAACCATGAATGCATGACTTTAGGTTCCATTCAGACGCCGGATTGTAAGACCTTGGATAATATAGACAAGAACCTTGTTGACTGGTACAGCAGCTATCTTATCAGTAGAAAAGACAAGCTACAGAGCCTGTCCAGAACGGTGGTTGCAGACGCATTCTTTTCCAGGGAAACATTCATAACACCTATGTGTGAGAACGATTTCCATGTCATCAGCCGCTTTCGGAATGACGTAATCCTGTACTATCCGACATTGGAAAAGAAAACAGGAAAACGTGGCCATCCCAAGTGGTTTGACGGCAGGATTGACTTTGCCAATCTGGATTTGACCCGGTGCAAGGAATACGAGGTGAACAAAGGAAAGCTATACGGATTGAGGGTATATGCAAAAGCTCTCAAAAGGTATGTTTCCTTAGCCATCTGGTATCCGATGGACGGAAGAACAGACAAGTGGCAGCTTTACTTCTCTACAGACGATTCCATGGATGGACATGAGGTGCTGGATTATTACAAAACCAGGTTCCAACTGGAATTTTGCTTTAGAGATGGCAAGCAGCATGCAGGAATCACCAACTGCCAGGGGGCCGACTTCAGGAAGTTGGATTTTCACTTCAATGCATCGCTTGCTGCTGTCAACTTGGCCAAAGCGGCATGCAAGAGGCTCGGAATAGCCTATTCCATATCCTCCTGCAAGTCATTCATACACAATGCTTATATGCTTGAACGATTTATTTGCGTGTTCGGGATTAACCCAGACATGCAAGTTATTGACAAACTTTTCAAAGAACTCATTTTATTTACTGCCAGAGCCGCTTAGGCGTGGCGAATTTTTAACGAACTATTGATTATTATACATGTCTGGAAAAAAGTACAGTATTAAATATCATACAGAAAAAGCAGCAGTTAAATAATCCCACGCTCATAAATCGGGTAACGTTTGCCATACTTTATAGCTTATTTGTGTGTTTATTTAAGCAGTACTCCCACTTCGCCAACGGCTGTTGCCGCCTTACTGTTTATTTCGGCAACAGGCTCCAGTTTGAAATAACGGGCCGGATAAATTTTGCCGAAGCGTACAAAGTAAGGGACAGGGTTGTGCATGATATTGCTGAATTCACCTGTGGTGTCGCATTTCATCCATTCCTTCCCGTTCCGGCTGACATAAAAGTTATATTTATAAATGGTTCCGGTCAGATCTTCCTTTTGTGCAGGAGTATAACTGAAGCCGGCTATTTCCACATCCTTACCCATGTCAACCACCAAAGAAGTCAGAGTATCGGTTTTCCATACGGTTTCCTGCTTGCCGTCAATAGCTGCTGTTGCATCCATGCCCACTGTTTTCCAATCATCTACCGGAATGTCGCTCAGGGATACTTTAATTGTATTGTCGATTAATGGTTCGGCATAGTATAAACCAATGTTGCTGATGTTAGCATCTCCACGGGTACCGGTGACAGTCACTCTGACCTTTTCCGCATGGCTGTCCGAGAAAGTAAGCAACCGTTTGTATCCCACTGTGGTTCCCTTGCCTGCATGATGCCATGCGCCATTGCTAAACACTTCCACCGTGAAACCTTCCACACGCTGGCCTTTTGTGATATCTTCTTGAATCAGAAAAGTATTGACCAGTGCATTCTTTCTGACTTTGTATTCTTTGGTATCGCCCACTTGGGCTGTCCATGCTGTTTTTCCCTTCTCAACTTTATTGTCGGCAAAGGTCTTCTTGATGTATTCAGCCAGCTCTTTGATACGTTTTACATCATTCTCGTGTATCAAGCCACGCTTGTCGGGTGGAATATTCAATAATAAAACAGAGTTGCAGCCTACGGAGTGATAATAGATGTTCACCAAATTGGCCAGTGAACGTACCAGTTTGTCCTGTTCGGCATGATAGAACCATCCCGGGCGGATAGATACATCCACTTCCGACGGATACCAAAACAAGTGCGATGCTTTAGACATTAATTCACGGCTTCCCAAATCCTTGGACATGGCATTTATGTCCAACCTCTTATAGATTTCATCAGAACCCGGATAAGAATTAGGCATCAAAGCTGTTGCACTCCATTCCGTGGCCCGTCCCAATCCGCCTTCGTTGCCCACCCAGCGTACATCATCACCCATAATGGCTGTCACGGCTTTCGGCTGCAGTCGGCGGATGGTTTTCAAGATGGCATCCCAATCATAAATCTGCTTCTTGCCGTTGGGACCTTCTCCATTCGCACCGTCAAACCAAACTTCGTGCACTTCACCGTAATTGGTCAGAAGCTCGGTGAGCTGTTCGATAAAGAATTTATTGTATGCGGGAGAATCGCCATAACATTCGGCATTACGATCCCATGGAGACAGGTAAACACCAAACTTGATGCCGTACTTGTCGCAGGCATCGCGCAACTCACGGACAACGTCTCCTTTGCCATTCTTCCACGGAGAATTGGCCACAGAATGTTTGGTTGTCTTAGTAGGCCAAAGGCAGAAACCATCATGGTGCTTGGCCGTAATAATCGCCATTTTGAAACCGCCTTCTTTCAGTGAACGCACCCATTGTTCGCAATCCAGCTCGGTGGGATTGAAGACAGCAGGGTCTTCTTTTCCGCTTCCCCATTCATTGCCGGTAAACGTATTGATGCCAAAATGCAGGAAAGCGGTAAACTCCATTTGTTGCCATGCCAACTGTTGCGGAGTGGGCACCAGGCGGGAAGCCATATCCACTTTCTGTTCCAAAGTCGCCCCGACGGGGAAGGTCACTTGTTTCTCATAGTACTCCTGAGCTTGTGCACCTAAAAAGGCGCAAACCAAGGCTGCGGTTAAGATTATCTTTCTCATTGTTATAAAATATTTGATAGAATACTGACATACTTGAATTTATCTGTTTTGAGGGATTTTACTCACCAATGCCGTGACCGGGCTGACAAAATGAAGAGAGACCACCGGTACATATATTTGCCCATGGCGGTCTCCTTGTCAATCTAAATCACAGCTTGTAAATCCGTTGTCACTACATTTACCATCCCGGATTCTGTGGTAACAATTGCGGATTTCTCTGAAGTTCTCCAGTCGGAATCGGATAAAGGTACATCTTGTCTTCCCAAGTACGGCTTTTTCCTGCCTGATATGAAAGGTCGGGATTTGTGTAGTTGGGATATACAATGGCCAGATTACCGTCTGGTTTTCTTTTCCCCACATAAGTCAGCACATTATTGAGCACTTTACCGGCTTTCCAACGTTTCAGATCATTGAATCTGAAGCCTTCTCCTGCCAACTCAATGCAGCGTTCACGACGGATCTCTTGCAAAATAGGACTCAGACTGTATCCCCAGTCCGGCCATTTGGGATCGGTAAAGCCTACATTTACTGTCAGGTGAGGCATTCCAACACGGTCTCTTAATTGGTTGATAGTTCTATCCAAATCCGCATCGGTAATGGTATTCAATTCCGCTTTTGCTTCCGCATTGATCAGCAGGGTTTCTGCATAACGGTAAGCGATGCCATCGAAGGAGCTTTTCATATACAACGCCTGTGAGTATATGGGATTGAATCCTTTGATAGGTCTGTATCCTGTGAAACAGTGCTGGGTGATAAACTCATCCTCATTCACCACAAAAGTAGAGTCCTTCAGGTCATCTGTCACGTTTGTCGGAAAATCATTGGTGAGGATCAGCTGTTTCAGACGGGGGTCACGGTTGGCCGTTTCCTTTCTCATTGTTTCATCGCCTAAATATTTATTACTTAGTGAAATGGGAAGCCCGTCCGAACAAAGGAAGCTTTCTACAAAACTTTTGGAGAAACCGCATCCGGCCTCACGTCCTGCAGCTGCCATGTTGTGTTCACGTATGTTCGTCTTATAATCCACGTAGAGGACAGCCTCTTTCAGGTCGCTCTTGTCGTCTATGCGGTACATATTGAAATAGTCTTCTTGTGGATGGCCCGTATTATAGATTTCATATCTTCTTGATGTGATAAGCTTGTCACTTTCAGTTGCAGCCATTTGCAACCACTTTTCTGCTTCTGAGGCATACTCCAATTCATCATGGTATTTATAATGGGTACCTTCATTCAGGCAGAATCGTGCCTTTACGTGTCTGGCTATGTCCTTATTCAGACGGTTGGCTTCTTCACTACCCGCTTCCGGCAGCCATTGGATGGCGAAATCCAGGTCTTCGATGATTTTTTGGAACACTTGGTTTCTCTTCATCTTCGGACCGTACAGTTCCTCGCTGTCCACATTCAGGTCAACTTCCAGCCAGGGCACGTCTCCCAAAAGCTGAATCTTGTTGAAATATTCCAGTGCACGGAAGAAACGCATTTCGGCTACATAAATATTGACATCCGCTTCGGCAGCCTGCACACTCTGATAATGTGTCATGAAATAATTGATGTTTCGAATGTTCTGCCAGTTTGATTTTTGCCATACGCCACCTTCTGTAGGTACAACATATTGTCCCCATAGGAAAGAATTGATATTGTTAGGGACCTGGATGTCACTGTCCGTGTCATCCAAAACACTGACTCCTCCCGGTATCAGGCCATAAAAGGCATTGGCATAGGATTTCAGGTCATTGACAGATACCCAAAAACTCTGGTCGTTCAAATTTTGCGGACCTCTTTCCAAAAAAGAGTCATTACAGCCTGTCAGAGACAGGGCAGCCGCCATATAAAGTATATATTTCAGTTTCATAAAAGTTTTGTGTTAAGATTAGAATACAACATTAAGTCCCAAAGCCAGCGATTTCTGCTGTGGATACTTGTATGGATCGTCCAGTTCCGGGTCAAATCCTTCCGGAGTATGCTTGAAAGTCAGCAGGTTCTCTCCGGTGAAATATACGCGGCATTTCTGTATTCCCCATTGTTTGGTCAGGGAAACAGGCAGGGTATATCCGAAAGACAATGATTTGAGACGCAGGTAGGATGCGTCAAGCAGATAGCGTGTCTGGTTTTGACCTAAAGCCTGGCTACCGTTGAAACGTGCCACCGGAAGCCAGCCCCCTGCATTGTCTTCACGCCAGTAATCGTTACCTACAGCTGTAGGAACCTGCCACATGCTTCCGTATTGCCATTTAAAAGTATGGGGAAGCATCAGGTCACGTTTCCCGACACCCTGGAAGAATATTCCTAGATCAAAGCCCTTCCAGTCCGCCGAGATATTGAATCCGTAACGGTAACGCGCCTTGTTGTTACCGATAATCTTCATGTCACCCGGATTATCAACTGTGTTCTCTCCATTATCCACGACACCGTTACCGTCAATATCCATAAATCTGATATCACCGGGAACCTTGCTGATTCCGCCATCCAGCTTGGATTGGTCAGGGGCCGAAGTTATCTCATCCGATGACTGGAACAGGGTGGATTCGTATCCCCAAATATCACCGACTATTTGTCCTTCATAATATGGAGAAGACAATGACTTGGTCGGATTGTCATATTTGGTAATTTCTGCTTGGGTGTCAGAAAGATTGAATCCCACACTGTAATGCAGTCCGTTGTCCAGCTGGTCATTCCAGGTCAATGCCAGTTCCCAACCGCGTGTTACCATATCGGCGGCATTCTCCAAGGGCTCACTCATACCTAGGATATTAGGCAATATTCTACCCGGTCCCAACATATCGGTCGTTTTACGCTGGTAATAGTCGAATGTACCTTTCAAACGGTTCTGCAGGATGACAAAATCAAGTCCCAAGTCCCATTGGGTAACCTTTTCCCAGGTAACGGTATTGCTTACAAGACCACCTGGCAATACGTATTGGGGCTGTTTTCCCCCCATGATATATCCCAAGGTACCAGTTCCGTAATTGGACAGGTAAGCGTACCACCCATTATCCAAAGCCTGGTTTGCCAGACTACCGTAAGAGGCTCTTATCTTCAATTCATCAAAAAATCCGTTAGTGGGTTGTTTGAACCAGCTCTCTTCCGATAATTTCCATCCCAGAGAGAAGGAAGGACTAAATACGGAACGGTCATCTTTCGGGAATTTGGACGACAAGTCATAACGACCGTTCACCTCCAGCAGATAACGGTCTGCAAAACTGTAGTTTACACGGAAGAAACCGCTTCTTGTGGCCCAACTGTCATCCGAGTTCCCCACATATTTCTCTCCGGTAGCAGCGTTCATTGAGGGAAGGTCATTGGAGATAAGCTCATCCCGGCTTGCCGAGAAGCCACGGGTATGCTTGGTTTCCTGATTGTAACCAGCCATTACTTTGAAGTAATGTTTACCCAAAGTTAGTTCATAGTCACCGAACAGGTTGAAAGCGTTGTATGTGTCATTGGCCTGGCTTTCTGATACGTCGCTTGGTTTGGAGTGTTGGAAAACCTGTAAGAATTTGCCATCTATACCATATTCGTTGAATGTTTTTCTGTGTACCTTGTTATGTTCGGCATAATAGTTGAACGTATAGTCCATGTTGATTGTCAGTCCTTTTAATGGGGTAAGCTTCACGGCAAGGGTGTTCCAGAAATCATTTTTTGTGGTCTTACGTGAACCCATCTCATCCAGAACTGCGGCAAAATTGGTGTAGTTACCTTGACCTGACCAGTTACCATCAGGATGTTTTACAGGCATGAGAGGTTGTGTGTCGTTACCGATCCATGACTCTCCGTGTACGGCATCCTGGGCAAGTCCGTCCAGTTCGGTACGGATGTAACTTGTCTTCATGGAGACGTGCAGCCAGTTATTGATATCATAATTGATATTGTTTACCATATTGAACTTACGGAAGCCCTCATCCCCATAACGCATCAGTGATCCCTGGTCTATATAGCCCACCGAAGTATAATAAGTGGCCTTGTCACTACCGCCGTTGATGTTTACATTGTATTTTTGGACAGGGTAACTTTTTTTGTACATCTCCTTCATCCAGTCCGTGTTTCCACAATAGGCATATTTACCGGCCTGGCAATTTCCATATTGCCAGCTACTTGGGTCTTTTGCCACAAAGACCGGAAGATTGTTGACCGGATCATAGAAATAAGCTTCTATGTGTTCCATCTCCTCCTGGCTGAAAAGATCACGACCGCTGGTTGTATTGTTTGCAGCGTTCATCCAGTGCGCATATTCCATAGAGTTCATGTATTCCGGACGGGTTGTCGGGCTGTTGAATGAAACAGATGCATCGAATGACACTTGTGTAGGCATATTCTTGCGACCACTCTTGGTTGTGATAAGGATAACGCCATAAGCGGCACGAGCTCCATAGATAGAGGCAGAAGCTGCATCCTTCAATACTGATACGCTTGCCACATCTTGCGGATTGATCAGATTCGGGTCCATCTGTACTCCGTCGACCAAAACCAGCGGGCTACCACCATTGATGGATGTTTCACCGCGGACATTGAAGCTTGAGCCTTTTCCCGGCTGTCCGCTGGTGGTGATGTTCAAATTAGGAATTGTTCCTTGCAAACCTTGTCCCAAATTGACGATGGGACGGTCTGCCAGCACTTTGTCATCGACGGCAGAAACCGCACCGGTCAGATTGGCTTTCTTGACAGTCGCATAACCTACAACAACAACCTCATCCAGGGTCTTGCTGTCCTCTTTCAGCGCGATTTTTAAAGGTTTTCCCTCCCATACGATTTCAGAGTCTACATAACCAACATATGAAACGACAATGACATCACCTTTCTTGACATTTGGGATACTGAAATCTCCGTCCAGTCCCGTTATTGTTCCGTTTGTTGTTCCTTTGACAACGACAGATGCGCCGATGACGGTCTCACCGTTCTGATCTACAACCACCCCCGTGCAAGTATTGTCTTGTTGTACAGAATACATTTCTACAGCCGCTGCATGGGGTACGGCCTGCACATATCCGGTAGAAAAGCCGGATAAAAGTAACATAGCACTTACTAGCTTTAGACGCTCTTTTTTCATAGCTTTAATATTAAAAATGTGTTTTATGACAATTCATCTGTGATTTTTATTTTGGCTTTAAGGGAAGTCCCTAATTATAAAATATTAAATCAATAAGTTAATGAATTCCCTCTTTTTTAAATGTTCTTTTATTTTTGGATGTAAAAGTATTAATATTATTTTAAAATGCAATGCAACGTTTATAAGATTTTTCAGCAAAAAATATCGTTTACGCAAACGGTTGAGTTAATTCTTACATTTATACGAGCGAGATGAAATTTATCTGGCAATAACCTGAATTATCATGACTTTGGAGGAGATAGGGATAAGTTATTAATGCGAATCAGCAGTTGAAAACATCTTCTGATTCTTGATTTAAAAGTTTGTAATTCAGTTAATTATCTCATTATTTTGTAACCTCCCTGAAAATCAGTAAATTAGAAGAATAAAACCACTCATTTTTCTAATTATGATTCCCAAGGAGAAAAACTTAATACTAATAGGTTTGTATATGTATATCTGTGATGTCCATAAGTCTTCTCTGCGTTTCCACTGCCAGAGATTCAGTAACAATTCCAATCCCGAGTTTACGGATGAGGAGGTTCTTACCATCTATCTGTTCTGCGGGTACTGCCAGAGATACTTCAACATCAAGGAGATACATACCTTCGCTAAGGAGTATCTGTCATCATGGTTTCCAAAATTGCCGTCTTATCAAACGTTCTGCGTACGCCTAAATATGCTTTCAGAAACATTTAAGGTGCTGGTGGAAACCATGATACAATCATTCAAGCCCAAGGATTGCGACTCCATTATATCCATTGTCAATTCTATGCCGATAGTGACCTGTAAAGGGAAAAACCGAGAGGGGAAAGTAGCTACGGAGATAACATCAAAAGGGTATTGCTCCACTAAGAACATGTACTACTATGGCATGAAACTGCATATGGTAGGACAGCGTAGGGAGGGAACCTTACCTTTTCCGGAAATGATAACTCTGACACCGGCTTCGGACAACGACCTGACCGTATTCAAAAGCGAATGCGTGCCATACCTATCCGGAAAGAAGGTGCTTGCAGACAAAATTTGCAGCGATTTCTCTTTCTTTAATGAGAGCAATCCGGTTAAAGTGCTTACTCCGCATAAAGAGATTAAAGGGGAACCGGAAGTTCTCAAACAGAGGGAGAAAGCTGCAAGAGACCTTTTCTCGCAAGCCGTTTCAAAAGTCAGACAACCTATCGAATCCTTTTTCAACTGGCTGAATGAAAAAACAGAAATTCAAAGAGCATCTAAAGTAAGAGCTACCAAAGGGCTGTTGGTACATACCTTTGGAAAGTTGGCTATTGCTCTACTTACATTTGTTAATTTTTAATTTTTGAATCAGAAAGCCAACTGCTGATTCGCATTAAAAGTTAAACAATAGAACCGGAAAAAGCTGGTTCGGAAACACTAAAGAGGTCATTGAAATGTTGTCAAAAACGAATGGTTAAGCATGAAGAAATGTGCTGAAAAAAGAGAGCTAACCTGCTGATAATAGAGGCAAAAAGTGTTGCATAATTCGTTATTTCTTAGTAAATTAGAAGTCTCTGAACTCTTCTGATTATGACTAAAGAAACACTCCTTATGCAATACCAATCCGAGTGCCTGTCGGCTCTCAAATCAGTAGCGAATATACACAAACCTTTTGAAAAAGCATTCATGGACACCATGAAATTATTCATGGCCATCCCAGATCGTATAAACTTCCTCCAATTGGGCAGATATGGCTGTTTCTCAGAACAGACTTATCGTAACCTTTTTGAGTATGAAACTTTCGACTGGTTTGCGTTCAACGGCTCTATCATCAGCAAGCATCTCACAGGCAAAAGAAAAGCCATCGCCATGGATCCTTCCTGTATCCCCAAATCAGGCAAGAAGACACCTCGGATAGGTTACTTCTGGTCTGGTTGTGCAGGAGAATACAAGCGTGGATTGGAAATCATGGGCATCGGTGTCATAGACATCGACAACCATGAATGCATGACTTTAGGTTCCATTCAGACGCCGGATTGTAAGACCTTGGATAATATAGACAAGAACCTTGTTGACTGGTACAGCAGCTATCTTATCAGTAGAAAAGACAAGCTACAGAGCCTGTCCAGAACGGTGGTTGCAGACGCATTCTTTTCCAGGGAAACATTCATAACACCTATGTGTGAGAACGATTTCCATGTCATCAGCCGCTTTCGGAATGACGTAATCCTGTACTATCCGACATTGGAAAAGAAAACAGGAAAACGTGGCCATCCCAAGTGGTTTGACGGCAGGATTGACTTTGCCAATCTGGATTTGACCCGGTGCAAGGAATACGAGGTGAACAAAGGAAAGCTATACGGATTGAGGGTATATGCAAAAGCTCTCAAAAGGTATGTTTCCTTAGCCATCTGGTATCCGATGGACGGAAGAACAGACAAGTGGCAGCTTTACTTCTCTACAGACGATTCCATGGATGGACATGAGGTGCTGGATTATTACAAAACCAGGTTCCAACTGGAATTTTGCTTTAGAGATGGCAAGCAGCATGCAGGAATCACCAACTGCCAGGGGGCCGACTTCAGGAAGTTGGATTTTCACTTCAATGCATCGCTTGCTGCTGTCAACTTGGCCAAAGCGGCATGCAAGAGGCTCGGAATAGCCTATTCCATATCCTCCTGCAAGTCATTCATACACAATGCTTATATGCTTGAACGATTTATTTGCGTGTTCGGGATTAACCCAGACATGCAAGTTATTGACAAACTTTTCAAAGAACTCATTTTATTTACTGCCAGAGCCGCTTAGGCGTGGCGAATTTTTAACGAACTATTGTCTTTTTATTCTTTTTAAGGCACTTGTTTCACTATTGTTTCACTTGTTAAACAATACATTATGCCGACAATCAAACTCGAAATAGTAAAAATCTAAAGGCTATCAAATAACACTTTTTTCACCTCATAGAATTGAGATTGACTTAAACCAACAAGAATCAAGGTAAAAACCTGAAAAATTCACTAATAATTCAGATTATCGTCCAAGAAGAAAGGCCAACCTCAGAATTGAGGTCAGCCTTTCTTATCGTTTATCGTCCTCCCGCCGGAAGATTTTTCAAGAAATAATCTGTCATAGACTTGCGAAGGTGATATGTGGTACCTTCTCTCTCACTGATGGAATGTGAACGCATGGGATAGGATAACTGATAAAAGACCTTACCGTGCTTCACCAGTTCATTCACCAGCATCTCACAGCTCTGGTAATGCACATTGTCGTCACCCGTACCATGAATAAGCAGCAGGTTACCCTTCAGTCCCTCTACATAAGTAATAGGAGAACCCTTACGATAACCCTCCGGATTAGCCTGAGGTGTATTCATGTAACGTTCCTGATAAATCGTATCATATAGCCGCTGGTCGGACACGAAAGCAATAGCTATACCCGTGCAAAACACATCCGGATAGCGGAACATGCAGTTCAACGTCTGGCTGCCTCCCCCACTCCAGCCCGTAATACCAATACGGGAAGTATCAATAAAGGAATACTGACGGGCCAAATCAAGAATTCCCTGTGCCTGATCTTGCGAAGCAAACGTTCCAACTTCTCCATAGATACACTTTCTCCATTCCCGTCCGCGGGGAGCCGCAGCCCCACGGTTCTCGATGCTGACTACAATATATCCCTGATTAGCCAGGTACTGATGCCACAGATCGCCTCCCTGCCATACATCCTGCACCGTAGAACCTGCAGGTTCACCATATACATCGATGATTACCGGATATTTCTTCGACAGCTCAAAATTAACGGGCTTGATCATCCATGCATCCAGTTGCAGTTCGCCAGAACGAGTCTTGACAAACTCCTTCGGACTCAACTGAAGTTGCCGGTACTGCGACGCAGCTTTCTGGTTATCTTCAATGACTGACACCGTTTTATGAGAAGGCAAAGCCACCATCTCTATCCGGGGAGGAGTCACGGAATTACTAAACGTATGTACCGCATATTTCCCGTCGGGAGACAAATCATACCGATGCTGTCCCTGCTCATCCATCGGACTGAGACGTTTCACCTCACCTTTTCCCAATAACTCGGCAGAATAAAGATACCGTTGAGTATAATTATCGGGTGAAGCAATGAAATAGACGAGACCTTTCTTCACGTCCATGCCCACCTGTTCGATAAAGTCGAACTCCCCTTTGGTAATGGGCTGAATGTCCTTTCCATCACGACTTACGCGGTAAAGATGACGCCAGCCGCTTCGTTCACTCTGCCATGTAAAGTAAGTATTATTCTTCAGCCAGGTCACCTGGTCGTTCGTTTCCACCCATGCGGCATCTGTTTCTGTCAGGATATTCTTCGGAGCACCGCCTCCGATGGTAGCAATCCACACTTTGTTCGTATTCTGTGGACGGTTCATCTGCTGGATAAACAAATCATTGCTTTCCGGTATAAAATCCATTCGCATGATATAATTCTGACGAGGGTCACCAGGCAGATCAATCCATGTGGTTTCTCCACCGGAAGCAGCTACGTACCCCACCTTAACTGCCGAATTCGTGGTTCCGGCTTTCGGATAAGGAAAACGAAGGATTTTCGGATAAAGTGAATCGACATTGTTGATGATGTCAAACCATCCGGTACCTTCCGTATCGCTCTGCCAGTAGGCTATGTACTTGCCATCGGGACTCCAGCGAAATCCGTCACGGCAGGAAAATTCTTCTTCATATACCCAATCGAATGTACCGTTCACAATTGTACTGCTTCCATCATGTGTTAACTGTACAACCTTCCCGTCGGAAACATACTCTACATAGATATTATTCCCACTGACATAAGCCACACGCGTACCATCGGGCGAGAACTTGGCAAACATCAGACTACTTTCAGGCAACTGAGCTCCTAATTGCCTCAACTTGCCCGTTTCCATGTTTAATACCCAATAGTCTCCGCGCGTATCATACCTCCAGACACGCCGTGTATTGGTATACACCAGAACCTGCTTATGTGAGGTGTCAAAACTAAAACTACGGACAGACAACGTGTCGGAAGTACCCGGCTTTACGAACATGGAAGCAGGAATAAGTACCTCACGCTTGTTCTTACCGGGCGTATACGAAACGATGTCGTATCCCCCAGCCGGATTTTTCTCCTTCTTTGAATAACTGTTCCCCTCTGAAAGCCAGTTTACCCGGCTTTCGCCCTTCGTGACAATCAGACCTCCGTTCACCACTTCCTCCAAGGTTGGCACATGCTGTGCATAGGATGGAAAGGCGGTCAAACAACACAGAACTAAAAAGATGCTTTTTGTGTTCATCTACGCATTAATTTATGGTTGATTAAAATAAACTTGTAAGATATGCCAAAAGTACAACTTTTCAATACACAAACGGAACAATCTGACATAAAAAAACGTACTTATGTCTCAAAAGAAACTGTAGTGTACTAAATAAGTTGACACAATTTATTTAGTAACATGCGTAAAAATCG
>ERZ791859.882-NODE-882-length-16155-cov-2.347702_pt1 | contig 16155 bp, 7 predicted proteins | sample MGYA00509943_ERZ791859 | MGnify/ENA primary metagenome ERZ791859 (study PRJEB30046, sample SAMN00792065) | human gut metagenome | study: EMG produced TPA metagenomics assembly of the A metagenome-wide association study of gut microbiota in type 2... | reverse complement strand
TGCACCGAATGACTGACCTGCCGAGCCTTTGAATTTCACGTTCAACGTATGTTCCGGTAATCCTCTTTCTCCATACTTCTTGGCGATGACGCCGGAAAGCATAGCGCCGATAGCACGGTCGGTATTAGCTATCGTATATTCCAGAGAAATCTCTTTCTCATGTTCAATAGCCGCCTGAGCTGCATCAATAATCGTCACATCCTTTACAGTAGAAATAGCATGGTCCTGGTCAATGACGTGGCGGATAGCTGCACTATTGTCAATGCGTGTCAGTAATCTTGTGAAATCAATTAATGCGTGCTTCGGATTCGGGTCGTCCGTCCCCGATTTACGTTCAATCAAATCAGTCCGTCCGATGATGTCGTCCATTTTTGTGAATCCCATTTCAGCCAGATATTCCCGGACTTCCTGTGCCAGGAAAGTGAAGAAATTTACTAGGTATTCGCTACGGCCATGGAAGCGTTTGCGCAGTTCCTCATTCTGGGTGGCAACTCCAACCGGACAAGTATTTTGATGACATTTCCGCATCATCACGCAACCTAGTACGATGAGGGCGGAAGTGGCAAAACCGTATTCTTCGGCTCCCATTAATGCCATTAGGATAATATCTCGTCCGGTTTTTAACTGGCCGTCGGCTTGCAGTACTACTTGTCCGCGAAGTCCGTTCAAGACTAATGTCTGCTGTGTTTCGCTTAATCCCAGTTCGGGAGAGATACCTGCATAACGGATAGAAGAAGCGGGCGAAGCCCCTGTACCGCCTTCCGCTCCGGAGATCACAATCAAGTCCGCTTTCGCTTTTGCCACACCGGCAGCAATTGTTCCAACGCCACTTTCCGCTACCAGTTTCACGCTGATTTTTGCTTGTGGATTTATGTTCTTCAAATCAAAAATCAGTTGAGCCAAATCTTCGATAGAATAAATGTCGTGGTGGGGAGGAGGAGAAATCAGCGAAATTCCCGGAATAGAGTGACGTGTTTTGGCAATCACATCGTTCACTTTGAATCCGGGAAGTTGTCCGCCCTCGCCCGGTTTGGCTCCTTGGGCAATTTTAATCTGTATTTCATCTGCATTTACCAAATATTCTGTCGTCACGCCAAACCGGCCGGAAGCTACTTGTTTAATAGCACTTCGCATGGAATTTCCATCAGGTAACGGCTGGAAACGGGCAGCATCTTCACCCCCTTCACCCGTATTGCTGCGTCCGTGGATCCTATTCATGGCAATAGCTATTGCTTCATGTGCTTCCTTGCTGATAGAGCCGAAAGACATGGCACCCGTAACGAAGCGGCGTAAGATGCTTTCCACCGGTTCTACCTGTTCGATAGAAATCGGATTACGACGGAAATTTAAGAAATCGCGCAGGAAAATAGGTTTTTCCTTTTCATCTACCAAGTGAGTGTATTCCTTAAATTTCTTGTAACTACCCAAACGGGTGGCCAACTGTAATGTACTGATTGTTTCAGGATTCCAGGCATGTTTTTCTCCGTCTTTACGGAAAGAATACAAACCTTTATTCGGTAATAATCCGCCTGCCTCTGCTGCAAATCCTTCATTATGGAAAGCAATGGCGTCTCTAGCTACCTCCTCCAATCGGATACCTCCAATCGGTGAACCTAGTCCTCCGAAATATGCTTTGCTCAGTTCTTCACTCAAACCGATAGCTTCAAAGATTTTTGCTCCCCGGTAAGAACGGATCGTAGAGATACCCATTTTACTCATAATCTTGAAAAGTCCCTTGCAGATTGACTTGATGTAGTTTTTCTCTGCCGTGGCATAATCTAGTTGGATATCTTTGTTTTTTACCAACTTATCAAGAATAGCAAAAGCCATGTATGGATTTAGGGCGCTTGCTCCGAATCCCAGCAATAATGCAGCGTGCATCACTTCACGTATTTCACCGCTTTCCACAACCAGCGCTGTCTGTACGCGTTTCCCTACAGAAATTAAATGATGATGAACGGCACTCACTGCCAGAAGTGAAGGAATCACTGCATGAGTGGCATCTACATTCCGGTCTGTCAGGACGATATAGTTTACTCCTTCTGTTACGGAGGCCTCCGCCTGTTTGCAAAGTTCGGTCAGTGCTTCCTGTAATCCGGCTTTCCCTTTGGCTACTTCAAACAACATCGGCAGTTTGACAGTCTTAAAACCTTTATAGCGGATATTGCAAAGGATATCCAGCTGTGTATTGCTTAGGATCGGGTGATTCAGACGTACCATTTTACAATGGCTTTCACTAGGTGTCAGAATATTCATACCGACTGCTCCGATATATTCCGTCAATGACATCACCAATTCCTCGCGTAGCGGGTCAATTGGCGGATTTGTCACTTGGGCAAATTGCTGGCGGAAATAATTGTAAAGCAACTGCGGCTTGTCCGAGAGTACAGCCAGCGGAGTGTCGTTACCCATTGAATGAATCGGTTCGGCTCCGGTACTTGCCATGGGTATAATCAGTTTCTCGATATCCTCCTTTGAGTAACCGAAAGTACGGAGCATCCGGTCGTAATTCTCTACATGATGAGGCATTTTGCGTCCGCTTTTCAATTCATCCAGTTCGATACGGTTTGTAGACAACCAGATACGGTACGGTTTTGCTTCCGCCAGTTGTTTCTTCAGCTCACCGTCATAAAATATTTCGCCTTTTTCCGTATCAACCAGTAGAATTTTACCCGGTTGCAGCCGTCCTTTCTCTTTGATATCTCCCGGTTCGAAATCCATTACACCGACTTCTGAGGCAACCACCATCATATCATTTTTGGTAATCAGGTAACGGGCGGGACGCAGACCGTTACGGTCGAGCATACCACCGGCAAAGCGTCCGTCGCTGAATAACAAGGCAGCCGGTCCGTCCCAAGGTTCCATTAGTATGGAATGATATTCATAAAAGGACTTCAAATCTTCACTGATAGGGTTCTTCTCATTGAAAGACTCCGGCACAAGCATTGCCATTGCGTGAGGCAGGCTCAATCCTGACATTACCAAAAACTCCAGCACGTTGTCCAATGAGGCGCTATCACTCATGCCCGGCTGTATAATCGGACGGATCTCTTTGATATCCCCGAGAGTGGGAGAGGAGAGTACACTTTCGCGAGCTTCCATCCACCCGCGGTTGCCGCGAATCGTATTGATTTCACCATTGTGTGCCAAAAGGCGGAAAGGTTGTGCCAATCCCCATGTCGGGAAAGTGTTAGTACTGAAACGGGAATGCACCAAAGCCAACCCGCTGGTGAAGTAATTGTTCGTCAGGTCGGGATAATAGTTCCGTAGCTGCAATGACGAAAGCATACCTTTATATATAATACTTTTTGTAGAGAGCGAAACGATGTAAAAATCCTCTTTCGCCGGAATGGCTGACATTCTGACTTTATTTTCTATTCTTTTACGGATCAGATACAGTTTGCGGTCGGCAGTTTCTGTCTCAGTAAATCCCGTGATAAATACCTGTTTGATATCCGGTTCGTTAGCCAAAGCCGCTTCTCCCAGAATTTCCGGGCAAGTAGGTACATTACGCAGATGCATCAGCGTAAGTCCTTCTTTTTCGATTTCCTCAATAATGATACTCAAAATAGTTGCCTGGTCTTTTTCGTTTTTCGGTAAAAACAATAATCCTGTGCCGTACCGTCCTTTTTCGGGTACAGGAATACCCTGCAATAAAATAAACTCATGCGGAATTTGTAACATAATGCCTGCACCGTCCCCGGTTTTGTTGTCTGCACCTTCGGCACCGCGGTGGCGCATATTCTCTAATACTTTTAAAGCCGACTCAACAATGTCGTGTGACTTTTCTCCGTGAATGTTTACCAGCATACCAACACCGCAGGCATCATGTTCGTATGCCGCATCGTACAGGCCCGGCTGTTTGGGATGTCGTTGGTAAGGGAATCCTTTTGCTCTGTTGTTAAAAAGTTCTTGTTTCTTCATTCTTACTATCTTTATTGTATGATAATACCTGTTTGGTGTATCAAAATGTTTGGCAAAATTAAAAATTTAATTTCATAATGATACTAAATTCTATCATTTCTATGACACGAAATGAGAAGCCTATTCTATATTCTTTTAATTTGTAATCAAAATCGTTGGCATTGCTTTTAAATTGTTAGTCTGTTGCCTATTATTTTAAGATGATTGTAATTTGTTTCTTTTTGAGCTAAAAATAATATATTATTTAACTTTTTGATGTATTTGCAACTTTTTTGTGCGTTTCTGTCAAATAAATATCGAATTTATAATCTTTATGTTATTTGAAATATGTATATTTGCAACCAAAATAAAAACGCTATAATGTGCGTGGAATGGTAGGCTATATTGGTACAAGAAAAGCCTTTCCCAGCCTAATAAAAGGGCTGAAGTATCATCGAAAACTATGTTGTTTTCAAAGGAAAACTTCAAGCCCAAGGAAATACAGTCATCAACAAAATCGCCGATTGTAGTATCGAATTTCCCGAAACAATCGAATGCCTCGATCTGTTGATTACTACGGTACCTCTTCAGTTGCCTGCTTACCATATTGCGGTTTGCAAGGGAATGGATGTAGGCCAGCCCAGGAATTTGGCTAAATCAGTAACAGTGGAGTAAAACTTGTAACTTATAACAGGTAATTTGGATTTGTATAAATGGAACAATTGAAACATGAATGTGGCGATACGCCTGCTGAAACCGCTGGAGTATTACGAGAAGAAGTACGGAACGTGGATGTACGGTCTGAACAAGCTTTATCTGCTAATGGAAAAGCAGCATAATCGTGGGCAGGAAGGTGCGGGACTGGCTTGTGTTAAACTGGAGGCCAATCCGGGTGAAGAATATATGTTTCGCGAACGTGCCTTAGGTTCCGGTGCCATTACGGAAATCTTTGAGAATGTACAGAATAATTTCAAGGATTTGACTTCCGAACAATTGCATGATGCAGAGTTTGCCAAACGTACATTACCTTTTGCGGGTGAAACGTATATGGGGCATTTGCGTTATTCGACAACCGGGAAATCCGGTATCTCTTATGTGCACCCGTTTTTGAGGAGAAACAACTGGCGTGCCAAGAACTTGGCTCTCTGCGGTAACTTCAACATGACGAATGTAGATGAAATTTTTGCCCGTATCACAGCCATTGGACAACATCCCCGTAAGTATGCTGATACCTATATCATGTTGGAACAAGTGGGGCACCGGCTTGATCGTGAAGTGGAACGTGTGTTCAACCTTGCCGAGGCCGAAGGGCTTACAGGCATGGGAATCACCAACTATATAGAAGAGCATATTGATTTGGCTAACGTATTGCGTACCTCCAGCCGTGAATGGGACGGGGGATATGTCATTTGCGGACTGACCGGAAGCGGTGAATCTTTTGCAATACGTGATCCGTGGGGGATACGTCCTGCTTTCTGGTATCAGGATGAAGAGATTGCTGTGTTGGCTTCCGAACGTCCGGTCATTCAGACAGCTTTTAATGTCCCTGTAGAAGATATTAAAGAACTGCAACCGGGACAGGCATTATTGATTAGTAAAGAAGGTAAACTGCGGACATCACAAATAAACAAACCTCGTGAGAAACAGGCTTGTTCATTCGAGCGTATCTATTTCTCCCGTGGTAGTGATGTCGATATTTACAAGGAACGGAAACGGCTCGGCGAGAAACTCGTGCCGAACATTTTGAAAGCTATCAACAACGATCTTGACCATACCGTTTTCTCTTTTATTCCCAACACCGCCGAAGTTGCTTTCTACGGAATGTTACAGGGACTGGATGACTATCTGAATGAAGAAAAAGTGCAGCAAATAGCTGCATTAGGTCATAATCCGAATATGGAGGAACTGGAAGTTATTCTTTCCCGCCGTATCCGCAGTGAAAAGGTGGCTATTAAGGACATCAAGCTCCGTACGTTTATTGCCGAAGGAAACAGCCGAAATGATCTGGCGGCTCATGTTTACGATATCACTTACGGAAGCCTTGTTTCCGGTGTCGATAATCTGGTGATTATTGACGATAGTATTGTGCGTGGCACAACATTGAAGCAAAGTATTATCGGTATTCTCGACCGTCTTGGTCCGAAGAAGATTGTTATCGTTTCTTCTTCCCCACAGGTCCGTTATCCCGATTATTACGGTATCGATATGGCAAAGATGAGTGAGTTTATTGCTTTCAGAGCTGCTGTCGAATTGCTGAAAGAGCGGGATATGAAAGATATAATTGCGTCTGCCTACCGGAAATCCAAAGATCAGATAGGTTTGCCGAAAGAGCAAATGGTGAACTATGTAAAAGAAATATATGCACCTTTCACGGATGAGGAAATCTCCGCCAAAATGGTAGAACTATTGACTCCGAAGGGAACGAAAGCTAAAGTGGAAATCGTCTACCAGCCATTGGAAGGGCTTCATGAAGCCTGTCCCAATCATCGGGGCGACTGGTACTTTAGCGGCAATTACCCTACGCCGGGTGGCGTGAAAATGGTGAATCAGGCATTCATCAATTACATAGAGCAACTGTATCAATTCTGACAATCATACAACGATTCAAAAATAAGAATGAGAAATGTGACATTAATCCTTGACGACGGGAGCCGGTTTTCCGGCAAGTCGTTTGGCTACGAGAAGCCGGTGGCGGGCGAAGTAGTTTTTAATACTGCCATGACCGGATATCCGGAGAGTCTCACTGACCCTTCGTATGCCGGACAGTTGATGACTCTTACCTATCCGTTGATAGGAAATTACGGAGTTCCCCCTTTTTCAATCGAACCGAACGGACTCGCTACTTTTATGGAAAGTGAGAAGATTCATGCGGAAGCGATTATCGTAAGTGACTATTCTTACGAATACAGTCATTGGAATGCTGTTGAAAGTCTCGGCGACTGGCTGAAACGTGAGCAGGTTCCCGGCATCACAGGCATTGATACCCGCGAACTGACTAAAGTACTCCGCGAACATGGCGTGATGTTGGGAAAGATTGTTTTTGACGATGAACCGGACAATGTTCTTGAAGCTACTTATGCAGGCGTTAACTATGTAGATAAAGTAAGTTGCAAGGAAGTGATTCGCTATAATGAAGGTGCGGATAAAAGGAAAGTGGTATTGGTGGATTGCGGTGTAAAGACTAATATTATCCGTTGTCTGCTGAAACGTGATGTTGAAGTGATTCGTGTCCCTTGGGATTATGACTTCAATGGACTCGAATTTGACGGATTGTTTATTTCCAATGGTCCGGGCGATCCGGATACCTGTGATGCTGCGGTGCAAAATATCCGCAAGGCAATGAAAAACGAAAAACTTCCTATCTTCGGAATCTGCATGGGTAATCAATTACTCTCGAAAGCTGGAGGTGCCAAAATATATAAACTGAAGTACGGACACCGTAGCCACAATCAGCCTGTGCGTATGGTAGGTACGGAACGATGTTTCATCACTTCCCAAAATCACGGTTATGCCGTAGATAATAATACGTTAGGAGCAGATTGGGAGCCGCTTTTCATCAATATGAATGACGGTTCTAACGAAGGAATTAAACATAAGACGAATCCTTGGTTCTCGGCACAATTCCACCCGGAAGCTGCCAGTGGACCTACGGACACGGAATTTCTGTTCGATGAATTTGTAAACCTGCTTAAATAACCGACAATTATGAAAGAAAATATAAAGAAAGTATTGCTGCTGGGTTCCGGTGCCCTAAAAATCGGTGAGGCCGGTGAGTTCGACTATTCCGGTTCGCAGGCACTCAAAGCCTTGAAAGAAGAGGGGATTGAAACGATTCTCATCAACCCGAATATTGCTACGGTACAGACTTCCGAAGGAGTGGCAGATCAGATTTACTTCCTGCCGGTGACTCCGTACTTCGTAGAGAAAGTGATTCAGAAAGAAAAACCGGAAGGTATTATGCTGGCGTTTGGCGGTCAGACCGCTTTGAATTGCGGTGTGGCTTTATATAAGGAAGGAGTCCTTGAAAAATATAATGTAAAGGTACTCGGTACTCCGGTACAAGCTATTATGGATACCGAAGACCGTGAACTTTTCGTGCAGAAACTGAATGAAATCAATGTAAAGACTATCAAGAGCGAAGCCGTGGAAAATGCGGAAGATGCTCGTCGTGCAGCAAAAGAACTGGGTTATCCGGTGATTGTTCGTGCTGCTTATGCATTGGGTGGTTTGGGTTCCGGTTTTTGTGATAACGAGGAACAACTGAATATTCTGGTAGAAAAGGCTTTTTCCTTCTCCCCACAAGTATTGGTGGAAAAATCACTCCGTGGCTGGAAAGAAGTGGAATACGAAGTAGTGCGCGACCGCTTCGATAACTGTATTACTGTTTGTAATATGGAGAATTTCGATCCGCTAGGTATCCATACCGGTGAGTCTATCGTTATTGCTCCGTCTCAAACGCTTACTAACAAAGAATATCATAAACTTCGTGAATTGGCTATCCGTATCATTCGCCATATCGGTATCGTGGGCGAATGTAACGTACAATACGCTTTCGATCCGGAATCCGAAGATTACCGGGTGATTGAAGTAAATGCCCGTCTTTCCCGTTCATCAGCCTTGGCCTCCAAAGCAACCGGCTATCCGCTGGCTTTCGTTGCCGCTAAATTAGGATTGGGTTACGGACTTTTCGATTTGAAAAATTCCGTAACAAAAACGACCTCCGCCTTCTTCGAGCCTGCTCTGGATTATGTGGTCTGTAAAATTCCTCGTTGGGACTTGGGTAAATTCCATGGGGTAGACAAAGAATTGGGTTCTTCAATGAAATCAGTCGGTGAAGTAATGGCTATCGGTCGTACTTTTGAAGAAGCGATCCAGAAAGGTCTTCGTATGATAGGACAGGGAATGCACGGATTTGTGGAAAACAAAGAACTGGTTATCTCTGATATTGACAAAGCACTTCGTGAGCCGACCGATAAACGTATTTTTGTAATATCGAAAGCATTCCGTGCCGGATACACAATCGATCAGGTACATGAACTGACAAAGATTGACAAGTGGTTCCTTCAGAAACTGATGAATATTATGCAGACTTCCGAAGAACTGCACAGTTGGGGAAACAATCACAAACAGATTACCGACTTGCCGGGAGAATTGCTGAAGAAAGCGAAAGTGCAAGGCTTCTCCGATTTCCAGATTGCCCGTGCCATTGGTTATGAAGGTGATATGGAAGACGGCATTCTCTATGTCCGTAATCATCGCAAACGTGCGGGTATTCTTCCCGTTGTGAAACAAATTGATACTCTGGCTGCCGAATACCCGGCACAAACTAATTATCTATATCTTACTTATAGTGGTGTAGCAAATGACGTTCATTATCTGGGTGACCATAAATCTATCGTCGTACTAGGCTCCGGTGCCTATCGTATCGGTTCTTCGGTTGAGTTCGACTGGTGTGGTGTTCAGGCATTGAATACAATCCGCAAGGAAGGGTGGCGCAGCGTTATGATTAACTATAATCCGGAAACCGTATCTACGGATTACGATATGTGCGACCGTCTCTATTTCGATGAACTGACTTTCGAACGCGTAATGGATATTCTGGAACTCGAAAATCCACATGGCGTCATTGTATCTACCGGTGGACAAATTCCGAATAATCTGGCATTGCGCCTAGATGCACAAAATATCAATATTCTCGGTACAAGTGCCAAAAGCATTGACAACGCTGAGGATCGCGAGAAATTCTCTGCCATGCTCGACCGTATTGGTGTAGACCAGCCGCGTTGGCGTGAACTGACTTCTATGGATGATATCAATGAATTTGTTGACGAGGTCGGTTTTCCTGTACTTGTCCGTCCGTCTTATGTGCTTTCGGGTGCCGCGATGAATGTTTGCTCCAATCAGGAAGAACTGGAACGTTTCCTGAAACTGGCAGCCAATGTATCGAAGAAACATCCGGTAGTAGTAAGTCAGTTTATTGAGCATGCCAAGGAAGTGGAAATGGATGCCGTGGCTCAAAATGGAGAAATCGTAGCGTATGCTATCAGTGGTGTGCACTCCGGTGATGCGACCATTCAATTCCCGCCGCAAAAGTTATATGTGGAGACGGTTCGCCGCATCAAGCGTATCAGCCGTGAGATTGCCAAGGCTTTGAACATTTCCGGTCCGTTCAATATCCAATATCTGGCAAAAGATAATGATATCAAGGTGATCGAATGCAACCTGCGTGCCAGCCGCTCTTTCCCGTTTGTCAGCAAGGTATTGAAGATAAACTTTATCGAACTGGCAACGAAAGTAATGCTTGGCCTGCCTGTCGAAAAACCGGAAAAGAATCTTTTTGAACTGGACTATGTTGGAATCAAGGCTTCCCAGTTCTCCTTCAACCGTTTGCAGAAAGCCGACCCGGTGTTGGGGGTAGATATGGCTTCCACCGGTGAAGTCGGTTGTATAGGTATGGATACTTCCTGCGCCGTACTGAAAGCAATGCTTTCCGTAGGTTATCGCATTCCGAAGAAGAATATCCTGCTTTCTACAGGTACAATGAAACAGAAAGCCGATATGATAGACGCAGCCCGTATGTTGGTAAATAAAGGATATAAACTCTTTGCTACGGGCGGTACGCACAAAGCGCTTGCCGAAAACGGTATTGAGAGTACTCATGTTTATTGGCCGAGTGAAGAAGGACATCCGCAAGCTTTGGAAATGCTCCATAGTAAAAAGATTGATATGGTAGTCAACATTCCGAAGAATTTGACAGCCGGAGAGTTGGACAACGGATATAAAATCCGTCGTGCGGCTATCGACCTGAATGTTCCGTTGATAACGAATGCCCGTTTGGCTAGTGCATTTATTAATGCTTTCTGTACAATGAGCATTGATGATATTGCTATCAAGAGTTGGGCGGAATATAAGTAATATAATAAGTTGTTATATAATAAGTAGAAGAAGTCGTCTCTGTTTTTTCAGGGGCGGCTTTTTTTATAAAAATATTGCAAAAAGGATAATTGGCTTAGTCTCCGTGCTCATTTTTTTATGCTCGAAAATTAGCTGCATTCAAATATTCGTTTTACCTTTGACAGAAATTGTCAACGTGTAAAGTAAATGGAGTCATTGAGTCAGTATTCAAAAGATGTTCGTGAGGAATTGAAATTGTCATTACAAGAAGTCTATAATCGAACTGATATAGATGTCACTCTTTTGGGGTATAAGATGTTTGATTTGGAGAGTCGTAGATATATTGGAAATAAAGCAAAGTTAACCCCTTGGATTATGAATATAATCAACGAGCATACAGGAGGGTTTGAATCATTTTTTGATGTCTTTGCGGGAACCGCATCTGTTTCCAAGGCTGCGATACCTTATGCAAAGAGAATAATAATGAATGACTTTCTGTCATCTAACAATATTATATATCAAGCCTTTTTTGGTTCCGGAACTTATGATATGAATAAACTTCATTCAATCATAGAGTATTATAATAATATAAATCCTGACACTATTGAAGACAATTACTTTTCGGATAATTTCGGAGATAAGTTCTTTGATTACAAGAACTCCAAATTGATAGGTCATATAAGGGAGGATGTCGAAAGGAGGAAAGTGGCATTGACGCATAAGGAATATGCCATTCTATTGACCTCTTTAATATATAGTATTGATAAAATAGCAAATACAGTAGGGCATTTTGATGCATACATCAAAAAAAACATCCTGTATCATCCTTTATCCATACAACTTATTAGACCACTTGATCCTCAGTGTGTAGAAATCTTTAGAGAAGACTCCAATATACTTGCTGAAAACATCACGGCAGATGTTGCATATATTGACCCGCCTTATAACTCTCGTCAATATAGTAGATTTTATCATATTTACGAAAATCTGGTAACTTGGGAGAAGCCTGAATTGTTTGGTGTAGCGATGAAGCCTAAAGCACAAAATATGAGTGCATATTGTACCTCTAGTGCTCCCGTTGCATTTCGGGATCTTATAAGTAAATTGAACGTCAAGTATATTGTCGTATCATACAATAATACATACGAATCAAAAAGCGGGTCATCAAAAAACAAGATTACATTAGAGCAGATTAAATCCATTTTAGAAGAACGCGGTACTACAAAGATATATGATTGCGATCACAGATATTTTAATGCAGGTAAGACTAATTTTGCAAAGCACAAGGAACTATTATTTATCACGGAAGTAGGGCAATGAAAAAAAAGATAGTAAGATCACCTTTTTTCTATGTTGGAGACAAATATAAGCTCATTGAAGAAATTAGCTCGTATTTCCCTGACGACATAGAGAAATTCGTTGAACCGTTTGTTGGCGGAGGGTCGGTATTTATGAATATTGACGCTCGGAAATTTTACCTGAATGATATAGATGTAAATGTAATTGCGCTACACAAATTCTTATGTAAATCTGCCAATAAACGAACTGAATTTTTTAGTCGAATAGAAAGTCTTATCGCTGAGTATGGACTATCATATTCATATAAGGAAGATCGTATTCCGGTAGAACTTAAACGACAGTATAAAAAAACATATTATGCTAAATATAACAAAGAAGCGTATGGGCAGATGAAAAGGGATTTTAATGAATCGTCGGTAGCAGATTTATATGTTTTGTATCTTCTGTTGATATATGGATTTAATCGAATGCTACGATTCAATAAAAATGGAGACTTCAATCTTCCTGTAGGCAATGTTGATTTTAATGCTAATGTAGTAAATGCTCTAGAGGCATATTTCATGCAAGTAATATCCAAAAAACCTAAATGGTTTAATATCGATTATAAAGATTTCCTACAAAAAATAAGGTTGTCTGAAAAAGATTTTGTATATTTAGACCCGCCATATCTTATCACATTTAGTGAATATAATAAGTTATGGAATGAGCAAGATGAAATTGAGTTGTTGCAATTATTGGATAGCCTAAACAAACGACGTATTCGGTTCGCTATATCGAATGTTACTCATTACAAAGGTCGATGTAACAATCTGTTTATAGATTGGGCATGCAAGTACAATGTTCATCCGATAAAGAGTAATTATATAAGCTATCACGACAATTCAACAAAACAAATTAGCGAAGTATTAATCACAAATTACTAATATGCCTAGAAAACCTGAATATAAGCCGTTGCTTTACACGACTACGATACGAAATCCTGAGCGTTTTAAAGATTTCATGCACATACTTAAACGGTTCAATGGCCGGATACTTAATAATAAAACAGTCGAGTTGTTCGAGAGAGAACTGTTTAAGGTTGGCTTGTATCGACCAATGAAGCGCCCGGAAACAGTTCAGGATAAGTGGAAATCAACAAAGAACGGGGAATTAGCCAGCAAACCATTAACAGATGAAGAAACGAAAGATGTGTATCAGCAGAATGATCCCCAAGTCAACAAAAGTATAAAGGGACATCAAGAAGCAGGGTTTCCTAAAGGGTGGCCGAGTCGATTTGACACACAATTCAAATTGATGAAAGTTCTGGGCTTTGTATATTATGAATGGGGAAAGCCTATAAACTTCTCTCAAACAGGTAACTATCTTGCAGATACTGTATCCATTGAAATAGATTCAGGAGCAATATCTCGCGAGATTGTAAATCCACAGAATGAGCAAATTGCATTTATGCAGGCTTTTGCCAAGCAACAAAGATGCAATCCGTTTATTTGTGAATTAAATGATAATATTCCACTGATATTATTGCTTGAAGTTATAAAGAAGTTAAACTCTGATCCAGATTATAATGGTTCGGGAATCTCATATAAGGAGATACCTTTAGTTATCTTTTGGAAAGATAATGATGCGGAATCTTTGTATCAGCGTATTAAACTTCTGCGAAAGGAACATAGGTACAATCCTTCAAATGAAGTGATAGAGGATATATGTGTAAACGAAATACTTGGGGGATTCAAGAAATTTGATCTTGACTCTATTGTGTCCGAATATCCCGATGAATTTGTCCGCAAAATGAGAATGACAGGACTTATATCATTTAGAGGGGGTGGTCGATTTATCGACATTAACCATAATGAAGATGATAAGATAAATTATATACTGGCTAATTATGCCACATATCGCAAGTACACTTCAAAAGAAGAATATTTTGACTATATGTCAGACATTGATGATGCATTGTTTGCATTAAAAGCTGTCGAAATCCCCAAAAATGTCGCAGCTGATAAATTAGCTAAACTCGTGGGTGATTACTCATGGGATTCTATTAAAAAAGAACTTACCCATTTGGCGAAAAAAACATCATCAAGCCACAATATTTTAAGGTTTATTGCAGCTCCGGCAAGATTAGAGTTCCTGACCGCCCTTGCTATTAAGTCAAAACTGCCTGCTGTTGAGGTAATTCCCAATTATCCATGTGACGATGAAGGTCTGCCAACCTCTACGGCTGGTGGGGATATTGGAGATATTGAGTGTTTCGAGGCTTCTAACAGTATATTGGTGGAAGTCACAATGTCTGAAGGGCGTCAGCAGACAATGATGGAAGTATGGCCTATTGCGAGACATTTAAAGGAGCTTAGAGAAAAATATGAATGTGAAAATTTCCAATGTGTGTTTCTGGCACCAAGTATATTTGTTGATTCTGAGAATCAGATAGACTGGGTTAAGGATAAAAAGCAGCTTGTTATTCGTCCATACAAGATTGTAGATTTTATTAACTATCTGGATACAGCAGCATCTTTATATCAGATTGTATAAGGTTACTAAAAACAATATAAGAAAACTATAGAAAAGCACCTTCTTGTTTGGAAATTTGTTTAAATTCTCGTATTATCGAATTCATTTTTAAACTAATAGTAATAATATGAGAAAAGACGGATTTACCGTATGCGCAAAACATTATATTAAGTGTTTGCGGCAAGAAGGGCGTTATGCCACTGCGCATGTTTATGAAAGTGCGCTTCGCTCTTTCACTATGTTTTGTGGCACTGCGGGTGTATCATTCAGACAGATCACCCGTGGAAATTTAAAGAGGTATAGCAGCTATCTTATGGATTGCCATTTGAGGCTTAATACCATTTCTACCTATATGCGGATGTTGCGCTGCATATACAATAGGGGAGTAGATATGCATCAGACCCCATACGTTCATCGTATGTTTCGTGATGTGTTCACCGGGATAGACACTCGTCAGAAGAAAGCTATTCCTATAAACGAGCTTCATACGTTACTCAACGAAGACCCGCAATCTGATAAGCTGCGTCGGACACAAGCCATTGCCAACTTATTGTTTTTATTTTGCGGAATGCCTTTTGTTGATCTTGCCTATTTGGAAAAGTCAAATTTGGAAGGGAATATGTTGAAGTACAACCGTGCCAAAACCGGTATTCCTATGAACGTAGAAATATTGGATTCGGCAGCAACTATCATTTCACAACTTCGCAATAAGCATACAACAGTTCTTCCCGAACATCCGGATTATCTGTTTTACATATTGAGTGGAAAGAATAAGAGGAGTGATGAGGCGGGTTATAAAGAATACCAATCTGCTTTACGTTGTTTCAATAATGATTTGAAGAGTTTAGCCAGAAAGTTATGTATTCGCTCCTCTGTAACCTCTTATACATTCCGTCATTCATGGGCTACTACGGCAAAATATCGTGGAGTTCCTATCGAAATGATAAGTGAATCATTGGGACACAAATCTATCAAAACAACACAAATCTATTTAAAAGGCTTCGAACTGTCAGAAAGAACTAAAGTAAATCGGTTGAATTATTCTTACGTGATGAACTTCAAGACTATCTAGTTGTATGTGTGTAAACTGTTGATAAATAGTATGCTTAGATGAATGTTACTTTAAAGGTAACGGAAATATTTCGATGCAAATATAGGTAAAAATATTAATAGCATACAAGTAAACTTTCCTTTTTTTCCTTTTTCTCTTGAAATATGCGATAAAAAAGCTGCTGAACATGAAAATATGAATTTCATGCTCAATGGATTTTATTGCCTGAATCCGAATGATTTCTGCATTGAATATCAGACATTCCCCGGTTTTACGTCCTCCTTGTTAGTATAATTTCCTTTTTCATTGCTGTCATGTCTCCTATGTGTATGATCCGTTACCTTTAAAGTAACGGATAAAATTGGGGTAAAAAAATATGATTTTTCAAGAAAAGAAGTCAGTCAATGCCGGGCCTAGTTGTGGGACAGGGGAAGGCGTAGCGCACTCAAAACGTTGGTATGTCGCTCTCGTTCGTATGCATCACGAGAAGAAGGTAT